>Ga0315321_10001834_pt1 | contig 16454 bp, 13 predicted proteins | sample M180m21515metaG_FD_203464 | JGI IMG/M metagenome (GOLD analysis project Ga0315321, IMG submission 203464) | Ammonia-oxidizing marine archaeal communities from Monterey Bay, California, United States - M1 80m 21515 | ecosystem: Environmental > Aquatic > Marine > Intertidal zone | place: USA... | reverse complement strand
CGAGCCGGCACACATCCAACTATAGTAAGAACAATAATTAGACAAATAAGTGAGATAAATTGCTTCATTGAAATGATTTTTTCAAATGTAAAATTGAGTAAACTTCATCAAACAATAACCGAACCACTCATTCATTTTTACACATATTTATGTTACTTCAAAATATTTTGGCTCATAAAAAAAGGGGCAATCGCCCCCTTGAGTCATTTTAAATAATCCTAATTATTTCTTTTTTTCTTTCGATAGAAAAACCTCAGTCATGTCTCTGTATTCCATCGCATTTTGTGGGAAATTTCTAACATTTAATCCTAACAATCGGATGTACTCATCATAATACAAGCTAATAAATGCAGCATCATCAATAAGCAATTGATCACAAGCAACATATAACCTGTTTCGTTCTTCAGAGTCCATCTCCGCTAGCGCTAATTCAAATATCGAATCAAACTGAGGATTATTATACCTGTGGGCATTTGGAAACGAACTTTCGTTCTCCCCTAATGGTACCGTTTTTCCATAAAACAGCTTTAAAAAATTTTCAGGGTCTGGATAATCAGCTACCCATGCCGTTCTCCACATTTCACACTTTCCAGTAGTAAACTGCTCGATAAGCGTAGAAAACTGCATCCTTTCCATTTTCAGGGTGACACCTAAATTTTCTTCTATCATATTTCTAATGGCTTGCGCAGCAATAGTATTGGTCTGACCGCCTTCGTTGAAAAACAGTGTTATTTCTGGAAATCCTTTACCACCCGGATAACCAGCCTCAGCCATTAGTAATTGAGCTCTTTCCACATCAAATTCAAAGCCATCAACCTTTTTTATATCGTAAATTTCCATTGGCGGAACGAATCCATGTGTTGCTGGATGACCTTCACCTTGTAGCGTGTAATCAATCAATTTATCCCGATCTATTGCCAAGTTAAAAGCTTGACGGACTCTCCTATCTTTGAAGTAATCTGCGGTATGTAGAAATCCATAATATTGTGTGCCTAGTGCAGGAATAGACTGATATTGATATTTTAAACCTTTGCCGGTTTGAGCATCATCAACGCTACCCATTACTGTACCCATTTCCTCTACTGGTAATTTAAACATGAGGTCAAGTGCCCCTTTATTAAATTGTAATAGTTCTGTTTTCTTTTCTTTTGCGAAGGTGAATTTAACTAAGTCCAGATAGGGCAATGAGTTCCCAAATTCATCTTTCCCCCAATAAGAAGGGTTTTTCTCTAATAATACTTTTTTACCTTCTTCCACTTCAAGTACCTGAAACGGTCCAGTACCAACACAACGTGTTCTCATATCATTTCCATACTTGTCAACTGCTTCTTTTGGGAAAATCCAGCAACAGTTATGTGCGATTACCTTTTCGAATGCCGCAAAAGGTTTTTCTAGCATGATTTTAACTTCATAGTCACCTGTGACCTGAATACCATTAACTGAAATATCATCTGCACTTCCATTTTTTGTTGCATCATAATATGCATTGGCACCTACCACGCGGTCTTGAAACATTCCGAACAATTTATTATTTCCACCGAACTCGCATAGCTTCGTAAAGCAGTACTTAACGTCTTCCGCAGTTACCTCTCTACCTTTTCCTTCAGGGAAACAAGGGTCATCATGAAAAAATACTCCTTTTCTTATCTGAAAAGTATAGGTTCTACCATCTTCACTAATCTTCCAATTTGAAGCAATGTTTCCCTCTATTTCGAGTGTTTCTTGACTAAATTTAAGAAGGCCCTGATAAACTTGATTTGCAATCCTATGAGAAACTACATCTACTAAGCTGTGGGGATAAAGATTTTTAAAATCTTCGACCTCATTCATTCTAAACATTCCGCCAGCGTAAATCTTCTCTTTTACATCATTATGAATATAAAACCCCTTCAGTTCAACCATTTTCTCACCCTCTTCCACAACAGGTTCTGGTCCACCACAGGACGTAATAAGGGCTAACGTAATAAGAACAGGCAATAACTTCTTCATATAAAATTTATTTGCTCACTAGCTTTAATAACCGTGCAAATATAATAATATTAGTGACATATTTGAAGGTTGAAAATTGCCTAAAAGTCTTGTTACAACTATACTTTTTAACCCATATATTCGTATTTACACAGGCAACAGATTCTGAATATTGCGTACATCATGTATTTACATAGCTTTCGTCGTTTATTTATGCGGTTTTGTCGTAAATAATGGTCTTTGTCAATCTAACTTGGTCAATAAAAAAATGACTCTGGTGACCGATAGTATTTTACTTGACACCAATATTATTGCATTAAATACGCTGGAAATTGAAATAAACGGGGAAATTATCAGCACCAATAAATACAGTTACAATGCGCATTCAAAGCATTTGCTTTGGCGAGGGAATCTACCTGTGACTCTAGAATTGAACTATCGAACTCTAAAAGTAGACCTAACCAAGACATACCGCAAAAAAGACACCAATCGAATTGAATCGAATTTGGAAACGCCAGACCAAATTTTCACTTGGTCAGCTAATGATAAATCAAATACTGATTTATTTGGCTTCTCGTCCTTGAATAAATCTGGGAGTATTTCAAGAGGAATTAGTTTCGGCAACAATCAAGATCTCGGGGTAAACTCTAATTTAAGCCTACAGCTTAACGGAAAAGTTTCAGATGACATCAACATTTTAGCATCCATCACCGATGACAACATACCCATTCAACCAGAAGGAAATACGTTACAACTGCAAGATTTTGACCAAGCATTTATTCAACTGTTTAACACAAAATCAAAGTTAACGGCTGGAGATTTTTGGTTAAGACGACCAAAGAGCTACTTCCTTTCCTATCAAAAGAAAGCACAAGGAATTTCTTTTAAAACCAACTTAATGAATCCTGATTTAAAAAATGATTTTTGGAAAGTCTCTTCAAGTCTCGCTTTATCTAAAGGGAAATTCTCGAGAAATATCGTGCAAGGTCAAGAGGGCAATCAAGGGCCTTACAAGCTAATTGGTGATAACGGAGAACGATACATTATTGTTTTATCTGGTACAGAACGGGTCTTTATCGATGGCCGTTTATTGACACGCGGACAGTCCAACGATTACACCGTTGACTACAACACCGCAGAAATTACTTTTACACCTAAAAATCTGATTACTAAAGATCGAAGAATTATCGTTGAATTTCAATACTCAGATAAAAACTATGCCCGTTCATTATTTCAATTTTCATCCGATTATCAGAAAAATAAATGGGGGATTGGATTTCAAATTTATTCTGAACAGGATAGTAAAAATCAACCTCTTCAACAATCACTTTCTGATGAACAAAAACTTCTTTTAAGCTTAGCAGGGGACAACATTAATTCGGCATTCAGTCCTGGAATTGACAGCGTAGGTTATTCAACCGACCTTACGTTATACAAAAAAATAGATAGCCTTGGATACAGTAACATATATGCTTACAGCACGAACCAAGACAGTGCCTTTTTTCAACTTAGCTTTACAGAAGTAGGACAAGGCAATGGTAATTATGTTCTGGATGATTTCACCTCCTTCGGAAGAGTATATAAATGGGTAAAGCCGGATACTGTTTCTGGCGAAATCCTTTTTAATGGCAATTTCGAACCCATCATTATCCTTGTTCCTCCTCAAAAAAGACAGATGGTTGTGCTGGGAACTTCTTATAATTTTTCGCGGCATACAAAGCTAGGTTTTGAAAGCGCTTTAACTAATAAAGATGCCAATACGTTTTCATCACTTAGTTCAGAGGACAATGTAGGCTATGGTTTTGAGGGTCATTGGAATACACGAAAACCCATTTCAGGTGACTCAACAGGTTGGATCTTTCTTAACAAAATTGATGCAGAATACAGATCTTCAGAATTCAGCAGTATTGAGCGTTATAGGCTTGTTGAATTTGAAAGAAACTGGAATCTTTTAGGGAAAGATTTAAACGGTGATCAACTCATGGGTAAAGGAGAAGTAGGTTTGCAAAAAATGGGCGTTGGATCAGTACGCTATTTCTTTAACACATTCCAATCCATTAAAGAGTTTTCGGGTCTAATGAATGGAGGAGAATTAAAGATTAAACAAAATGGCACAAAAATTAATTACCGAGGTGTATTAACTCAAACTTCGGGCTTTGAAACAACCAATTTCTTCAGGCATAAATCAGATATATCAAAGGATATTAATTGGCTCAGAGTAGGCTTTATTGACGAATTTGAACAAAATAAATTTTATTTCGATCAAACCGACTCGCTGTTAGGTAATAGCTACCAATTTTATGATTGGAAAGGCTATGTGTCAAATGTTACTGGAAATCAAAATTCTAACCAATTTGAAATCTATTTTCGTCAAAGATCAGACAAGCTTAGACGTGCAAATGTATTGAGCCCTGCAACCACTTCTGAGCACTACGGCATTAGTCTTGGAATTATAAATAACGCTAAACATAAATTCAAAACAAGATTCGAATACAGAAAATTGAAAATTGTAAATGACTCTGTTACTAGTGTCTTGCCAGATGAAACGCTACTGGGTAGGGTAGAATATTCGCTGAAAGCATTAAAGGGTTTTATCTCCAGCTCAACGTTCTACGAAATTGGTTCAGGTCAAGAATTAAAAAAGCAATTCGCATATGTACAGGTTCAAGCAGGACAAGGAATTTACGCTTGGAACGATTACAACGACAATGGTGTTAAAGAAATCAACGAATTTGAAATATCTGCCTTTCCTGATCAAGCGGATTATATTCGAGTTTTTACGCCAACCAGTGAATACGTAAAAACCTATACAAATCAATTTAATCAAAGCCTGAACATAAGGCCGTCTGCTATATGGCAGCAAAAAAAAGGGTTTCGTAAGCTTCTATGTCATTTTAGCAACCAATCTTCTTTGAGGATAGATCGGAAAACCAATGCGGAATCTGGAAATACAGCTTACAACCCCTTTATCACTTCAATTAATGAGTCGGCACTTGTTGCGTTGAATTCATCTATTCGAAATACCATTTTTTACAATCGAAGCAATCCAAAATTTGGATTGGATTACACTTACAAAAAAATAGATGGAAAATCACTTCTGACTTCTGGCTTTGATTCTAGAAGTATTAACCAACATGAATTGCGTATCAGGTGGAATTTGAATAGAAAATTCACCTTCATCTCCTTTCAGGAAATAGGTAGCAAAAGTAATTCTTCCGATTATACAACTGGACGGAACTATCTGCTTAATGTTTTGAGTGTAAAACCAAAATTTTCCTATCAACCCAATACTGCTTTTCGAGTTTCCATACTTAACGAAACCACTAAAAAGGAAAATACCATTGACCTCGGTGGAGAGGTTGCAGAGATTATAGATGTTGGTGCTGAATTAAGATTGAACAAAGCGACTAAGGGCTCCTTGACTGTGCTGGTGAATTACATCGCAATTAAATATGATGGCGATGTTAATTCTTCTTTAGGATTTGAAATGTTAAATGGATTAAAAAATGGAAGTAATTTTACGTGGACTGTTAATTTCCAAAGAACACTCGCAAACAACCTACAGATCAGCCTTAATTACCTCGGTAGAAAATCAACTAGCAATCAGGCGATTCACTCCGGAGGGATACAAGTTCGTGCCTTTTTCTAAGTGTCAGAGTTAAAAGGATACAGAATAGTACGGTTCGAATTACTTGAGTGAAAAAGCCGTAGACGCGATTTCCGATCCTTCACAGAATATTTTTACAATATACTCCCCGGCATTAATTTCATTTTCTACATCATAGAAAATACATAGGTCCATATTCTCTTTTTGATAATTCACCACTCTTTTGACACTCGCCTCCATTTGCCCCCCTTCTACGCCAAACAGCTCTGGGTTACCATCATTTAAAACACCACCTTCTGGAGAGATTATCCTCATGTATATGATTTTATCTCCAACTACTGCAATGGGATTAGCCATTATTGTAAAACATGCTCGGATCATGTTCGTACTCTTGGCCCGAGGAGTTTCTTTAAAACTTCCCGAAGACCTCACTCTAAGCGCATCTGCTTTAGCGCCTGAAGTCATTAAACGAGAACCAATGTTGACCTTCTCCGCCAAGCCATCTTTCACATCTGTTAAGTCCTTAATCTTATTATCCTTTAAACTAATGGTAGCTAACTGATCTTCAATTTCTCCACGATACTGTATATTCATTTTGTTTAACGAGTCGATTTTATGGACTTGAAAGCGCATTACTTTTCTAAGTGTTTCTGTTTCTTTACGGAGTTTGTAAATCGTTCTGGCATCTCTCTTACCACTCTTGCGCATGTCCTCCAATTCAACCATCAAAGCCGTTACTCTTTCTTTTTGCCCACTAATACTATCTAACATATCCTGGTTATCCGTTTGTAACGTGTCCATTTGTTCAAGCATTGCTTGTAGATTCTCTCTAAGGTCAGTAGACATCAAGTCAAGACCACTAGATCCAAGATCTGCTTCCATTTCTTTGATGTAAGAATTGAGATTTTGATTTTCAATGGCACACACTTCTTTCAGATTACTGAAATGACTCCATTGATAAGCACATAAAGACAGGGCTCCTATCAGGATAATGATTAACGTTATATAAAGCGGGTCTCTTTTCTTTCTCTCCTTTAATGGAGAAGTTGGTGAGTTCTCTGAAAATGAAGAATTTGTCATAATACGTTACTTTATGTCAAAAGTAATGCCATAATTCAATATATTATTGTCTTAAGCACATAGAAATTAACAGTCCGGTATCAATTTAAAATGCTACGCGATTTCATCAATCTCATTTTTCCCAATTATTGCATTACGTGCAACAGTTCTCTGTATAAGCAAGAAAAATTCATTTGTCTACAATGTAAAAACGAGCTGCCTGAACTTTTTTACGCTGCAAACACAACAAATCCTGCTGCAAAACTACTAACGGGAAGAACAAGCTTTAATACTTGTCTTCCCTTGTATTACTACCAAAAAGGAGGAAAGGTTCAAAAGATTTTAAAATCATTGAAGTACGACAATCAAACGGAGCTTTGTGAGTTTTTGGGCAGTTTAATTGGGATCAAATTAAAGTCTTTTGATTCCTTAAACGATATTGATCTTATAATCCCTGTCCCCCTACATCCAGACAGAGAAAAAATAAGAGGCTATAATCAAAGTTATTATTTAGGAATAGGTATTGCCAGTGTTTTAAATATTGATGTATTAGAAAAAGCGATAATCAGAAAAGTAAACAACGCCACACAGACCAATAAGTCAAGACAAGAGCGATGGCAAAATGTCAATGACATATTTACCCTTTCGTCAACAACATCATTAATCAATCAGCACGTTTTATTAGTTGACGACGTGATTACAACTGGTTCAACCGTTGAATCCTGTTGCAATGTTTTAAACAAAGTGAATGGCATTAAAATTAGTATTGCTACTTTAGCGGGCGCTTAATTATGGTAAAGCAGTTATCGATAACTAAAACGTCAAACATAGATCAGAAATATGGCGAATTAAGTGTACAATTAGGTGCCTTAATTGGTGATGAAAAGAATCTATATGCCAACTTAGCTAATGTAAGTGCTGCATTGAAGCAAGCGTTTGACTTCTTTTGGGTAGGATTTTATTTAGTTGATACTCCTGATGAACTCGTTCTTGGACCATTTCAAGGCCCTATTGCATGCACAAGAATCAAAAAAAGCCAGGGTGTTTGCGGAGCTTGTTGGGAACAAGGCAAAACCATTATTGTTGATAATGTTGACAATTATCCAGGTCATATTGCTTGCAGCACAGAGTCAAAATCTGAAATTGTAATTCCCGTATTCCAGGACAATAAGGTCATTGCAATATTAGACATTGACTCAAATCAATTGGATTATTTTAACGCCAAAGATGCCGTTGGATTAGAGAAAATATGCCAAATCATTTCCGATACGTTATGAAACTGGGAATAATACTTATCGTTATTAGTTTACTCTGTTTTTCATGTGCCCAAATAGCACCATTGACTGGTGGTGTTAAAGACCAATATCCCCCAGTATTAGATCAAGATCGTGTCCATCCAGCAAATTACAGTGTCAACTTCACATCGAAAGGAGTACTTCTCGTATTTGATGAATATTTCAAACTAGATCAAACAAAAACCATTTCAATTAATCCAGGAATACCAATACAACCTCAGTTCAGAGTAAAAGGTAAAAAACTGTATATCAAATTAGATACTGAACTTGAAAAAAACACCACCTATACCATTAATTTTGGCAATGCTATTAAGGATGTCGCTGAAGGAAATGAATTGAAAAACTTTAAATATGTATTCTCGACAGGCGAGTTCATCGATTCTCTTGAATTACGAGGTACAGTTTATAGTGCGCAACAAGGAATCCCCCTTGAAGGGGCGCTGGTTGGCTTATACAAAACCTTAGGTGATTCTATCCCTTATTTTTCTCAACCCAATTATGTTGGTTTAACCAATAGTGCTGGGTGGTTTTCCATTGAGAATATCAAGGAAGGTACTTACAAAACAATCGCATTAACCGATGAAAACGGAAATTACAAATACGATTATCAATCTGAAGGAATTGGTTTCTTAAAAGAAAACGTTGTCATTGATAAAATTGATTCTAATGCTTCAATGCTTAATTTGTACACCTTTTATCCTGAGTCAAAAAACGTAATGGTTATAAAAAAGGTTGGATTTACAAATGGATGCGCAAAAGTAATTTTTAATAAAGGCGTTAATATTGAGATGTTTCGTTCTTTGGGAACTACCAACAAAACAAAATTCGTGTGGAGCAGCAACAGAGATAGCTTGTGCGTTTATACTAATAATCGTTCGAAAAATTTTAAATTCTCTTTGTTGCAATCTGATGGATCGAGAGATACCATTTCCATTTCACTATCTAAAAAGCTCCCAAAGTTTAAATTAAAAGTTTTGCCTAAAGAATTTGATGCTTTGGAAGAGTTGAAATTGATCTTTAACGAGTCTATTTCTGAGTTCTTATCGGAAGATATCGATTTGATGAAAGACAGTGTGAGGATGCCTATAACTTTATCTATTGATACTCAAAAACCCTATCAAATGACTGTGAATGGTAATTACGAGTCTAATTCAAAATATACCCTCACGCTTGATTCGGCAAGTATTATCGATGCTACTGGAAGGGCATTAGATTCAACAACTATACAAGTCAGCACATTTAAAGAAAATTACCTGGGATTTCTTACCGTTAACGTTATTACCGATAATAAAGAAAATATGTTTTTGGAACTACTGGATCCAAAAGGTAAATTGATTCGTATTTCTGATAGTTTTTATGGCGCACAGGCAATCAATTTTGATGAATTACTTCCCGGAAAATACAAGGTTAGACTTATTCATGATAATAATTTTAACAATCAATGGGACACTGGTGACTACAATGCTAAATTGTATCCTGAACGAGTAATCAACTTTGATAAATCAATCAATGTAAGGTCTAATTGGAGCCTGGTAGAAGATTGGGAAATTGATAAGGAATAGAACTTCCATTTAAGTTAAATCGAAATCATCTCGGTCTAGTAAAACGGGGAATTTCTTCCTAAATTCTCTTTGAGACTCTTTATCCAATTCTACAATTGCAATTTCTGAAGAATCATTCCCAACAGATGATAAAGTCTGTCCTTTTGCATCTACCGCTACTGTCCCACCGTTGTATTTTATTCCAGAACCATCTATTCCAATTCGATTGACGCCTAATACATAACACTGATTCTCAATAGCTCTGGCTTCAAGCAATGTCGACCACGCACCTATTCTAGCTGCTGGCCAATTTGCAATATAAATAAGGCAATCGTAGTCACAATCATTCCTACTCCAAACAGGAAACCTAAGATCATAACAAATCAAAGGACAAAATTTCCATCCTTTGTATTCTATAATCAGCCTTTTTGTTCCGGATTCATAGTGTTTATTCTCATCGGCCATACTAAACAGGTGCTTTTTATCATAAAAGAATACTGTTCCATCTGGGCACACCCAATGCAAGCGATTGTAATATTGATTATTGTCACAAATAACAATGCTTCCTACAATTACCGCTTCCTTTTTTTTTGCAAATAACTTCATCCAACCAACTGTGGAACCATTGACTTTTTCTGCCAAACTTTTACTTCTCATTGAAAATCCTGTCGTAAACATTTCAGGAAGGACAATCACATCTACCTTTTTGGTCAAAGAATTCAAAAGCTGCTCAAAATGCAAAAGGTTTGCTTGGGGGTTTTCCCAAACCAAATCAGTTTGAATCAATGCAAATGTTAATGAACTATTCATGAGTCGTGTAACACTCATAAATATATTTTGACTTTTCTTCCACGATATCATTTAAAATAATCATCGTAGCTAGGGCTACTTGGGAATAATTCTGAGAGGCATTCTTAAATCCACCCCATTCACTCTGCCACATAGTCTTTATCAAATCCATACCTCCACTTTTGGCATCAATGGAAGTCAATAAGCCATTCACATTACCCGCGCCAGCATGATAAATATGCAATACGAACAATTTAAACCAAAGGTCATCTTCGCAATATTCCAACTGATGTTTTGTTAAAATTCTTTTTGCAGCAGGAATGCAAGTTTTTGTTAAAAGACTTGCAGCGCCTTTAGCTGATTTATCAAAATCTTTTCTTTCATCAACTTGATTATTTACTTTAAGCCCATGAGAGCGAGCCACACTTTTCATTAATTGAAAGGGACCATAAGCACCTGCATTAGAACGGGCTAATTTACCAGGGCTTTCAATCAATAGTATTGCTTGTGCGTACCAGGGGTCTGTATGAATATCTGAAAATAGCTCAATACCCTTAGATATAGACGGCATTACTTTTTCAAAATCATAGAATGCTCTTTTTCCAGAGGTCAAATAAATTTTTGTTGTATAATCTAGACAATACGCTTTTCTAATACTGTCTTTATAGAAAACTCTCTGGGCAGATGATTTCTTTTTATAGTTTTTATAGGAAGTAGAAAATAAAACCTGTCTTGTAGACGCAACATTTACAACACAAGAATCCTCATGAGTTGCCATTACCATCCTCCAAAAATTTGGTTGAGCTAAAGTATCCCAACTTTCATTAAAAAGTTGATGGTTCTTAACAAAATAAGCAAAAGAGCTGTCCTGTTCTGAATACACTTCAATAACACTGCTGGTCTGCGCTATTGCATTAGTAAATAGTAATAGCTGGCAGCAAACTAAACAAAAATACACCCTCATTTTCTCCATTTCTCTAAAATCTTATTGACACAGATGAATATAGTATTCCATCTTGACCTTAAAAATAACTGTTAGTAAGAATGTTTGAGAGATGAGTGGAACCATCTTTCCATAATCCCTTGTTGAATAGCGCTATAAACAATTACGCAAACGTTATAAAATGGTTACTGAATATTAAATTTTCAATAGTATTTCTCCTGCACGTTCTATCGTTTCATTTTGCTTTGCAAAGCAAAATCGAAGCACCTTATTCGTATCTGGCGTATTGTAAAAAACCGACACAGGAATAGATGCTATTTTGAACTCCTCAGTAAGTCTTTCAGCAAACTGCACGTCATCTTCATTTGTAATTCGTGAATAATCAAGCAACTGAAAATAAGTGCCTGAAGAAGGAAGAACACCAAATCGAGATTGTTCAGCCGCCTCATTAAAAAGGTTTCTCTTCTCTTCATAAAAAGAGCCTAGATGAAGATAGTTGTCTTCGTTACTAATGTACGATGCGATTGCCAATTGCATTGGGTGATTGCAACAAAAAACATTGAACTGATGAACCTTTTTAAATTCTTTCATTATAGAAGAAGGACCCACGATATAACCCATTTTCCAACCCGTAACGTGAAAAGTTTTACCAAATGAAGCGACCACTAAAGAACGGTCTCTTAGCTCTTTGTGTTTTAATACACTTTGATGTTCTTTATTTTCAAAAATAATGTGTTCGTAGACCTCATCACTTAACAGAATGATTCCTGTTCCTTTCGTTAAATGTGCCAGCTCTTCTAGGTCATGCTTATCCCAAATAGATCCCGTAGGATTATGTGGAGTATTGAGGATAATCATTTTTGTTTTTCGAGAAACAAGCCTTTTCACTTCAGACCAGTCTACCTTATAATTGGGAGATTTTAATTTCACGAAAATTGTTTTTCCCCCATTAATGTCAATCGCCGGTTCATAACAATCATAAGCTGGTGTAAATATAATTACTTCGTCACCTTCAACAATCAATGCTGAAATCGCAGAGAATATGGCTTGTGTAGCACCTGCTGTAACTGTAATTTCGCTTTCTACATTGTATTGAACACGATACAATCTTTCAATTTTAGCTGCAATCGCTTCCCGTAAAACCATCGCACCTGCCATAGGGGCATATTGGTTATGCCCAGCAGCCATGTATTTCGATACTAATTTCAATAATTGAGGATCTACATCGAAATCAGGAAAACCCTGAGACAAATTAACTGCTCCTGTCTTTTGAGCAAGAGCAGACATTTTAGTGAAAATCGTTGTACCAACCTTCGGTAATTTTGAATTTAGAATAAAGTCGTAATTCGGCATGGCGATAAATGTAACCTTAAAAAGGCGTAACGGGTCTGTATGAAGAAAAAATTCGCGTCGAACAATTTACTTTTCAAGTTTCCAAAGCAAACTCAATCATCATTAATTACGGCCAAACTGACTTTTGTCATCATTTTAACATTTGATTTTTCGGTACATTTGTTTGCACATACTTATTTGGAAGAAACGGCAAAAAAACATCTGTGTTATTTACACTTCATCCAAAATGATCTGTAGCTTAAGGAAGACTTTTATACAAACAATTAAATAAATACTCAATGCCCTTTTATCACAAACTCGGAAAAATTCCTCACAAAAGGCACACAACGTTCAAAAAACCTGACGGAAGCTACTATTACGAGGAATTATTTGGTACCATTGGTTTTGATGGCATGTCATCCCTACTCTATCATTGTCAACGTCCAACTCAAGTAAAAGAAATTTTAGAATCCATTAACGTTGCACCTGAAATAGCCATAGAAAACAATATGAGGTCCTACGCACTTAATGGCTTTAATGCGATTCCTACCAATGATTTTCTAAAGAGTAGGGTACCCGTATTAATAAACAATGATTGTCATATAGTAGTTGCTGCGCCCAAACAATCTCAAACTGATTATTTCTATAAAAATGCAGATTGTGATGAAATGATATTCATACATAAAGGATCTGGAAAGCTCAAAACTTTATTAGGTAATATTGAATTTTCGTATGGTGACTACCTAATCATACCTCGTGGAATGATTTATCAAATGGAATTTAATGACGAAAATAATCGGCTTTTTATCGTAGAATCGTATCATCCTATGTATACGCCAAAACGGTATCGAAATTGGTTTGGTCAATTACTCGAGCATTCTCCCTACTGCGAACGTGATTTGAGAAGACCTATTGAACTCGAAACACATGACGAAACAGGCGATTTTTTGGTGAAAGTTAAAAAGGGAGGAATGCTTCATCAATATATCTACGCGTCACACCCTTTCGATGTAGTTGGTTGGGATGGATACAATTTCCCTTATGCATTTTCTATCCATGATTTTGAACCTATTACGGGTAGAGTACATCAACCTCCTCCTGTACATCAAACATTTGAAACAAGTGCTTTTGTGGTATGCTCTTTTTGCCCACGACTATACGATTACCATCCCGAGTCCGTACCTGCTCCATATAATCATAGCAATATTGATTCCGATGAAGTCCTTTATTATGTTGATGGAGATTTTATGAGTAGAAATCACATTGAGCAGGGCATGCTAACACTACATCCGGCAGGCATTCCTCACGGCCCACATCCTGGCGCAATGGAAAGAAGTATTGGCCAAGTTAAGACGGAAGAGCTAGCTGTTATGGTGGACACTTTTAAACCTTTAAAACTAACACAACAAGGGTTAGATTTAGACATGGGTGGTTACCACACCTCTTGGTTAGAACATTAATAAATAACGATAAATTTCACAGAATATGTCAGCAGAAATAAAAGACCTTAAGAACTTACAAAATACCGAATATGGATTGAAAAAGTTATTCCCTGAAGCGGAAGACTTTTTACCCCTTTTAGGCACAGATTACGTTGAGTTATACGTTGGAAATGCGAAACAATCAGCCCATTTTTACAAAACTGCTTTTGGATTTCAAAGTGAGGCCTATGCAGGTTTAGAAACAGGAGTATCTGACCGTGTTTCTTACGTCTTAAAGCAAGACAAGATTAGGTTAGTGCTAACCACTACTTTAGAAAAAGGCGGCGAAATAAATGCGCATATTGACGAGCATGGTGACGGAGTCAAGGTAGTTGCCTTGTGGGTTGACGACGCAACAAAAGCTTGGGAAGAAACCACCAAAAGAGGAGCAAAAAGCTATTTACAACCGACAACTGTTGAGGATGAAAACGGAACAATTGTTAAGTCTGGAATCCATACCTACGGTGAAACTGTTCACGTATTTATTGAACGTAAAAACTACCATGGAATATTTTTACCCGGTTATAAAAAATGGGAATCACACTATAATCCAAAACCCGTTGGTTTAAAATTTATCGATCATATGGTAGGAAACGTGGGTTGGGATGAAATGAATAAATGGTGTGAATTTTACGGCAAAGTAATGGGCTTTGCGCAAATTATTTCATTTGATGACAAAGACATTTCGACCGACTATACTGCTTTAATGAGTAAGGTAATGTCTAACGGCAATGGAAGAATTAAATTCCCTATAAACGAACCCGCTGAGGGCAAGAAAAAATCTCAAATAGAAGAATATTTAGACTTTTATAATGGCCCAGGGGTACAACATGTTGCCGTTGCAACAGATGACATTGTAGCAACAGTATCAGAAATGCGTGATCGCGGTGTTGAATTCTTATATGTGCCAGAAAACTATTATGAAGACTTAATTGAGCGAGTCGGTGAAATTGATGAGGATGTAGATACATTAAAACAACATGGAATTCTGATTGATCGAGATGATGAGGGATACTTACTTCAATTATTTACCAAACCCGTTGTTGACCGACCAACCATGTTCTTTGAAATTATTCAAAGAAAAGGTGCCCAATCTTTTGGCAAAGGCAACTTTAAAGCACTTTTTGAAGCAATAGAAAGAGAACAAGAAAACAGAGGAACTTTATAAGTTTTCTTCAAAGAAAAAAGGGAGATCTGACGATCTCCCTTTTAAACTAATCCCTAACCATTTTAAAACATAACTACTAGTTAATTTTAATTTGCTTCAAATCTTTAACTTTTTCTAGTTTCGGAATAGTCAATACTAATATTCCCCTACTATATTTTGCTATTATTGCATCCTCATCTATTCTTTCAGGCAAGGTGAATATGCGCTTAAATTCACCGATAGAAAATTGCCTATTACGGTAAACATCGCCTTCGGGCACTTTACCTATCTCAGCATCCGAAGAAATTGTTAGTTTTCTTTCTTCGATTTCTACATTAAAGTCTTTTTTCTCTAACCCTGGTGCAGCAACTTGGATTTTAAACTCCTTAGCTGTTTCTATTATATTTACAGCTGGTCCATTTGTATAGCCTTCATTAATTCTGATTCCTTTTCCGAATAAATCATCAAATACATCAAGAAACTGAGGTGTTGGTGTGTTTTTAAATCTTGTTTGTAACATCTTCTAATTTTTTACTATTTATACTTCGTTTTTACTGTCTTCACGTTGATATTGATTCTAAAAAGAATGACAATCACACACTAACAGTCGTAAATTCAGTAGTCAAATAATATTCCAAAAGATTCTTACGCTAAAAATAAGACTTTTTGTCATGTTATTAGATAATATTAAATAATATTTCCCAATTTTACGCCATATTGACATACTTTAAGTTGAAAAATTAGAAATTAGATTTCACTGAATACCTATTTGCCTTTTAAGACCAACTTCAAGACAGATCAGTGTTTCCGTTCTTTGAATTCCATTAATCGGCTGGATTTTATGGTTAAGTACATCATACAAGTGTTTCGTATTTTTACAGAAAATTTTTAAAAATATTCCATAATTACCAGTAGTATAATAGGCTTCCACTACCTCAGAAATTCGCTCTAATCGATAAATAACTTCTTCATAAGCTGAATTCTTTTCCAAATAAACCCCCAAAAAAGCAGATAAGTCATATCCCAGTTTTTGAGGATCAACATTGATTTGAGATCCTACCACGACTTTGGCGTCTTCTAATTTTTTCATTCTGACGTGTATGGTGCCAGGAGAAACAATTAATTTTCTAGCGATCTCAGAATAGGAGGTTTTAGCATCTTCCATTAGAATACTTAAAATCTCCCTGTCTAAATTATCGATATCGTAAACATTACTACTATTTTCCATATTTAATGCAATATATGTAATTTATTAGCTTATTTATTACGAATAACGTAATAATTATGAAATT
>Ga0315321_10001833_pt1 | contig 16458 bp, 8 predicted proteins | sample M180m21515metaG_FD_203464 | JGI IMG/M metagenome (GOLD analysis project Ga0315321, IMG submission 203464) | Ammonia-oxidizing marine archaeal communities from Monterey Bay, California, United States - M1 80m 21515 | ecosystem: Environmental > Aquatic > Marine > Intertidal zone | place: USA... | reverse complement strand
AGGAAATCATCGAATACGCACAAAGCAATCAGATCACTCGTGCCGAAGTCGCACTACCCTTCCCCAGCCCACTCGAGCTCCATGGCCAATACACCATGCGAGAGGTTTCATCCGCATTTGGCAAAGCCCACATAGAATCATCAGGCCCGGCTGGCACTGGCGTCATCTCGGTCAAAGAACACAAGCTCTACCTCCACTTCGTCACCTTTGAGAAAACCGAAAAACTCTTCTCCGAAAGCACCATGTATCGCGACTTTCTGAGCTCACGCACAAAGCTTCATTGGGAGAGCCAGTCCAACACCAGCCAAGCAACCCCCACAGGCCAAAACTACATTCACCATCAAGAGCGCGGCTACACGGTTCTGTTCTTCGCTCGCCACCGCAAGACCGAAGGAAAACTCACCAGCCCATTCACCTACCTTGGCCCAGCAACGTATGCCAGTGCCAAAGGCGACCGCCCCATTGAAATGGTTTGGGAGCTCGAACACCCCGTCACACATCCATTTTTCCACGAAGCTAAGCTAGCAGCGGGGATTGCGTGATGAATAAATAATACTGTATACGTGAAAATCACAGATCAAGTTTTCCACCGGATTAGACACAGCTACTCACGGCGCATGTTAGGTGCTTTGATCCCCCATCCACAATCCACCTAGTGACCCCTTTCTGCAAACCAGATCATGGACTTTACTGACTACAAAAGAATCATTCTACAACTCAAGGTCGGAAAGAAGCTTCCCACAGCCACTTATCTTCATGTCGAGGCACTTGCCTCAGCGCCCGGTTCACTCATAACTATGCTTGATAGCCTTAGGGAGAAAATCGGTATCGGAGATGAATTCAACGTCATTAAATTTGGAACCCAGGCATTCCGTATATCGTTCTTAGCCTACCCACGTTTCTTTGAGCTCCCCCACCCCAAGCTCGCAAAGTCTGTGCTTGTGGATCTCGCCTCAGGTAAAGTCCGTGAGGAAGACTACACCAAGCGGGCCAACCGGCCTATCCTGCACCGCAAAGAAGCTTTCCTGCCGGCGGACCACCCCAAGGTTAACTTGTTTTCATCCATGACCAAGGCCGAGGAAGACGCCGGGCTCTACGAAAACACTCGAACTATCGGCTTCGAGATGAACTGGGATCGGCTATTGCAGGAGAAAGGCCTCAGCTACAAGGGGCACAAGCTTATCCAGGCTGCCACAAAACCCGAATCCAAAATACCACCTGCGACTATGACACCTCGCTGGAGAATCCCGCGTCACAAAACCGCTATCACTCGCCGAGATCTATCTAAACCAATAAAGACGCTTCTCCATTACGGCTTGCTTTCAAAAAACAAACCTATCCTCGACTATGGGTGCGGGCTGGGCGGGGATGTCGAAGGTTTACAAGAGTTGGGCTACGACATTCATGGCTGGGATCCCTATTTTTCCCCTCAAACAAAACGCTCAAAATCCCCCGTAGTGAATATCGGCTTTGTACTAAACGTCATTGAGGATCCGGCTGAGCGGGTGGAGGTTCTCCATGATGCATGGAGTTATGCAAAGGATTTACTCGCGGTCACTACCTTGGTGGCAGGAGGTGAACGTTACGAATCTATCCAGATTCTAGGCGATGGATTCCTTACCAAGACAGGCACTTTCCAGAAATACTTTGAGCAATCCGAACTCCAATCACTTATTGAACACTCATTAGATGCTGAAGCTGTTCCCGCCAACTTAGGAGTCTTCCTCGTCTTCAGAAAAAAAGAAGATAGGCAGAGGTTCCTATTCTCTCGAACCAAACGATCTATCGATTGGGAAGGCATCAGTCAACGGCTTGGACTGCTGCGGGCCGTTCAATCAGTACGCAAATGGGAAGTTATCATCGAACAAAACCGCGAACTACTCGAAGCTTTCTGGGAGCGGATGGCTGAGCTAGGGCGCATGCCAAAAACTGACGAATTCGCCCAAATTGACCAGGTACGTAAAGCATGTGGTTCCCTGCCTGCAGCTATGCGCTTATTCGTCGAACGCTATGGGCAAGAAACACTGGCCGAGGTGAGGGAAAAAAGGAAAGAAGATCTGATGGTCGCCCTCGCTAGCTATCAATTCAGAAAAAAAACCTTATTTAAATCACTCGCGACCGACATTCAAAATGATATTCGGGGATTCTTTGGCAGCTACACAGCAGCCAATGAAGCATGCAAGCAGCTTCTTTTTACTGCTGGTGATCCTGGTGAACTAATGCTCGCCATTGAAGAGCTTGACTACGGATGGATAGATGAACGTGAGGGGCACTTCACCATTCACCGTAGTCTCCTAGACCAGCTTCCGGTTATTCTACGTGTTTATATCGAATGCGGCTGCCAGCTCTACGGTAACCCTTATGAGGCGGATCTCATCAAAATACATATTCACAGCAGAAAACTGACACTAATCCATTATGATGATTTTGATAACAAACACCTTCCCGAGCTCAAACTACGCATCAAAATAGACCTGCGGAACCTATTCGTTAATGTCTTCGACTACAAATACGAAGAAAGAACACAGATCCTGTTTTTCAGGGACCGATTTGTGGGCTCTGATCATCCCGAATTAGCAAAAATGCAGATGTTCTCGAAGCGCCTAAACAAGCACGGTTTTGGGCAAGACAAACTCGGCCCTAATGACCGCAACGTGCCCAGCAAGGAACAATTGGCGGTTGCTTTGAGCCAACTTGGGCTGACATGGGATTTGAAAAAAAGGGGGAAACGTCAAGTTTAATCTAACTTTAGAACAATTCAATTGATAGATGCAGAAGCAAACTACGAAATTCTATCCCCAAAATTAGAAATTGTACATTTACTATAACGAAAATTTCTTATAGCAAAAACACGTACATCCATAAGATGACTGTAAGACACGCTATCATTCAAATTCTCAAAGAAGCTCAAAGCCCACTTAAGACCGGTGAGATTGTAAGTCATATACTGAAGCGACGACTCTACAAGTTTAAAACAAACCACCCTGAAACCATTGTAAACAAGTCCCTTAGGAGGCACTGTTTAGACGTGAGGCACGAGGATGCCAGAGAAGACAAATACTTTCAGGAGGCCCCAGCAAGTCAATATTCGCTTTTACCAGAACCACTTCTTCAGGATCTTAATTTAGGAAACACCAAGCCTCTGAACCCGCATTTATCAACTGCGGTAAAACATTCACCAGATGATCAGGCTATTCCCAACACGACAATGACCTTTCAGGACCTGATTTCTACACTTTCTAAATCTGCGGCGTCCGCAGTGAGCACCCCGGACGCCCCTGAATATATTAAGGCCATTAAGGAATACCTATATGTGCGAACAGAGATTGAAGAAAACTTCATAGCATGGATGGAGGCCAATAAGTCTTCACACAATATTCTTTTTCTCTGCGGAAGTAGCGGTGACGGCAAATCGGAAATCCTGACGCGCAACCAGAAGAAGTATAAAAACGATTTTAAGTTTCATCTGGACGGGACACATAGCTATCATCCGTCGAAAAATGCCATCGAAACACTTGATGAACAATTCACAAAATTTAAGGCAACTGGCCAGGCTTTAGTTGTAGGAATCAATATTGGAATGCTTGGTAATTATGCTCAGGAGGGGGCGAGTGAGCATGATGATGTTAAAAAAGCTATTGATCTGTATTTGAAGAGTCGTGAATCTAGCGAGACATTTGAGTTCCTGACATTCGATGACTATCCTAAATATAAAATGGCCGATGGGGAAGTCGAGGCTCCCTTTGTAGAGGAGCTACTTCATAAAATCACGTCTTCCGATGAAGCTAACCCGTTTTATGCAGCTTACAAGAACGCGAAAGGAAAACGGGGCAGGAAGTGTCGTTCAATCACCAACTATAAGTTACTATGTATTCCTGAAGTTAAGTCTGTGGTCATCACGACGATTTTACAGGCGCGACTACAATTTAATCTCTTTTTGACAGCTAGGACACTCTTAGACGCAATCCATCACATTTTGTCAGATAAAGGTTACTTCTTTGATAACATATTCAGTTCTAGCGGCGGAGAACTTTTGGAAGCATTAGCTCAACTTGATCCCAACCGCGAGAGGCGGCGAGATGTTGATATGTTTCTTATTCAACGGTCTCTAAAGATTGAAGATTTGGATTTTGTGGAGTTTCAAGATTTAGTCGCTAAACAGTTTGACCTGAAAATTAATGATTCCGCATCCTGGCTGAGGCTATGCTACATGCTGCAGGATGTAGATCTCGAAAACAAGTTTCAGGAGAGAATAGCAGCGTCGTTCAATCAAAGCTCGATGAAGCTATATCTTGATCAGTGGGTGCTACATTCAAGCTATTCCGGGGGCAGGCCTCAGAGAAAAGGCCTGAGAGAGTTTTACAATAAAACCTTTTTGAAGGCTCTACGTAGATATGCCAATAGGCGATCTCCAAAGCTGAAAAATCAGCACTTTTTTCTCAAGGAAGTGAACGGCTATGTATTTGCGTCCAAGGTCGACATTACCGCGGACTTTAAAGGTATTGAAAGTGACACTCCAAGAAACCTAGGGGCGTTTAACTTACGTGTCTTAGTTGAAGGCAAGCCTCTTAAGCCTGTCGTTGTTGACGCCGGTCTATTCGATCTCATTCATCGGGTCAATCACGGCTATCGGCCGAATAAATATGATAAGAGCTCGATTGTGATTCTTGAGGAGTTAATCGAAGAGATTCAAAGCGTTGGCAATACTCTAGGCCAAATGGTGATCGAGAAAAAAGGTAAGACGGCGACTGTAATTTTTGATGAGGAGAATGAAGAAATCACATTGGACGGAGCACTATGAAAATTGACCAGAACTGCTTCTATCAAAGCTTATTAAAATTCAAAGGGGGGGAGATCCCTCCGAGGAATAATATTTCCGATTACCTCCCTTATCGTAACTCGAGATCAGTCAAAGTGAATGATTTCTCATACTCCCATGTCGCAGGAAGGCTCATCAGCCACCTTGCTCAGAAGAAGCTTCCCACTAAGTTTACACTAGAAGATCTCTCGACTGAGGTTATCAAAGAACTTCAAGAGCATACTGTAGAGGGCGAATTAGGGGAGTTAGCTAAAAATATTTATTTTACTGGTAGCGACGGTCTCAATAAATTGAGTCCACTATTTCTAATATTAAATACAGAAAAAGGAGGAGAGAAAGTCTCGAAAAAGTCGGAACATCTTGCCGATCTGTTCTGCGCTTCAATTGGCCTGGATAGGTGTGTTGTAGTCGAACCAACATTCAACTTTATTGAAGCAATTGTAGTAGAAAAATATACGGACAAGCTAGAAGACATCTCCACCGGAGAGCCCGACATCTTGCCCTACCTACCTTTCCTGTCAGATAGCTTTCAAAAAGACATCGCGTTCCTTTGCGCGAAACCTCAATTCCTCCTAGAAAAAATTGAGGACTTTATAGGGCTGTATAACTTCCTCTACTGTACACAACTGGGGGCAAACATTTGCAATTGGAAGTCCGGCGAACCCGAGCCGGCAGAACACTACTTCATAATCGATACTGAAAAGTGTAGTGCTGAACGTAAAGCATCACGTAGCTATAGAGAGTTGAGGCAAAGTGTAGAGAATATCTTCCCCATGCTTACTCTGGTGCACGAGTTAAACAATACCTTAGATGAGTCAATTCCTTCTATGCCGTTATGGAAAGTTGCAGAGGTCATACAGTCATTATCGGCAGAGGAACAGTCGAGCCTTTCCGAAGCTTTGAGTGATTACGCAGAGAGATTTAGCAACACTCCGGACATCACCGAGAATGGAAGAGGTTTATTACCCAGAGAGCGATCTACTTATTCTGAGGGGGTCATAGGAGACCTTGAGCTATTGGTTCAGTATTCAATGGATCAATTTGACCAGTCTCGTGAGTATAAATCTAGCTCAAGGCATGAGATGAAGTCGATAAAGTATCTTAGGCCTTTTGAACAACAAGTTGCCAAGCATTTTGTGCAGACACGTGGGCGCTTAGGAAAAGTCTTAGTAATTAACCAAGATTACCTATTGATGCTAACAAACATAGTAATCGGAGAAAATGAAGAGATGCGATTACAGGAAATTTTAAGCGAGTTTGAACTGCGCGGTGTCTATCTGGACAAACGATCGCAGCTGAGTTTAATAACGTTCTATGAGCGTATCGGTAATATAAAGAGAATGAGTGATAGTGGGGACGCAGTATATGTCAAATCTACAATATGAACAATTTTTAGTTGAGGTGCTTTCTTCATGGTGTGAAGAAGGCAACTGTCAACCGGGCAAGAGGTTTCACTATCAGTTCTCTGATTCAGAGGATAGCGCACGTCTATATGAGGAGATGCGCTCTCAATCAGTGGGTTTTATTGAGATTAGGGATCAACAAATTCCATATATTGTTTTTGCTCAGACAAAGACGATATTTGCAAGACATACTGGCACAAAGAATCAAGGGAAAGTAGCTCAATATAGTGAAAGTTACATTTCAATGCTCCGAGATCAGGTAGCTGGTCAAAGTGGCTTATTTGAGGGAGTGGCAATGATTCTCCTCCATAACAGCTCGCTAGATACCATACTAGGTGCTTTCGAGGATTTAGAGCCAAGCGCATGGGCACATGATCATATTTATCAAAAAGTCAGAGAGAAGGCTAGTGACCTCATTACGGATAAGCCAGCAGTTGGCTTCATACTGGAGTTCCAATCTGAAACGTTGAAGGATGAGGGGAGCAGTGTTTTTGGTTTGCGCGGAATATATGAAACTGTGGCTAATCGAGGAGTCTTTGACCTAAAACCATTGGGATTTCTACCGGATTTGGAATTGATGGAAAATTGGTCAGGAAACGACGCCCAAGCTAAAAAGCGTCTCCAGAAGAATAAAGATCTTAAGGACCGAATTGATCACGTTCTTCATCATTACCCTGATGAGGTAGCTGATCGTTTACCTGAGTTTGGACAAAAGTTTGTAAATAAGCACATATCCGTAGATGGTGATTGGACGGATCAGGACTACTCGAAGTTTGTGGAAGAAATTAAGGTGCATGCTGGAGATGTTCTAAGCTTCTCCCGATTTGATGTAGAATTAGGATGCGAATGTATTGGTCCACGCCTTAAAGGAGAATCTGCAGCTCAGAAGAGAGATATGCATGTCATCTGTCTTCTAGAAGATGGTGAGACCTCATTTCGGGTGCATTTGGAGTTCGATACTGCTCAGAAAAATCTGAAGGATGAAGAAGTTCATGTCTGGGGTAAAGATGGCATTAGCGTTGATAAATCCATTAAATCCCGAAGCAAAGGGAAGCAAACCGTAACTCTGGAATTTGATGGTTTTGAGGGCAAGCCAACTTACGAGAGGATCAGGCTCCTGAGGGATAACACCAAAGAAAAATACAGCTTTAGTTTGTTAATTCTCCGAAGGGGAGAGTTTCATTTACAGTCGATCCAGAATAACTTTTTGGTCATTCCTCAGAAACATCATATTGCGCTTCAAACAAAAGAAACCGAACTGGAGCTGAATCCGCAATGCGGGCAAACAATTGAACTTCAAAAACTCGATGAAATTGTTGATGTAGCAAATGTTGGCACGCTCGACTATAATGAGCTGTATGAAACTTCAGATGCTGTTTCTTTTGGGGCCAAGTCTGGTGAGCACGTCATCAAGTTCCATGTTGAAGGAGAGACTAATACTCAATCACTTGGGCTCCCCCTTCTTCTTGATCACGGCAGGTTTGGAAAGCTGTTCGATGATGATTACAATGGTGAGTTCTTTTCTCAAAAAAGAAGAGTCGTAATTGACAATTCTGAGAGTTCTGTGCTCTTTGAACGATTTGATCTTCTCTTAAGGGAAGAGACGATCATCCTAGAAAAACACATCGTTTCTGGAGATCATCCAATTTCTGTGGAGGCCATTTCAGGTAGCTACACAGAATTACATGACCATTATTTGGCTTTGCTTCAGTATTGTGAAGGTCGCAAAACGACCCCCTCACTGGCGTCATGGGGCCCAGAGTTCTGTAGATTGGTTCGGCAGTATATACTCAGCTATGAGAAGGCGCTCAATTCCATCGTCAAGGGCACGTCTCTGACGCCTGATCAACGTCAGTTGATGCAGGTAGGCTTTGGGTGGTATAATGGAGTTGAGTTTATCACTCCGTTTCATCCTCTAATACTTTCTTATTACTTGTATTTGGTGGACCAAATATCTGCAGATCAAGTGAAGGGCAGCTTTAAGAATTTGCCATCGGTTACCACATCCCGGCTTAACGCCAAAGGGCTGCTTCCCTATGTGTTTGAAAGCGAAGGTGAATTTGGATACACTCAAGCTTCGGATGCCAACATGTTTTGGTTATCGGTAGTTCCACAGGAAGAAAGTAGCTACAGCTACGTCGCTAAGCTAGTTCTAGAAAAGATAGATGAACTAGTGAAAACCTTTAAGGATCTATTCAATGAATCGAGCACGGCTCCATTAGTTGTCAATTCCGTAAACAATGGCCTTAACAAAGAATTTTTCCTTGGGGTGCTCGAATATTTCAAGAAGTATAAACTAAAGAGCCAGTCGATTCATGTGAACCTATATGGCTCTGAAGACTATGCTACAGAGTTTGAAGAATTCGCTGAGATGGGGTCCTATGACCAAATTAAGCAACGATACAATTTCAAGGGGAATGCAGAGAGTGACCAGGTCATCGACTTGCTCAGGACAAAAGTTAGCTTCAGCAAATACAGCACAGATGAAGCTGAGCGAGACGGGCATCAGTGGTGTCATATTAGCTTTTTCAAGAATAATGAGAAGATCTCTCCGACTTCACATAACCTGGATAAACATACCTCAGGTATCGCATGCGATGGAATTCTGAGCGGAGAGTCCTCATTCAAAGAGGGAGATAACTATTATACCGCATTTGGTATGGAACGTGTCGATGACTCGGACAAGTATCACTTGAAGATTGCCCGCCTTGTTAATAATTTACTACGTCCAGCCCGCCAGGTGAATGAATCATATTGGGACACCTCCGCTTTGAGGCTCGCGGTCAATGACCGCTTTAAAGCTCAGCTTGAGGTATGTTACAAAAATTCACTTTGGACAACGATCATTGATCCAAAGGTAACCCTGAACTTCTTTGAGCATGAACAGGATCTTATTTTAATCCACTACTCTGATCAATATACCAACTCTGCGGGTTACGACGCCGTCACTGTCACCAGTCATGCTGAACTCTACGACAAGATGCTCTCTTCACATGGGAAGCACCTCTTAGGTGAGTTCAATGCCTTCAATGGTGAGTGGCTGCTGAAGATGGTTTCAGCGAACAATACGATCCAACTTGAGCGAAAGGGCATTATAGGCACTTGGAAGTTAGTCTGCGGCTTATTAGCAAAGTCAGAAATTTCTTGGATCCCACTATCGATTGCTGAAATGGTTCGAGTTTCTGGCAATATTGGACTGAAACTTAGCGGCAGTGACTTCTCACGTCACTTTAAGAAAGATGCCTATAACGGCAAGATGTCAGATGACGTGTTATTTGTTGGCTTCAAAGGCGATAAGATGTTCCTACTCCCGGTCGAGGTGAAAACCGGGCAACATGGCTCTGATTCGATGGCGAAAGCGTGCGGCCAAGTTGAGGCCTTACGTGACTACTTAGTAGAAGGGCTGCTTGGTTTAGAATCGTTTGAAGGGAAAATTTACCGTTCGCTATTCATCCGTCAGGTCCTGATGCAGGTAGAAAAATATCAGCTCTACAAAGTATTCCCGGACAAGCTGAAGCCAGAGAAGCAATTTAAACATCTACTTAATCAAAGAGAGGAGTTCTTATCTGGTGATTACTCAATTGCAGAACTCAAAGATTATCCAGAAGGCTTAGCCATAGGAATATTGTCGAACGACAGCTGTGTGGATACTTCATCAGAACTGAAAGGCAATGTGCTCCAAATAGAAATCCCAGACAGTTATCTGAATCTACTTTTAAGCACTCCAGTCGAAGAACTATCCCAAGAAATCAGTGAGCGGACCATCCTTAACCTTAAGGATGAATGTTATCTGACTTCCGATGACATCAAATCTGTTGATAAAAAGCCAGAAGTCGACCCTCCCGCAATAAAAGACCCCGGCATTGAGCCTGTTGAACCACCGGTAGTCGATCCCCCACCAGTCATCTACAAACCGGGAACAGCCTTCCCTGATGCAAAAGTTGCTGAAGATTTTAAAGATGATCCGTTGCGCATCAAGTTTGGTGAAAATGTCAATAACGATGACCCGGTCATCTGGGAGCCAACCAATACGTCTAAAGTATTCAACACTAATACGGGTATTATCGGCACCATGGGAACTGGTAAAACTCAATTTACCAAGAGCTTAATTACTCAGCTTATACGTAATCAGAAAGATAATGTAGGTGATGATCCGGTAGGCGTTCTGATATTTGACTATAAAGCTGACTACGTTAAGGGCGATTTTCTTGAGGCAACAGGGGCTAAGGTCTTTGAACTCTATGATTTACCCTTCAATCCGTTTTCTTTGTTTGGTAACAAACCAATGCTTCCTGTGCACACAGCTAACCTCTTCCGCTCGACAATGGGCAATGCCTATGGCTTGGGGGTGAAGCAGCAGAACAGGATTCGCACACTAGTCATAGAGGCTTATCAAGCAGCTGGCATACACCAGAATAAACCCGATACCTGGTCTCGCCCGGCTCCAACACTGAATGACGTATGGAACCTGTATTGTGAAGATGAAAACTTGGCTCAAGATTCGCTCTACGCAGCCTTGGATGATTTGATCCAATTCCAGATCTTTGAACCCAACTCAAATAAAACTAAACCTCTCTATGATCTGCTCGATAGAGTGGTGGTTATCAACCTTTCGGGTTATGATCCTCAGATTCAGAACCTGGTCGTCGCGATTACGTTAGATATTTTCTACTCACAAATGCACCATCTTGGGTCATCAAAACTTGAAGGTGACTATCGTCAGATCAGCAAAATGATTCTTGTAGATGAAGCTGACAACTTCATGTCTCAGGAGTTTGAGAGCTTGAAGAAAATCCTCAAAGAGGGTCGTGAGTTTGGTGTTGGCACTGTCCTCTCAACTCAAGAGCTCACCCACTTCAAAACGAGCAACGCGGATTACTCTAGCTATATTCTTACCTGGATCATCCACCGGGTATCTCAAATCAAGAATCAAGATGTGAAGAGTATATTCAATGCTACAGACAAACATGAGGAAAACGCTCTCATGCAGAAGATACGTGAACTTGATAAACACTATAGCCTCTATGTGGATGGAGATAAGAAAATAACCAAAATCAAGGATTTGGCCTTTTGGGAGCTCTCAAAATAGCTAACTAATATAATAGATATCAAATGTCTTGGAAAAAAAATAATTTTCCCACGTTCATAATGTGGAAGGAAAAATTCAAGAAAACTGAATGGTATGGCCTCTCTGCATATCTTTGGAATACAGGATTATCACCTTGGGGGAGCACGTGCTTTGTTCTCTATTTTGTTTTCTTTATTTTTGGTTTTAGCGCTATAGGACCGTGGTCAGAACTCTATAAAAGCAAGAGCTTTATGGGAGATGACACTTTGAAATCTTTTTGCATATTTGCTTTAACCCTAAGCGCTGCTACTATGGCTGACGTAGTGATCGGTGAGCTTAAGGATGGACAAAACCGAGTAAAAGCAAAAACCATTCTCTTTGTCTATCTGTGTACTTTTTTATCCATTACCGGATTAAGCTTTTACTACCTGTTAACTGAAAATCACGGGGTAGTTGCTTATATTGCTGTGGCCCTCACACTAGCTGTGTGGTGGCTCGTTAATGCGTGCAATGAGAAGCTAAATGAGAAAAAAAATAACGCTGCAAACGCACAAGGTAGCGATGATGATATTAAGCCTACAGGGAATGAAAAGTGCTTTAAGTTAGGAGAAGGGAGCTAAATGAATTATCCAGCATTAAAAGTAACTCAAAAGTTCGGAGATTTTTACGTTATCGTTATGAAAGCGAAAGATCTACTTTCAGTAGCGAGCCCAAATACCTACAGAAGATTGGGAGATAGAGATATTGGACACCAAAGGGAGGCTAATCTGAAGAGGCTTCAATCGATTAAAAAATATATAGAAAGTAATGAATGCGCCTTCCCCAACTCAATAATTTTAGCCGCCAACTACGATGTTGATGGATATGTTGACGACGGAGAAAACCGCGAACTTTGGAAACTTTCAGATGATTCGCAACCAGATGTCATTGTCCCTTTTAATGGAGCAAAAGCTGCAATTATTGATGGGCAACATCGTGTTCTAGGCTTTTCGGAGTCATCCTCCGTCGATCAAGAGATGGAATTGATTTGTTCTGTATATTTTGACTTACCGAGTTCATTCCAAGCGTATCTATTTGCCACCATTAACTCCAATCAGAAACGCGTAAGTAAATCTTTAGAATATGAATTATTTGGTTACGAATTACTGGACTCTGACCCGGAGCAGTGGAGCCCAGATAAATTGGCTATATCTATAGCCAGAAAGCTCAACAATGAATTAGAGTCACCGCTGTACAATAAAATTAAGACAACTCTTAGGGATTCTGAGGAAGGTTGGACCATTACATTTGCGGGAATAGTAGATGGTATTTTAAGGTTAATCTCATCCCGTCCGAATGATGATCGCTCCTTATTATATAAAGTCGGGTCTAAGGCTGATAGAAAACGCCTCAAGAATGAAAGAGCGACGGACAGGTCTCCTCTTAGGGAATTGTATATTGATGGCAACGACTATGTGTTATACAAAATTATATATAACTTCTTCTCTGCGCTTGATACGTCTATTCCTCAATTGGGAGGAGATGGGTCGGTTCTCAGAAAGACAGTAGGGTTACAAGGTGTTCTTGATTTTTTAGGACGTTATATAAAATCTAAAATAGAATCGAAAGAGTCACTATATAGTATTGATTTCAGTGTGCCCAACTTCACCTCACTTTTTAGCTGCGCATCTGAGAGAAAAATTAACTTTTCAGATCCAATATTCCAAACAACAGGCGTTGGAAAAAGAAGGGTCCGAGATTTATTTTTATCATGCAACAGCATCGGCGAAGAAATAACCGATGTGGATTTAACCGAATATATCTCTGCATCTAGATAAATTGAGCCAGCCTCTGATGTTCAGAAACTATACATGTCATTGTTTTATCGAGTAATTTTTGCTCTAACCCTAAACCTAGTGATAGCCGAATCGCATGGCGAGTATTAGTTAATCTTAATATCTCTAAAACATGTGAGCTTTGTATCCGCTCAGTTGTGCAAGCCGATCCGGTTGAGAACGCTAGCCGATCACTTAAAGATGCGACTAAAGCTTCAGCATCTACAGGTGGCAGGTTTATGTTAAGTATGCCCGCTACTCGATTTTCAAGATGACCATTTACGGAAGCTCCGGGAACTTTATTCAGTAACTCATTCTGGAGTTCATCTCTAAACTTCCTAAGACGAGCTTGCTCTTTCTTCATTCCCTTACAGGCAATTTGAACTGCTGCTCCAAATCCTACTATTAGCGGCGTGGGCAACGTTCCTGAACGCAGTCCTTTTTCATGCCCTCCCCCATGTTGAATAGGATCAAGCCGAACCCGGGGGTTGCTACGTTTAGCATAGAGCATTCCGACTCCTTTGGGGCCATAAATCTTATGCGATGATGCAGTGAGTAAATCAATATTCATCGCTTTGACATCAATCTTTTCTTTGCCCAGTCCCTGGGTGGCATCGGTCATAAAATAGACGTCGTGCTGCTTGCATATTGCGCCAATGGCTGCGATATCCTGAATAACGCCAATCTCATTGTTTACCATCATCACTGAGACCATGACGGTGTTGGGGCGGATGGCATCGGCTACTTGTTGAGGATCCAAAATCCCCTCAGAGTCAACAGGGAGAACAGTAGTTTCGTAGCCGTTATTCTCCAACCAATCAAAACAATCTAGGACGGCCTTGTGCTCAGTGGCTACGGTGATAAAATGTTTCCCTTTTGATTCGTTGGCTAATGCTGCCCCCTTAATCGCAAGGTTAATGGCTTCAGTCGCACCAGATGTGAAGATTATTTCCTGAGGGCGAGCATTGATCGCCTTGGCAAGCTTCTCACGTGCCTCCTCAACCGCAGCTGCTGCCGTGTTACCGTAACTATGGCTTTTCGATGCCGGGTTACCGAAGTGCTCCGTGAAATATGGAAGCATAATTTCCAATACCCTAGGATCAACAGGTGTTGTTGCTGCATAGTCTAGATAGATAGGTTGCTCACTCATCAGTCTATGGGTTAACTGTAGCCAGAAGATTGCCGAGCCCAGGAAGGTCCCTCATACGCGCACTCAACAGCTCAAAGCCCCGGTTCATATGCGCCACGAAGAGGTCGTTAAATTGGTCAGTGGAACACTCGCCAAGAAGATCGTTCTGCGTCAGCCAATCAGTTTCAGCAACCCAAGTGCGAAGCAATGCCACGTAGGCCGCGTCATACTCACCAAGCAGCGTCCCTCGATTGATATCCCGACCTGGCTCTTCTGAATCAAACGGGTCCTGAGGCGTTCCTGGTTCTTCCAGAGAAAGTGCAAAACCCATACGGGCAAGAATGTTGGGGGTAATCCCTGTACGCATTTTCAGCGTGCGCATTTTACCATCAACAGACTGGCAAAACGGTATTCGCTGAATGTTAAGCTCAAGCGGGCTGTGACGCTCTCCAGAAATAGCTGTCTGCGGTTGCTTTAGTATGTCCTTTTTTGTGGTCATATACGAGATGGTAAGATTTTGAAATGTGCGGTTCGAGCTGATTATAAAGTCCCTGATCTACTTCTGTATCCGTAGAGAGTAAGATGACTTGATGACCTGCGTTCGGAAAGTAATTCTGTATGAGTTTTTTTCGATGGTCGGAATCAAGTCGTCCAAGAGGAGTATCAATTACAACAGGGAGCGGCCGTCCGGAAGTTCGAGCAAGCCCCCATAACATGGCTATAGCAAAAATCTGCTTCTCCCCGGATGACAAGTCTTCACGTGGGATGGAACGTCCATGTTCATCAAGGAGAGTTACAGCAAAACTCTTAGGGTCAATATCTATACCTTTTACAAAATCAGACTTACGGGCTAGGCGGTTAAAACACTCTGTGACCTCTTGTCGAAGAGTAGCAATTTTAGCTATCGTTAATCGCTCCTGGTATGCATCCAAAGCCGGTCCTATTTTCTTGAGGTAGGCTAGCTTTTCTGACTCTTTGCCCTCGGCCTTCATTTTATCTTCGGCCTTCAACTTATCCCTATTTAATTGCTCACGTTGAGTCGATAGCTTTCGTTTTTCCTCTTCTAGACGATTCATCTGCGCCTCGACATCACCTAGCTTTTTACTCTCCCCTTTTAAATTCTCAAGTACGCCTGAAATATCCTCAGCCACAGGAGCTTTCTCAAGGTCACGGTTAATGTTGTGAAGCTCTAAATGGAGCGACTCAAGCCGGGCCACCGCAGCGAGGGTTTCGTTGAGTTTAGATTGGGCCTCATCTTGCACTAGGCGCGTCAGCTGGCCGCTATCCCGATCTGTAAGCTGATGAATCACAGGAGGGGAGTCGGTTGAACCAATTTCAGTGATGTAATCGGAAATGTTCTCTTCGATAAATTTCGTAACCGAGGTTTTTTGGCCCTGCTTTAGTTGAGAAGCTTTTTTCAATAGAGCTTCACGCAGAACCGAAATATTTTCCTCTGCGGTTCTAGCCTTTTGGCTAGCTTGTTCATTTTCAAGCTGGGTTACTAGCTTTGCACTTATACTAGGGCAAAGAGCAAATGGGAGCGCTGTATCAGCGAGAACCCTAATCTGATTTTCTTGAACAGCAACAAGCTCTTTGAGATGCTCGGCCTTATGTTTATTAGCCATGCGTTCCGCAGCAAAGTCTCCCCCCTTACCTTCGAGATCCAATTCTAGCGCCTTAATTGCTCGGAGCAGCTCATCCTTAGTAGTTTTAAGGTGCCCTACTTTTTCAACCACCAAAGACTCTTGTTCATCCAATTCTTTAATCTGACATTCTATACTTGCGAGATTGGATCTATAATCTTCAGGGTTTGAATCTTTAAGGAGTCGAGACTTATAGATCTTAAGATCAGACTTCAGCGATAAGACATTATCAATACCCAGCAGAGATTGGATAGCTTCAGCAATCGCAACATTACTAGATAAGTCTTCAGCAATGCTCTTAATTTTCTCCCCATCAAAAAAGAACAACTGGGAAAGGCGGGCTGGAACGATGTCAGAAATAAAAGATTCCCAATGTTTAGGGCTGATCTCTTTAAGTGGCGCATTGTCTTTATCCACTTTGAAATCCTCTTGTACTTTTCCTCCTGACTTGAGCGTCCAGTTTCTTTCTACGTAGTATGTATTCTTCTCCCCATTGATCACATGGTCAAACTCGAGACCTATCCGGGCAAACTCAGCACAAGAGGCTGCACTCTTATTGCGGTGTAAGTGACCGATAAGAAC
>Ga0315321_10001830_pt1 | contig 16464 bp, 13 predicted proteins | sample M180m21515metaG_FD_203464 | JGI IMG/M metagenome (GOLD analysis project Ga0315321, IMG submission 203464) | Ammonia-oxidizing marine archaeal communities from Monterey Bay, California, United States - M1 80m 21515 | ecosystem: Environmental > Aquatic > Marine > Intertidal zone | place: USA... | reverse complement strand
ACCTCTTCATCGACGCGTCCGTCGCAATTGTTGTCGATGCCATCACAGACCTCGATGGCCCCGGGCCCCACGCTGGCATCGCCATCATTGCAGTCTTCGTCACCGAGAAAGCCGTCTCCATCGGCATCTTGCGGGACATCTCCCACCGTGCCAGCGAGTCCGTCCACATCGGCTTCTTTGTCGGTGGGGTCACAGGCAAGCGCAAGCGTGACCAGAAGCAGCGAGAGACGGGACATAGGGACACCAGGGGAAGGGGGGCCGCTCGCCCATCTTGCCCTAAAGGGAGTTCAATCGCATCAAGTCGGGGACACCGCGCTGTCAGAGCCCTCCGACCCCAGTGAGTCGAGCACCTCCACGACCGCCTTCAACACTTGCTTGGGAGAGGGCAGACGCACTCGCTCACGCGTCTTCACCTGCGCCAGCACGTGAGGCTTCAGAATGGTGTACGAGGCTCTGGTGCGGTTGCTGGCCGCGTAGAGGTCTTTGACGACCGTGGGAAATCCGCGGCCGTCGCGCACCGCCTCGATGACCCCTTCCGCCTCCGCCTGCGACAGCAAGTGGTCGGTGGCCATGCCGGAGAACGCCTTTTCGAAGATGGCGAGCATCTCCACCGCGTCGTCCTCGATGAGCTCGTCGAGCAACGCACCGCTGACCTCCGTGGCCGCCCAGCCCGCGCCGAACGCACCCAGCAGTCCACCAATCACGCCGCCTGCCGCAGTGCCCACGATGGGGACCGCCGAGCCGAGCGCCGCACCCGCAGCCGCCCCGCCCATCCAACCTGCCGTGCCTCCGGCGACCCCGCTGGCAGTCTTCGAGACGTTCTTGAACACCTGCGCCCCCGACACACGCCCCCGAAACATCGACACGAAGTCGCCTGTAGACAGCACCACAGTCACGGCCACACCAGTGACGATGTTGCCGCGCAGGAGCTTGCTCAGGTGGCTCATTGCAGCGGCGCCGTGGATGTTGGCCCCTCCCCGCATTGCGTTGGCCAACACAGCGCTTCCCCGCGCGCCCAGCTGCCGCACCATCCAGTCGGTGGCGCCCCGCAAGCCTTGCTCGACCCCAGTGCGCCCGAGCTGCGCGGCGAGGATGCTGCTCACCCAGGAAGATCCCCCGACCTTGAGGCCTGTGACGGCGGACTTCTTGAGCGCGAGCTCGATGGTATCCCCCCGCCACATCGACACGCCGAAGGTGACCAGCGACGACAGGCCGCCCGCCCAGCCCGCCACCTTGATGCCGTTGACCGCATCGTAGGTGAGCCCCTCGATGGTGCCCGCCTTCGCGACATTGCAGGCCTGCTCGTAAGTAAAGTGCCCCTTGCGCACGATGTTCTCGGCCTGACCGGGGTCGGTGACACCCGGCACCTCGCCCGCTTCGATGCGCCCCTTCATCCGATCGACGGCCTGCTGGTACTGGTCGGACGGCACCTCGATCTGCATGGGGCGCCCAGCAGAGTCGACATAGCGGAACCGACCCTTCTTGAAGCAGGCATCGATGCTGGCCTCGCCCGACTGGTAGTACTTGGTCTGGATCTGAACCCCATCCACCAGCCGGTCGGCACCGTTCTTGGCGTTGTCGTCTCCGACGATGCGGGCGTCGCGGCCGGTCATGCGGTCGTAGAGGTCGTTGGCGCGCTCGGCGGCAAAACCGTGGCCTTGTCGTGCATTGAAGGGAACGTTGTCCGCGAAGTTCTCGGCGGACTTCGCCACACCCACGCCATGCCCCACAGCCTCGCTGGTGGGCATGGAGGTGCTGTCGCTGTGAAGGTTGATGGGCATGACTGTCTCCGCCAGAGCTCCAGTCTACAGTCCCGCGCCCAGCTACTGCTACTGTCTACTGTCTGCCCCGTCTCTCTGGCCGTCGAGGTCCCATGTCCCTCCCTCGCGCGCCGCTACTGCTACTGCTACGGCTACTCCTACTGCTACGGCTACTGGAGGGGCTCCTTGGCTGTGGCCTCGGGGACAAGAACGCCGCCCAAGACAGCGTGTCCAACCAATGCTCGCCCGGCCCGGACCTCTGCGACCTAAGAGACAACGACTGCGACGGAGATGTCGACGAAGACCAGCCCTCCACCCTGGTGTGGCCCGACGACGACTCCGATGGGTACGGCAACACCTCGGCTGCCGGCACCGCCATCTGTGGCACCCTGCTCGGCTACGTGGCCAACTCAGAGGACTGCAACGACGCCGATCCCGACGTCCACCCAACGGCCTGGGACGGCTGTGACTACCAGGACAGCGACTGCAACGGGATTGTCGACGACGATGACCCCCCCTACGAGCTGTGGCCCGATGTCGACGGCGACGGACAAGGCGATGCAGAAGCCGACTCCCACCTGACGTGTGTGTGGTCGTCGGCCGACGCCAGCAACAACCTCGACTGCGACGACAACGACCTCGACGTGTATCAGGGAGCCGTCGAGATCTGCGACAACAAGGACAACGACTGCGACGGAGATATCGACGAAGACGACGCATGTGGCGACGGGCTGACCGACCGCGCAGGCCACGGGCTTCCTGGATTGGTGGTGGAGAACGGGGCAGGCCAATCCATCGACCCAAGACTGGGCGCACAGACGACGCGAGGGGAGTGAACCCACTCAGCCCAGCCAGCCCATCGCGCGGGCCAAAGCATCCTTTCCACCGGTGGAGATGACCTCACCATGGGCCATCACGAGGCGGTCGAAGTCGAGATCCAGCAGCTGGGCCACCTCGCGTCGGGCGGTGGGGCGGTCGAAGCCGATGCGTTCGAGCAGGGTGGTGCGACATCCGGGGTAGCCGAGCAGACAGGTCATCACAGCGCGGGTGAGCCAAGGGGCGGACTCAGAGAAGTGGAACACCAGGTCTGTGACCACCAGGGTGCGGCTCGGACGATGCAGCAGAACCACCTCCTGGGTGAACTCAAAGCAAGTCAGGGGCACCACCTCGATGTCGCTGCCGAAGGGATGTCCGCGGCCATCGAGGGTGCCCGTGAAGTCCACATCGGGACGCTTTTCGGCCAAGCCCGGGGCCGCCCAGCCCGACAGCCCCGCATCGATCCAGGATCCCACGTAGAGGTGGTGCAGCAGGTTGGGTGCCACCACCCAGCGGGGGTCTCCAAGATGCTGCAGACACGTGGGATCGACAGCAAGAGGAGAGTGCACCAGCAGTCCGCCGCTCGTCTCCAGCACGGTCATCCGCCCGCCGACCTCCAGCCCATAAAAGCGCTGCGGGCCTCCAAGAATGTGCACGCCATCGGCCAGCGTCTGCATCGGTACCTCGACGAGAGGGTCGAGCGAAGGATAGCCCGACCCAAGCCCTTCTCTCGCTAACAGGACACTCATGGGCCCTGAGATCAGCGATCTGATCGTCGACTTCGACCCCGTGTCGCTCCAGCGGAGGCCAGTGCACCAAGCCGAAGTGGTCGAGCTGTTCTCGAAGCAAGGCAACCATACTGCCGCCCGCATCGTCCAGCGCATCGCATCGGTGGGTGGAGTGCTCGACCCCCGCGCAGTCGACACCGTGCTCCTGCGCGCTCACACCGAGCTGCAGCGCCTTCACGAAGAATTCCAGCACGGCCGCCGGGTGCTCAGACTGCTGCTTCCGCTCATCTCAGCGTGCCGGACCCAAGGAGGTCATGAAGGCCCCCTCCGCATCGTGGACCTCGGCTGCGGACTCGGCTTCGTGGTGCGGTGGCTGGCGGCATCGAGAGCACTTCCCGACGATGTGGTGCTGGTGGGCTGCGACTACAACCAGACCCTCATCGAAGGCGCCCGACAGCTCGCCAAGGAGGAGTCTCTGCGCTGCGACTTCCGCGTGGCCAATGCACTCACCCTGGCGGAGCCCGCCCACATCCTGATGTCCACCGGGGTGATTCACCACTTCCAACACGACGCACTGACAGCCTTCTTCGCCGCCCAAGACAAGCCTGAGCTCCTCGCTGCACTCCACTACGACATCACCCCCACCTGGGCGGCTCCCATCGGCGCCTGGCTGTTTCACCAAGCCCGGATGCGCCAGCCCCTCGCGCGACACGACGGTCTGCTGTCGGCCCTGCGCGCCCACTCCAACGCCACCTTGCTCGACGCAGCCCGCCAAGGCGCCCCGGGGCGCAGCGCCCGTCTGTTCGAGTGTCCGAGTCCTTGGATGCCGATGCTGCGGGTGCTTCGGCCGATTGTCAGCCTGCATCCCGCCATATTGGAGCCACTGACAGCAGCCCTGGGGGACCGGGCCCGCGACCTGGTGGAGACGCCATGAGCGTGTGGACCGTGATGCTGCTGGTGTGGCTGCTGGCCTCGCTCGATGCCACCTTCGTGGGCTTTCGGGACGCCGCCGGACGCAACCCGCGGGTGTTCAAGAAGGCCTGGTTCCGCCGCGCCCTGCTGCGGGGACTGGCCCTTGGACAGGTGGCCAGCGTGGTGGTGCTGGCCTGGCTCGGCGTGCTCGCCTGGAGCCTCGATGCGACGGAGGTGGTCGACCTCCACCACAAGGTCGGCGGGGGCATGGTGGCGGTCTACCTGCCCTACGCCGTGGTGGTGCTGGGCGCCCTGTCGGTCTACAAGCTGCCCCATCCCGATGTCAGCAGCCTCGCCACCGTGCTTGTGTTGGGTCCGCTGACTCTGCTGCGGCCCGTCGTCATCCTAGTGGGCGCAGGGTGGGGGCTCTGGCAGGCGCCCACCTTGGCGACCGGGTCATCGGTGGTGCTCGCAGCGGGCCTCATGCTCGCGCTGGAGCCGATGTTGGGACGCCGCTGGAGAGACCGGGCACCGCTTTCACTGCCTCCTGAGCCGTGAGCCGACCCGCCCTTGCCATGTGGACCCCGTCCAACCAGGGCGCTACGGTGCGCCGTCTCCGCAGACCTGGCTGACCGGGCCTGCGCCGAGGAGGTCGTGTGTCCCGCATCCCCGCCGCCGTGCGCTTGCTGCTCCCCGTCACCCTGAGCACTGTCGCGCTGACAGCCTGCGAGGACGACGTGGTGACCTACAACCCCGACCCCTTCGTCGAAGCTGTGCTGCCCATCGTCGATCCCGCGCGCACCACCCACTTCTTCGACCATCCCTTTCCGTCAGACGACCTCCTCACCGCCGACGGCACCCCCGACCTCACCGGCTACCCCGTCTTCGGCACCGACCTGGCCGAGCCCATCATCGACGGCTGGCGCACCCGGCTCGAGAGCGCGGCCCAGGGCTTCGGCAACCACGCCACAGCCTACTTCCGGTTCAACGGTCCCATCTCCGTGCCGGCCACCACAGAGGGCACCCCCTACGACGCCATCCTGCTGGTCGACATGGACACCGGGGAGCTGCTGCCGCTCGAGTCGCGCTTCACCACCAGTCCCGGCAACGACCCCTCCCTCGCCACCAACCTGCTCGCCTTTGGCCCGGCACTCGGTCATCCCCCACGGTCCGGCGCCCGCCTCGCCGCCGTCGTGATGGCCCGCGCAGGGGTGCAGCTCCTCGATGGCGCAGTGCCCGACGGTGTCACCGAGGCCCTGGCGCTCGCAGGCGTCAACAGCAGCCCCGCAGTGGCCACTGTGTTCACCGTGCAAGACGCTGTGGGCCAGCTCGAGCAGCTGGTCACCGACGCCGACACCCGCATCGACGCCGCTTCGGGCTACTTCGATGGCGTGGCGCTCAAGCGGGTGGTGGGCATGGCCTACACCCAGGGCCCGACACCGTCCGGCAACGACGCCACCATCCTCACCATCACCTTCGAGGACGACTCCACCGAGCTGTCCTATCAGAGCCCCCTCGACGAAGCGTCGGGCACTCACGAGGTCGACCTTGAGGCATGGCCCATGGTGGTCTACCAGGCTGAGGTGCCGGTCTGGAACTACTCGGGACTCGACGACCGTCCCTACATGAACCCCAGCATCCAACACATCTACGACACCGAGCGCACCAGCGGCTGGATCGACTTCGAAAACGGCGTGCTCACGAGCGTGCCCGATGCAGACACCACCCGCGTCACCGTGTCGATTCCCAAGGGAGACGACGGCGAGCCCATCGCGGATGCGCGGGTGCTGATGTACGACCACGGCACCGGCGGCACCGCCTATCATGCCGTCCAGCGCCGCAATGTCCACGACGACTGTCTGTCGCTCACCCAGGTGCTGGCCGACGAAGGCTGGGCCATCATCGGCCGCGACCAGCCGCTCTACGGCACTCGCTACCCCCTCATCGACGAGGGCTACGGCGGCTCGCTCGGCTTCTACAACATCGTCAACCTGCCCGCTTTCCGCGACAACCAGCGCCAGGGAGCCATCGAGGCCCTCCAGGTTCGGCGGTTCGTGCTCGACGCCCTCAACGACAAGCTCGCCACCGGCTCAGTCGACACCACGGCGGGTGTGCGGCGGCTGGGCCACTCGCTCGGCTCGGTCACCGTCAACGTGGGCAGCTCGGCCACCCCCGATGCCTGGGAGGCCAACTTCCTGTCGGGCACCGGCGGCTTCTTCACCTACTACTTCCTCAACACCGGCCTCATCGACCAGCTCGACACCAGCCTGCTGTCGACCCTCTTCACCATCCTCGGTGCAGACGTCCCCGACCCCATCACCGCACCCGCCGCACTGGGCGCCGCGCTCGGTCTGCCCGAGTCCGACTGGAGCGCAATCGACCGCCTGCATCCGGTCATCAACCTGTTCCAGTGGACCATGGATCCCTCCGACCCCATGGCCGTGGCCCGCGACATCACCACCCCGAGCCTCGTGTTCCTGGGTCGCGGTGACTACCAGGTGCCCGACTTCACCACCGAGGCGTTCAACGTCGCGCTGCCCGACAGCGAGCTGGTCGAGTGCACGCCCACCGAGAGCTACGATCCCCACTACTGTCTGCATCGCGAGCAGCTCGGTCCCACCACGCTCCAGTCCTGGCTCCAGTGGACACCAGGCGAGGTGTCCGACACAGGGATGTGAGCCCCTCGACACGCGCCGCTTCCCGCTGAATCGCTCGCCAAGGTCCCGCCGCGAACTTCATGTAGGGAATGATGGGGAAGGCGGCCAGCCCCCGTCCGCAGGGCCAAGCGACAGGGTACGCTCCCCGGGCACATGGCGTCCGACTCTCCTACTCCTGCCGGCTGGCAAGCCCGCTACCAAGCGGCTCGCCGCGACCTCATCCAGCCTCGTCTCAAGGCGATCGCCGGACTTGCCTTCACGCTCATCTCCATCGCCACGCTGATCGACTACGGCGTCGACGGTGAGGTGCTGGCCACCCACATCCCCACACGTCTGCTCGTGGTGGTGGTGTCGCTCGTGGCACTGGCGCTTACCCGCACCTCCAATACCGCCCTTCAGACCGCAGCCTCGCTCAGTGTCTTGGGGGCCTGCGCCATCCATCTCGAGGGCATGATCATCCTCGCCGAAGACGTCGGGGGTGGCTTTCCATTCCTTATCTTGCTCGGCCCCCTCTCCGCCCTGTTGCTGCCAACCACCGGTTCAGGCGTCGCGCTTCTGTCGGGTCTCATTGTCACGGCCCATGCCATCGGTCTCATCGGCTTTCGAACCGATGGCGATACCCGCGTGATGGCGCTCGAGCTGCTGTCCCTGGTGTCCGGCTGCGCCATCGCCACGTGGATCGCGTTCGCAAGCGACACATCCAGGCGACGAGAAGCGCAACACCTGGCCGACCTCGACGAGGCCCGTCGCCGCTCCGACGATCTACTCCAGAACATTCTGCCCGCCCGCATCGCCGAACAGCTCAAGCGCACCTCCAAGCCCATTGCAGACGGCTTCAACGAGGTCACCATCCTGTTCGCCGACCTCGTGGGCTTCACCCCACTGGCCAGCACCGTCGAACCCGCGCGCCTCGTGCGGGAGCTCAACGAGCTGTTCAGTGCCTTCGATCAGGAGGTGTCCAAGAGAGGGCTGGAGAAGATCAAGACCATCGGCGACTGCTACATGATCGCTGCTGGACTGCCCGATCCCCGCGAGGACCATGCTGATGCGGTCGTCGACTTCGCACAGTGGCTCCGGGAGACCATCGCCACCTGGCCCACGCTGGAGGGCCACAAGCTCAGCTTGCGAATCGGCGTCAACACTGGTCCTGTGGTCGCCGGCGTCATCGGCCGCACCAAGTTCATCTACGACCTGTGGGGCGACGCGGTCAATGTGGCCTCTCGGATGGAGTCGACCGGAGAGCCCGGAATGGTGCAGATCACCGACAACACCCGCAATGCTCTCCCGCCCGGCAAGTGGGTGATGGTCGCCCGAGAGACGGTCGTGGTGAAGGGCAAGGGACCGATGCGCACCTGGGCAGTACTGTCCAAGCGACCTGAGAAGCAGGTCTCTGAGTCCGACTGAGTCCAGCTACTCCACCACCTCGATGACCGTCATCATCCCTCGGTCGGCGTGGGGCAAGATGTGGCAGTGGGTCATCCACGCCCCCACGTTGTCGGCAATGGTGCGCAGCCGCACCGTCTCGTAGATGCCAAGGTTGAGGGTGTCGACATCGCTGTACTGGGCCGGCGGCACTCCATCGCGCGACAGCAGCTCCATGTGGAGCCCATGCAAGTGGAACGGATGCTCGCTCGCCGAGAGGTTGGCCACTTGGAGCACCACCTCTTCGCCGTAGTCGAGCTGGGCGATGGTGATGTCGGGGAAGCGCTCCCCATTGATCATCCAGTCGTCGGTGTGCGCGCTGCCTTGAAAGGTGTAGTGCAGGTCGACGTAGCCAGGGTCCTCGGACGGGGCCCGAGGACTGCTCGGCCAGTCATCGAGCGGGGCCGCGATGTCTGTGCCCAACACAGACACATCCAACACCGTGCGGGTGCTGCCCAGCGCTTCTCCACCATGCAGGGAGTAGGGCAGGTCGAGCAGCTCGGGCACCGGCATATCGGATCCGGGGGTCCACAAGATCTCCGCACGGTCGCCGGGCGCCAGCAGCTCGGTGCGGACCTCCTCGGGCTCCGGCAGAAGGCCTTGGTCGCGGGCAATCACGGTGAGCCGCTCATCCCCGCCGGACAGCTGCACATAGCCTTGGTTGCTGGTGTTCACGAAGCGAAGACGCACCCGCTCTCCGGCGGTCAGCTCCCAGTGCGGACGCGACAGACCATTGACCGTCCACCGGCCTTCCGAGCCGTGGGCCCCGTGCACATGGGACGCATCCGCCTCCATCTCCTGGTCTTCGCGCCAGTCGTCGAGCACCATCACCACGTCTTGGTCCACAACGGGGTCGCCGGGATCTTCCACGACGAGGGCGCCGTACAGTCCGCGGTCCACCTGCGCCTGGGTGTCGAAGTGGGGGTGATAGAAGAAGGTGCCGGCCTTTTCGAGGGTGAATTCGTAGGTGAAGGTCTCGCCGGCTTGAATGGGGTCCATCATCCAGGGTACCCCGTCCATCTCGAAGGGCACCGCCAGGCCGTGCCAGTGGATGGTGGTGGGCGTGTCGAGCTGGTTGTCGAGCTCGACGCGCAGCAGATCCCCCACCTTGGCGCGGATGGTGGGAGAGGGGTGGCCGCCGTTGTAGGCCGAGCCCGCAACCTCAATCACCTCGCGAGTCTGCCAGTCCGTGATGTTGAAGGCGACGTCGGACGACGTGAGCTGAATGTGGACCACACCGTCGTCGGGGTCGATGTCGGTGGCCTCCGGAGGCGGCACAAAGTCCGGCTGAGCCCAGGTGGTGGTCTCCCCTTCTCCCTCGCCCTCTCCTTCGCCCTCTCCTTCGCCCTCTCCTTCACCCTCGCCAGTGTCGACAGGCGGCTCCTTGTCCGACCCACTGGGGCTCTTGCAAGCCAGGGACACCCCAACACCACACAGCAACAGGGTGCGCACTGTCATCGGGCCACCTCCGTCATCACCTGCTCGACCAGCTCCCAGCCCCGCTCGGCGGCCAGCTCCACCGGATAGGCGCGGTACAGCAGCTTGGCGGTCACCACGGGGGTCTCGCACGGCGAGTCGAAGCGGTGGTGGGACGTCCACTGCTCCTGAGGTGGCAGCCGGTTGTCACTCACGACATCGACTGCCTTGAAGTGAGGCACATTGCGGGTGCCGTCCTTGTCTGCCAACACCCGCGCAAACGCAAAGCCGGGCGCGCCGGCCCAGGTGCCCGCGACATCCCCCTCGCTGGGAAGTCCGCTCGCTGCGCGCACCCGGTAGGCCACATCTCCAGCCGGGATGGCGGCATCTAAGGCGATGCGCCCGCTGCTATCGACCGACGTGATGGTGACGGTCCCCACGACTTCTTCGACCGGCATTCCCTTGTCCTCGGCCGAGAATGTGCCGTCGCCAAACGGCCCGGTGCCCGGGGGATCATGCCAGGCACCCGTGTGCGAGACGACTCGGATCTGCTCGCCCACCGAGGCGCCGGTCCACACCGTCCAGTCGGCGGTGCTGTCTTGCATGGCCAGCGCGCCCCCAAAGTCGGGCACGGCATCCCCGCCAGTCGCAGTGAGCACCTCGCTGCCACAGCGCGCCTCCAGCAGCGCGACCATGTGTCGCATCGGCTCCCCGGTGGGCAGCGCATGTCCGGGCCCGACATTGCGGGTGGTCAGAGCGACCTCGGCCACACCATCCGCCACGGTGGTCTCCACCCACAGCTGCGCAGCGAGGTCCAGCATGCGCTGCTCGGCCGAGCGTGGCCCAAACCAGGCGTGTCGACGCACCGAGCCCGCCTCGCGGTACCAGCCCCCTGCGATGCCTTCGCCAATGGCTGTGACGTTGCCCAGGTCGGCGGAATTGCCCACCGAGGGGTCCGGCGGCATGTGGCAGGACTGGCAGGGCACATCCAGGCCAAGCGGTCCATCCCGCAGCTCCGACCAGGTGGTCTGGATGGGAATGCGACCATCGGGCCATCGGCTCAGGTCGATGGAAGTCCCCGGCACTACAGCGTCTTGAGTCAGCTCGTGGCAGCCGGCGCACAGGTCTGCGGTGCCGAATAGCGGTCGATGCACGGCCCCCATCCGAGGGTTGAACACATCGCCATAGGGACCGAAGGTGAGCGGTGCCCACTCGCCAAATGCCGGACTGGGACTGGGCTCGGAGGGCCGAATCAGATGCACGCGGCCGCCCACGCCCGGCTCGGGGTCGTGCACGTCGACCTCGGAGATCTTGTGGCACACATCGCAGTGCACACCATGGTCGTAGGCGATGCCTGTGGCCTCCAGAAGGTCCCGACCCCCCACCCGACCGTCGATGCCCGGGGCGTGGCAATTGGCGCACTGACCGGTGTTGTCGGCCACACCATCGCACGGCTCGCTGTCCCCGCAGTCCGCGTTGAGCGCCGGAAGCGCGCCGTCGCCGACATAGCAGCGGTCCGCCGAGCGGGCGGTGCCTGGGCCGATGCCGGTCCACCACTGTCCACCCGCCGACTCGCAGTCTGCTTCGGAGGTGAGCGTGTGGGCGGCACCCGAGTACAGGTCGTGAACCACCGGGTTGCGGGCCGCCTGCTCGTGGGCCGACTCCACCCAGTCTTCGACAAGGGTGACGTGACAGTGGGCACAGTAGTCGGTGGAATAGTCGCGGTCTGGGGTGCCGGGATCCTGAAAGATGTAGTCGACGTTGTCGACCGTCTCTATGGACGTCAGCTCGATGCCGTAGCCCTCGTCCCAGGGCACGGGATCCCACAGCTCATCGCCCTTGGTGCGGGCATCCGGGTGGGCCGCTGCGATGCCGAGCATGTCCTCACGAAGGTCGAGAGATGCGACCACCACACCATCCGCATCGGTCGTCCACCGGTTGTTCGTGCCGGGCTGGGTGACCATGGCGCCTTCCAGAGGGGCCCCATCGAGCGTGACGGTGACCCGAAGGTCGCGGTGCGTCTCTGCAGCCGGCGCGGCCGTGTCGACATCCGGGGGGGGCGTGTCGACATCCGGGGGGGCCGAGGGGGTGCGTGCCACGGTGGGCGAGCGGGCCGGGGTGGGGGACGCCGGACCTTCGCACGCCACCACAGTCAGCATCGGCACGGTCATCGCGCAGACCCATGCGAGCGGAGACGGCGCGGTCCGGAACATGAGACACCTCAGGGCCTGGGCACGAGCAGGGTGCGTCACCCGCTCATCGGCCGGGGGCGCCATCTCGCGTAACGGTGTGCGAGGTCGTGGGTTAGTGCGGCGGGTCTCTCGACCTCGGAGCGCGCGTGGCCCTGCCCCTTCCCGAATACGACCGACTCGACGCCACCGGCATGGCCGCTCTAGTCGCCGATGGTGAGCTGTCTCCCAACGAGCTGCTTGAGGCTGCGCTCGCCCGCATCGACGCCCGCAACCCCACCCTCAACGCGGTCGTCGACGACCTCCGCGAGCGGGCCAAAGCCAAGGTCGACCACCTGCCCGACGGTCCACTCAAGGGCGTGCCCTTCCTGCTGAAGGATCTCAAGCAGCACCTCACGGGCACTCAGGTGACCGGCGGCTGCAAGCTCTACAAGGGCAAGCTGTCGCACTACACCTCCGAGCTGTCCCGACGCTACGAAGCCGCCGGGCTCCAGGTTCTCGGCCGCACCAACAGCCCCGAATTCGGCATCATGGGCATCACCGAGCCCGAGCTGTGGGGCCCCTGCCGCAACCCCTGGAACCGCGACCACACCCCCGGCGGCTCGTCGGGTGGTTCCGCGTCGGCCGTGGCAGCGCGCATGGTCCCCGTGGCCCATGGTGGAGATGGCGGCGGCTCAATCCGCATTCCCGCGTCGGCCTGCGGTCTGGTGGGCCTCAAGCCCACGCGCGGCCGCGTCACCATGTCCCCTACGCTGGGCGACGCCTGGCAGGGCTTTGTGCAAGAGCACGTGCTCGCCCGCACCGTGCGGGACAGCGCCCTGCTGCTCGACATCGCCGACTCCGAGCCCACCATCGGCGAGCCCTACGCCGCGCCGGCAAAGCCCGGCCCCTGGGTCGACGAGGTCGGCAAGAACCCCGGCAAGCTGCGCATCGCCGTCTGTCGCGATGCCCTGTTCGCCAACGAGCAGCATCCCGACTGCACCGCCGCGGTCGACGATGCCGCAGAGCTGCTCCGTGGACTCGGCCACGAGGTCAGCTTCGCCACCCCACCCTTTCCACAGTCCGACCTCATCCGCGCCTACTTCCTCACCGTATCGGCCGGAGTGGCTTGCTTCGTCGAAGAAGCCGCTGCCGAGGCGGGCCGCAAGCCCCGCTTCCAGGACTTTGAGACCAGCACCTGGCTGCTTGCGCTCATCGGCTGGAAGAGCTCAGCAGCCGAGCTGGAGTGGTCCCGCCGCGTGATCCAGCTCGCCTCTCGCGGGGTCGCTGCCTTCTTCGAGGACCACGACGTCTTCGTGAGCTCCACGCTGGGCCGACCTCCCGCGCGGGTGGGCGAGCTGGCCATCTCCGCAGCCGAAGAGCTGCAGATCGGCGTGCTGCGCCATGTACCGCTCAAGCCCATCCTCGACTTCGCCCTCGACCAGATGAGCAAGGGCAAGATGGCCGCCACGCCCAACACACAGCTCTTCAACCAGACCGGCCAGCCCGGCGTGTCACTGCCGCTGATGTGGAACGACCAAAGCCTGCCCATCGGCACCCAGTTCGTGTCCCGCTTTGGCGATGAGGCCACCTTATTCCGCCTTGCGTCACAGCTTGAAGAGGCCCGGCCCTGGAAGGACAAGGTCCCCGCCATGGTCCGCTCCTGAGCCCTCCAGCCCCAACCCCATCCGAGAGACGAGATGCTTGCCATCGGCACCCTCCCCGACGACGTCACCCTCTCCGACCACACCGGCGCGCCCGTTGCGCTGTCCCAGACGCATGGCAAGCCTGCGGTGTTCTTCTTCTACCCGAAGGCCAACACGCCGGGCTGTACCAAAGAAGCCTGCGCCTTTACCGAACTGGCCGCCTCTTTCGATGAGCTCGGGGTGCAGGTATTTGGCATCTCGGCCGACTCGGTGAAGCGCCAGTCCAACTTTGCGCTGAAGTACGGGCTCACCATGCCCCTTCTCTCCGACCCCGACCGCGCCATCATCGAGGGCTGGGGCGTGTGGCAGGAAAAGAAGAACTACGGACGCACCTACATGGGCATCGTGCGGTCCACGTTCTTGTTTGATGCGGACGGCAAGCTCGCCCACGTGTGGCCCAAGGTGCGCGTGAAAGGCCACGCCGAGGCTGTGCTCGAGAAGGCAACATCACTGTTTGGATGAAGTGACACGGCACGACACGCCTCTGCCTGTAGTCTCGACTCCTGATCAGGAGCGTGGGGGGGGATGGCTCACTGGCCGAGTGTGCTGTCACGAAGTCCACCTGGGACAATAGAGAGGACGCGGAGCCCCCAATGCCCAAGCCGCTGCCCGACCCCCTGCCGATTCCCGTGCTCGACGCAGCCCCTCCGCACCTCGACCCCGCCGTGGGCCGGACCTGGGTGGTGCCCGACCCCTCCACCGTCATCCTGCCGCCCCCGCCCGCTGACGGCTTCGATGAGGTCGGCGCCGGCCGCACATTGGACTGCGATGTGGTGGTCGTCGGCTCCGGACCCGGTGGGGCCAGTGTTGCCCGAGTGCTTGCAGAGGCCGGCCACGACGTCATTGTGGTAGAAATGGGACCGAAGAAGAGCCACTTCAAGCCCAGCTACGCCAACGTGGCCCGCTACCACATGCAGGAAAGCGGCACAATGGTCGCCCGAGGGTCTGCGCCCATGCCCATTGCGGCAGGCCGGGGAGTCGGAGGCTCTACATTGGTCAACTCGGCGCTGTCCTTTCGCGCCCCGAGGTATGTGTTGGACAAGTGGGCCGACCACCTCGACCAACCCGAGCTGGCGTGGGAGCCCATGCAGGCCCTCTACGACGAGGTCAGCCGCATTGTGGGGGTGCAGGTCACCCGGTCCGAGGTGTCGGGCGAAAACAACGACATCATCGTGCGCGGTCTCGCCAAGCTCGGCCTGGAGGGCGGCCTTGCACCCCGGTCCACGCCGGGCTGTGTGGGATGCGGGGTGTGCTACTTCGGCTGTCCATCCCGGGGCAAAGCCAGCACCAACCTCACGTTTCTGCCGCGTGCCGTGTCGTCGGGCGCACGCATCCAAGCCGAGGTTCAGGTCACCGAAGTCCTCATCGAAGAGGGCCGTGCGGTCGGCATTCGCGGCGTCGCCATCCACCCGCACACCGGCGAACACGGCGGCCAGCTCACCGTTCGAGCCAAGCAGGTCGTGCTGTCCTGCGGCGCGGTCGGCACCCCCCGCCTGCTGTGGAGCAGCGGAATCGCCGAGCGCCTCGGACCCCACTGTGGCGAGCACCTCCAAGTGCATCCCGGTTCCACCATCATCGCAAAGTGCGACTTCCCCGTGGAGATGTGGAAAGGGGCCACTCAGGGCGCCTACTTCCACCACCCCGACCTCCCCGGTGTGTTGCCCCACACCTTCAGCGCGCCACCCGAGGCATGTCTGGTCGCAGCAGGCTTTGTCGGGGACCGCTTCCAGGAAGGACTCGCGCTGCTTCCCAACCTATGCGGCATGCTGCTCATGGTGAGCGACCAAGGCGGCGGACGGGTGCGGGCATTTTCCGATGGCCGCGCCGACCTCAGCTACACCTTTGCCGACGCCGACGTCGAGCTCATCAAGAAGGGCTTGGTGGTGGTCGCGGAGGTGCTGCAGGCGGGAGGTGCCGGCGAGCTGTACGTGCCGGTGCATGGGGTCACGCCGAGTCAGACCCCCGCCGAGCTTGGGGCCAAGCTCACCGACCGCACCATTCGCGACTTCACGCTCTATGCGGCCCACCCGATGGGCACCTGTCGCATGGGCACGGACATCTCGGATGGTGTGTTGGACCGGGACGGTCGGGCGCATGGGCTGCCCGGGCTGTGGATTGCGGACGCCAGCATCTTCCCTTCCAGCCTGGGGGTCAATCCGCAGCTGTCCACCATGGCGCTGGGCACCTGGATCGGACGCAAGGTGGCCGCTGCCATCTGAGCCCTGGGAGACCTACCTGTCGTATCTGCTCGACGGGAAGCCTCGGTAGTCGGGCGGCGGGTGGACCTTCGCGGCAAGCGGGCCAGCGAAGGGAAGCTCGTACCACTCTCCGGTGTGGGCCTGCATGCACGCGATGACTTCGTACACAAAGTAGAACGGCAGCGTAAACAGCAGTCCCCAGCCGCAGGTGAGCAGCGCCACCGGCAGTGAGATCGCCAAAAAGATGAGCCCGAAGTAGAGCGACTGAAGGCTGTGGAAGGCCACGAACTCGGACTGCTTGCCTGGGCGATCCTTGTAGACGGCGTCGTACACGCTGTCGCGGAAGATGTAGAGCAGCAGGGGAGCCACCACTCCGCCTTCGACGAAGGACAGGCCGTGGGCAAGCAGTGCGAGCGTGCGCTCTTCTTCAGAAGGCATGGTGGACTCAAGCTCAGTCACGGAGACTCCTGGGGAGAGACACCTCGATGGGTAGGAGAGCCTACGGGCGGGACGCCAAGTTGTTTCGTGAGTTGGCCAGGCCGACCGCTCGTTCACTCCAGCCCGCCCCAACGGTGCCCCCTCACACTCCGATCACCTCCGCGGGACGCTTTGCTTTGCCAATCCGCAGCCGGTCGGCCAGCTTGCCCAGTCGCGACTGCTGCACTTCCACGGGCTCAAGTC
>Ga0315321_10001829_pt1 | contig 16467 bp, 10 predicted proteins | sample M180m21515metaG_FD_203464 | JGI IMG/M metagenome (GOLD analysis project Ga0315321, IMG submission 203464) | Ammonia-oxidizing marine archaeal communities from Monterey Bay, California, United States - M1 80m 21515 | ecosystem: Environmental > Aquatic > Marine > Intertidal zone | place: USA... | reverse complement strand
GTTGCGGTGCTTGACTACATAGATGAATCTCCAATTATTGAGATTGAGAGCTTATTAGATGAGAATTTTCCTTCAGAAGAATTAACAAATGTTAGTGTAAATAACAACTTAAAAGAAACACAGTATACTAGCACTTTTGATCAAGAAAAAGCAGATCAAGAAGTTTTAGAAGAATTAAAAAAATTAGAATCTAATGAGTTTGATAATATCAGCCTGGATAATCCTGAACTATTAAAAGATGAAAAATCAATTAACCCCAACCTAATTAATGAAGAAAGTTTAGAGAATGAAAATGCTGCTTTTGGGAATGATATTGTTGCTACAGCTAGTTACTCATTATTAAACAGGACGTCATTAAATCAAAAAATACCATCATATAAGTGTAAAGAAGAAGGTGTAGTTAGATTAAAAATAAAAGTTAATCAAAAAGGTAAAGTTGTTCAATACGAGATTGATGAAAGTAAAACAACTACACAAAATGATTGCTTGAGAAATGTTGCTCTAGACTATATTAACTATTGGAGATTTAATCAAGACTTTAAAGACAATGCTAAAAAAGAGGGTTGGGTGGAATTTAAATACCTTAAACAATAATTTATTGTAACCTAATTGAATTAACTAAGTTCTATATTTAACAACTAAATTATTAATCATATATCTCATTAAGATGACTCCTTTTCATATTTACAAAAAGCTTTTTATACTTTTTATCATCTTCATTTTAAAGTTTTCATTCGCTCAAGATGATTGGCAGAGAGAAAAAGGCCTTCTTAAAATTAAGGAAGAAGTCACATTTTGGGATAAGGACAGTGTCGTTATAAGAAGTTCTGGACATTATAATAAAATGGGTTTCTCAGGAATAGGTCAGCGAGTGGGAGAATGGAAATTTTACAATCAGCAAGGGAGCCTAGAAGAAGTAACACGTTATTACATGGGATTAAAGCATGGGCAGTCTGTTTTTTTTCATGAAAACGGAAAAATAAAAATTCAAGCCTTCTTTTTTCTTGGCTTGCCAGATTCTGTTTTTAAAGCATATTATAAAAATGGCAATCTAGCCGAAACGGGGGAGTTTAGCGGTCTCCCAAAATCTTTCCTTAATGATTCGGCAAATTTCATGGATTGGAAGATAAAATTAGCTGAATTTCAATCTAATAAAATTGGTAATTGGAAATACTTTTACGAAAATGGTAAACCTTTTCAAACTACCAACCATAAAATAAATGACACCACTGAATACATTATTGAATATTTTAACATGGTTGGCGAAAAGCTCATTTCGAATGGAAGTGGAGTTATTGAAACTCAATACCAATCTGGTAAACCGAAGGTTAGAAAAACTTTTAAAGATGGTGTTCCAAATGGAGAATACAATGAGTGGAATGCAAATGGAACCATAAGAGTTAAAGGGGCTTATTTAAATGGGCTCAAAAATGGTCAATGGAAAGAACGCTATTTTGTTACCGATCAAGATTTTCAACTCTATGAGTATAAAAATGGAAAGAAAAATGGAGAATTTAACGAATATCTTGTAGACGGAACAACGGTAATTAAAGGGAACTATCTTAATGGAAACAAAGAGGGGCTTTGGGAGTACTATTTTGAAAATGGAGAACTAGATATGACTGGTAGTTTTAAAAACAACTTACAACACGGACATTGGAAATTTTGGTATCCGAATGGTCAACTTTACTATGAAGGAGATTTTGAATTAGGAAAAAAACAAGGCCTTTGGAATTTCAATTATAATGACGGAAAAAAATGGAAAAAAGGAGAATATATAGCAGATTTAAAAAATGGAGTTTGGTCTTCATGGTACGAAAATGGAAATAAAGCATTCAATGGGTCGTATAAAAATGATTTAGAAAACGGCTTATGGCAATCTTGGTACGAAAACGGGCAAATCAAAGACAAGGGAAGTTATTCTATGGGATTAATGAGCGCTACTTGGGAGGGTTGGTATCCAAACTCAATCAAAAGATATGAAGGGTCTTACGAAGATGATTTAAAAATAGGTTCGTGGAAATATTGGACAGATCGTTCAATTTTAAAAGATGAAGAGTCCTATAAAGTTTTTCCAAAAACTAGCGTGAATTCTGATAGAAAAATTCTTCAATCATTTAAACATGGATCCTTTAAATCTTATGATGAAATGCAAGGCAAATTAGTTTCTGAGGGTTCGTATGATAAAGGAATGCAAAATGGATATTGGAGATACTATTACCCAGGAGGAGTTATCGCAAGTAGAGAATTAAATTTTAAAGCTGGAAAACTTGAAGGTAGTTCTAAAGAATTTAGCAGGAAGGGCGAAATCAAATCTGAAATAAATTACAAAAACAATAAAAAAAATGGCAACATGAAAGTGTATTCCAATAGAGGAAAACTTATCTCCCATGTAGTTTATAAAAATGGTGTTAAAATAAAAGATGTGCTTAAGAAAATAGATTACAAATATTCAACATTGAAATAATAATTTATTTTTTCTGTTTTTAATTACTCTTTATTTTATAAATTGAAGTCTATTTTATAAAACTAGTTTTATAAACTATATAAATTTAATCTATGAATAGAGTTTTACTTTTTCTACTTTCAACACTTCTTTTCTCAACAATTCACTCTCAAAACGCAATCCTTAAAGGAGTGCTAATGGATGGTGATTACAACGAACCTTTAATTGGTGCTAATGTAGTCTTGAATACCGGCATTGGAGCATCAACTAATTTAGAGGGAGAGTATTCCTTATCGATACAACCTGGTTCATACACTGTTGAATTTAAATATGTTGGATACAAAACAATATCAAAATCAATAAATTTAGAAAATGGTGCAGTTAAAGTCATTAACCTAACGCTTCAACCCTCCATTAATCAGCTAGATGACATTGTTGTTTCTGCCAGTAAGTATGAACAAAAGCTTGGTGAAGTTCCCGTTTCAATGGCCATAATTAAACCTGCATTAATAGAAAACAAAGCAACTAGAGATGCTGAGGCCATTATTGAACAGGTTCCTGGTGTTCAAGTCAATGAAAATCAAATTAGCATTAGAGGAGGTAGCGGATGGAGCTATGGTGCAGGAAGTAGGGTTTTAGTTATGGTAGACGAAATGCCTATGCTTGCTGGTGATGCAAATGACATTAAATTTAGCGCTATTCCAATGGAAAATATAGCCCAAATTGAAGTGTTAAAAGGGGCTTCTTCTGTACTGTATGGATCGTCTGCGCTAAATGGAGTTATTAACATAAGAACAAAGTATCCCAAAGAAAAACCATTAACAAATATTACAGTGTCTAACGGCTACTACATGCCAGGGTATGCCAATAGAAATTTAACATCATCTGATGGTGCAGATTCTATTCCTGACAGAAGTAGTCAAACTTGGTGGAACGGTGCACAATACTATGTTCAATCCAATTTTACTCACCTTAGAAAGTTAGGTAAAAACAATGAACTTGTTCTTGGCGGAAATTTTATGCAAGATCAAGGATATCGTTTGGGCTCTTTTGAAAACAGGTACCGATTAAATGGGGGCCTCAAACATTATTCGGAAAAAATAAATGGCCTTACTTATGGCCTTAATGTTAATAGCAACTTTAACGATGGAAGTGTTTTCTTTATTTGGGCAGGTGGAGACAGCGTTCTTCATGCACTTGGTGGAACAGATACAGCTACTACTACTCTAAGTGAATACAACAGCTCAAGATACATGATAGATCCATACTTATCTTACTTAGACTCGAACGGAAATAAACATAATTTAAGAACAAGATTTTTCAGATCAGACAATAAAAACAACACCAATCAGGCGGCAACAGCAAATTATTATTTCGCTGAATATCAATTTCAGAAAAGATGGGACAATAAGCTAACCCTTACGTCAGGAATTACCTCCTCTTATACTGATGTGATATCTGAGCTCTATGGCAATCATACCTCAAACAATATTGCCGCTTTTTTACAGCTTGATAAAAAATGGGATAAGTTTATTCTTTCTGGGGGAACAAGATTAGAATACTATCGAATTGATTCTGTTTTCACTGAAGGTAAGTTATTTTCAATGGACAAAACACTTCCCTTTCAGCCCGTTTTTAGATTTGGTGGAACATATAATCCAATGGAATATACATTCATTCGCGCCTCTTACGGTCAAGGTTATCGATTCCCTTCAATTGCTGAAAAGTATATCTCTACATTTGTAGGGGGACTTAACATTTTTCCAAATATTCAAATTCAACCGGAATATGGCTGGAGTGCAGAAATTGGCATTAAGCAAGGGTTTAAAATTAAAAACTTTCAAGGATACGTTGATGTTTCTGGTTTCTTAACTCGGTATGCTGACATGATGGAATTCATGTTTGGATTTTATGACCTAGATGGATCAGATATTTCTGATGCTGAGCTGACTGCTGTTGTTCAAGCAAATGGCTTTGGAGTACTTGCCAATTACTTAGGTGCAAGAAGCACTAATATTCAAAATGCTAATATTCCCGGATTTGAAGCTAGCATTGTTGGTCAAGGAGACATTGGGGATTTTTCTTTAAGTGTTTTAGCCGGTTACACATTTATTAACCCAACACCAATAAATCCTGACTCTGCATACCTATCAACTTTCAGTGATCCAGATTCTCAAATGCTCAAGTATAGAAACAAACACATGGCTAAAATTGATTTTCAAGTAGATTATAAAAAAGTGGCTATTGGAACTAGCGTAAGGTATACTAGCTTTATGGAAAATGTTGACAAAGCTTTTACAGAGCCGCTTCCAGGTGTTGTAATTAACGGAGCTCCAGTAGAGATTCTACCTGGATATGGAACGTATAGAAACGCCAGGAGAACTGGAGATATTGTTTGCGATGCAAGGCTTTCTTTTGGAATAACCAAAACCTCTAGATTGTCTTTTTTAATTAACAATGTTTTTAATAGAGAATATAGCAATAGACCAGGTAACGTTCTTCATCCTAGAACTGTGATTTGTCAATATGCATTAAAATTTTAATGCTTATTAATGGATTCAATTACTTGATTCACTTTATCTGCTTCGTAACCTTTATTTGCTAAATATCTTTTCAGCTTGATTTTCAACTCAAAATCATTTTTAGCCTTGATTAATTTCATTTTATTGACAGCTAAATCATATAATGTTTTTGAATAATCTTCTTCACTAATTTGCTCTAATGCTTCATCAATTAATTTAGAATCCACCCCTTTATTTATAAGCCCCATTTTAATTTTAATTCTCCCCCACTTATTCATTCTAAATTTCCCAGAGGCAAAGGAACAAGCAAAACGTTGATCATTTAAGTAATTATGTTGAATTAAATAATTATAAATCAACTGTATCTGAGCTGATTCATTAGTGAAAGTGCTTAATTTATTAAACACATCTTTAGAAGACCTTTCTTGGAATGCACAATAACGCATTAACTTTGCCAACACCTTTTGATTCAAAGGCTCATTCATACATGTGGAATTATTTTATTTTGAGCACCCAAGTTGAAATGCCGTTTTCAGCTAAAATTTTCTTTCTAGCTTTTTTTGCTTCTCTTCTAGATTCATAACCGCTTATTGCAACTCTATGTAAGTTGTTATGAACATCTACTTCAAGAGCAGGGAAACCCATACTTCTTAGGCTAGCTAAAAACCCATCAGCATTTGATCTCTTTTTAAAACAACCACCAACAAGAAAGTATCTGTGATTATTCGATGTATTCGAATCTATAGTTACTTTTTCATTTACTAATTCGACATGAGTAGAAACAGCATCCATTTCACCTAACTGAACAGTTACATAAGAATCACTCTCATCAATTTGATACACGCCAAATCCATTCGTGTTTTCGTTTTTCACAACACCATCACTATTATCTATTAATGATTCATTTGCTTTGTCACAAAAAATTAAAGTGTTAGCACAATAATTTTTTACTTTTTCAAAAGAAAATGGATTTAAATCTGAATAATGAAATTGAGACTGATCTGTAAGTAAATTAGTCTTTAATGGAATCCAAGCTGTATAAAAAAAGATAGGTAGTAAAACTGCAGCAACCCACCAATATTTTTTTGACTTTTCCTTTTTAACTTTTATGTTAGGAACTAACTCAATAACAGGTGTTTCTTGATCTATTTTTTCCTGAACTAAAGTATTTGGTATTGGAATAGCACTTATAATTGGAAGCCCAAAAGAACTTTTAAGGAAATTAGTATTACTACTTTTAAATCGATACTGGTTGTTTACTAAAAATAAAATACCAACACCTTTTAATTCAATTCGTTTTTCAGTTGAAAGTTTCTTATTTAATTCAGCTGCAAAATCGTTGACTAAAGCCAACCCTTCCTCATAAGAAATTTGTTCATAAGAGCTAACCTTGTGCACAAGAAGACCGTCATTATTAACTAAATTTTTATTGAAAAGCAGGTGTTTTTTTGGTGGTGATATTATATTTTTTGAATCCTCAAATTTAGCAGGCGCATAACTTGCAACAAAACCACCAAAATTTGGCAAAATAACACAGTCATGCTCAAAAAGTAATTCAAAAATATGCTTGGTAATGTTTTCCAACTTTATAATAAAACTATTGAATAATAAATTTACTCTTTCTTGATGATAAAAGAAAGTAATTCAATTTAAAGATTGGAATAAAACAATGGATATTTGCAACTGCAAAATCAACTTTTAAAAATGTTATTTTAAAAAACAGCTATTTTAATTACCTTTAATAATCAGAAAAACAGACTTTATATCGTTTTTATTTTTACTTATTAGCATTCATTGTAACGCGCAAACGTGTAATTCAAACACTGTAATTCTAATACTTAATACTGGAGATTGGGCGTCTGAAATTTCTTGGTCTGTTACAGATTCTACTGGAACTTTAACAGACAGTTCATCACAAGTATATTTAGATTATACTCAATATATTGATACCTTGTGCCTAACAGACGGCTGTTACCAGTTCAACATGTTTGACAGCTATGGTGATGGTTGGCAAGGGGGTAGTTATCAATTAGAAGATTCTGCTGGAAATTTCATCTCTTCTGGAGATTTACAAGGGAGTTATTTTGTTGGTAGCAACCCTTTTAGTGTAAATTACAATTGTAATTATTCAGTTTTCGGATGTACCTGCCCAACGGCAGTTAATTACAATCCTAACTCTACTATTGACGATTCTTCTTGCACCTTTATTTCTGACAACATTACCTTACTCTCTCAATGGAGTGACTCAACATTACCAGTTAATAGTTTAAACGGAAGCTATAGCGAGATTTATGGCTTTGCGGTAAATCAAATGGAGTTTGCAGTAATTGGCTCAACCATGGGAACACACATTATTGACATCACCAATCCTTTATCACCAAATGAAATTGCTTTTATTGCTGGTGAAAATCAAGGGAGTGGTGTAACCCATAGAGATTTTCACACAATGGATAATTACCTTTATGCTGTATGTGATCAAGGACCTAGCACACTTCAAATAATTGACATTAGTAATCTACCAAATAGTATTTCATTAATTTACAATTCAGATAATCTTTTTAATACTTGCCACAACATTTACATTGACACTACAGCTAAAAAGCTTTATGCTTGTGATGTAGATAAGTTAGGAAACAACAGTTGGCATTCACCACTAAGAATTTATGACTTATCAAACCCAATTATCCCTACCTTAATTAATGATTTAGACAATCTTTTTAGTAGTGTTCATGATGCTTGGGCTGAAAATGACACAGCATATGTTAATGCAGGTTCTAGCGGGTTAAAAGTTGTTGATGTAAGCAGCACTCCAATCATTATTGGTTCACTTTCATCTTACCCCTTCGCTGGTGGCAATCACTCGGGTTGGAAACAAGGTAACACTTATATTTTCGCAGATGAAAATCATGGGTATGACGTCAAAGTAATTAACACATCAGATGTTACTAATCTAACCTTAACGAGTTTGCTAAACTCTAATGTTGATGTTAATTCAATTCCTCATAACCTTATGATTAAAGATGACTTCCTATATCTATCATACTACCATGATGGATTACAAATTTTTGACATTTCTGACCCAAGCAATCCAAGAAAGACAGCTTATTACGATACCTATCTCAATAATGACCACAATGGGTATGCTGGAGCTTGGGGAATATATTGCTTTTTACCCTCAGGAAATATATTAATTTCAGATGTGCAAACTGGATTATATGTTTTAAAATTTGACTTGCCTCAAATTAAAATTTGCGAAGGGGATAGTGCTAATATTTACGGCTCATATGAAACCGAACAAGGTTATTATTATGATTCTATTTTAGATACGCTAGATTACTACAGCTTAGATGTAACTGCTCTTTCATATTATCACAATACAGTTAATTATGAATCCATAAGTATTAACATTGGAGATAGTATATATTTAAATGGCAATTTTCAAACTCAAACAGGAACATATACTGATAGTCTTGTGAGCTCATGGGGGTGTGACTCGATTGTAGTCACTCAATTAAATGTTGAGAATACAAATTTTATTGCCAATCATAATTTAACTAGTAATCTTTCAATCTATCCAAACCCGGCAAATAAACAAATCAATATAGTATCAAAATTAGCTGGTGTTGTTTACATATATAATCTTTTGGGAGAAGAAATTTGCAGATACAATAAAATTGAAAACTCAATCGTAATAAATGTTCAAAATTTCGATTCAGGAGCATATATAGTTAAATTCAAAACTAGCTCAATAAAATTCATTATTGATCATTATTAAAATAGTGATAAACTATTTCCGCTTTACTTAATCCTATTGTCTTTTGAAGCTCTTTAATATTTAACGTTTTAATTTTTTTAACTGTTTTAAACTCTTTTATTAATAATGATAAAGTTTTAGCCCCAATTCCTTTAATATTTGTCAACTCAGATTGTAATGTAGCTTTAATTCTTTTTTTCCTGTGGTGCTCAATGCCAAATCGATGGGCTTCATTTCTCATTTGCTGAATAACCCTTAAGGATTCAGATTTTTTATCAATATATAGAGGTAATTTATCTCCAGGGAAGTAGATTTCTTCTAGTTTTTTAGCAATAGCAACAACTGAAACTTTCCCCATTAAATTAAGTTTAGATAAACTTTTTATTGCACTGCTCAATTGCCCTTTTCCACCATCAAGAATAATTAGCTGTGGAAGTTCTTTTTTTTCTTCTAAAACTCTTTTATATCGTCTATAAACCACCTCTTCCATTGAAGAAAAATCATCAGGACCAACTACTGTTTTAATGTTGAAATGTCTGTATTCTCTTTTTGCAGGTTTTCCATCTTTAAAAACCACACATGCAGCTACTGGTTCTACACCCTGAAAATTAGAGTTGTCAAAACACTCCATGTGCTTGGGCAAAACTGGCAATCTCAAATCTTTCTTTATTGTTTCTAAAATTCGTTGAGCTGAACTTTCTGGATTTTTAATAACCTCTTTTCTGTGCTTTTCTTTCATGTAGTAAAAGGCATTCTTCTTTGATATATCTATCAATTTTTTTTTCTCACCCCTTTCTGGTATAGTAACTTTTTGAGACAATTGTAATGATATTTCAAAAGGGATTATAAGCTCATTAATTGAACTTGAAGAATGTTGAAAAACATCTGCTATTGCTTTTTCAATTAACACCACGCTAGTTTCGTCTAATTTTTTCTTGATTTCAATCATTCTGCTTTGATTAACAGCTCCATCAATAACTTTTAAATAATTAATGTATGCAAAATGTTGATCTTCCTCAATGGTAAAAACATCTACATTGTCAATACTGTTACTAACAATTGCAGATTTTGATTGGTAATTTTCCAATGCAATAATTCGTGTTTTGTACTGCTGTGCTTGTTCATATAGAAAAAGTTCAGACGCTTTTTTCATTTTTATTTTTAATTCTTTTAAAACCCCCTTCACATTTCCATTTAGAACATTTGAAACAGCTTTTAATCTCTCGTCATATTCCTGCTCACTAACATCTCCCTGGCAGCATCCCTTACAATTTCCAATATAATATTCAAGTGCTGTATTTAATTGCCCTTTTTCAAAATGATGCTTTTTTAAATCGTGAGAACAATTTCTAATGTTGAAATTTTCAATTAAAAATGCCATTATTTGTTTCACAATTTTAACAGAAGGATAAGGCCCATAATATTTTGCTCCATCTTTTAAAAATCTTCTAGTAGTATTTATTCTAGGAAATGGTTCATCCTTAATGCAAATCCATGGATATGTTTTATCATCTTTTAGCTGAACATTGTATCTAGGTTGATGCTTTTTAACCAAAACATTTTCTAGTAACAATGCATCCATTTCAGTTTCCACTTTAATGGTTTTAACATTCTTAATTTGTGAAACTAAAAGTTTAGTTTTCCGGTTTTCAAATTGAACTTTATTAAAATACGAGCTTACTCTATTTTTTAAATTTTTTGCCTTGCCAATATAAATTATTTCGTTTTTTTGATTTAAAAACTGATATACACCTGGGCTTTTAGAAAGAGATTTTACTATTGATTGCAAATCGTCCATCCAATAAAATTATGAATTATTTTGTTCTTGAAATAGAATATTCTAGTAATGAAATAAGCGCTTTTTTCGATTCATTTTCTGGGAAATCTTTAATGTAACCAAGAGCCTTTTCTTTATATTCTAACATTTTTCTTTCAGAATATTCAATGCCTCCATTTTCGATTACCAATTGTATTACTTCTTGAACTCGTTGCGGATCTTCATTGTGATTTTTAAAAGTGTTGATAATTCTATTTTTCACTTTTTTGCTTACGTTGTTTAATGTATAAATTAACGGCAATGTCATTTTGCGTTCTTTAATATCTATTCCTGTTGGTTTGCCGATTTCAGCAGAAGATCCAAAATCAAAAATATCATCCTTAATTTGAAACGCCATTCCAACATTAATTCCAAACTGATACATTAACTCGACCGTCTTTTCACTTGCATTTACAGATTGTGCCCCGCTTGCACAACAGGAAGCAACTAAAGATGCTGTTTTTTGCTTAATAACCTTATAATAAATCGCTTCGTCAATGTCTAAACGCCTAGCTTTTTCCATTTGAAGAAGCTCTCCCTCACTCATCTCTTTTACCGCTTTTGAAACAATCTTAAGTAATTCAAATTGACCATTTTCTGTTGTAAGCAAAAGCCCTCTTGAGAGTAAAAAATCACCAACCAAAACAGCTATTTTATTTTTCCAAAGAGCATTAATTGAGAAAAAACCTCTTCTTTCATTAGCATCATCTACCACATCATCATGAACTAAAGTAGCAGTATGCAAAAGCTCAATTAGTGAAGCTGCAGTATATGTAGATTCATTAACAGAACCGCAAGTTTTAGCAGATAAAAAAACAAACAAAGGGCGCATTTGTTTTCCTTTTCTTTTTATAATATAATTGGTAATCTTATCTAAAAGTGCAACATCACTTTTCATTGATTCTTTAAACTTTTCTTCGAAAAGTTTCATTTCAACAGCAACTGGAGCCTTTATTTGTTCCACAATCCGGTTCATAACCTTAACAAATATCTACATAAATTTAATAGAAAGGATTTGATTACAGTTATTTATTCTGCTTTTATACTTGTTATTCTTTAACAATCTTAAAATCATGGGAAGCTTCTTCAGTGTTTAGCTTGATAAAATATATGCCAGATGAATATTGAGACATGTTAACTTTAATAATATTAACGGAACTAACATTAAACTTTTCAATCAATTTGGACTGCGAATCATAAATTGAAATCTCTAAATTCTGATTCAAATTAGGTAGCTCTAATGAAAACTCATCAACTACTGGATTAGGATGAATAGAAAGCCCTTCCCATATACCTGAATTTATACTACTCAAATCTACATTATAACATGAGGAAACTGAGACACATCCATTTAAAGCAACCTCAACAGCGTAATTACCCGAGTTAGTTGCTGTAAAATATTGATTGATTTCTCCATTAATTGGTTGATTATTATCGCAATCAATCCATTGGTATGTTGCTAACGGTTCTGCTACTGTAAGGGTTAAACCACTTTGTGTTATAGCAGTATCGATAGCTGTAATTGAAAGATTTATTGTTATGATGCTATCGCAACCTAAGGAGTTAGAAATCACATCAGTATAAGTTCCTGTTGAAGAATAAACAACACCACTTGGAGATGTGTAGGTATCACAGCTTGATTCGGAAATGGTAGCATATGAATTATTTAAACATCCTGTAATTATGTTAATTTGAAAATCATCAAAATAAAAACCATCTTCTTGAACATATTGATCTGAAATAATTTTAAATCTCACAAGAATTGTAGACCCTAAATAGTCAGACAAATTAATTTCTTCTTTAACCCAGCTTGTTTGAAATCCATCGTAGAGTGGCTCTCCATCAGCAGCATTCTGATCAGCAACACCAGTATTGGTATATTTTCCACATTGAGGAATCCAACTATTTCCACCATCATTTGAGACCTCAACCTGAACATAATCCCAATTATCTTCAATTTCCCATATCGCCCAGAATGTCATGTTCGCACCGGCTGCATTTGAAAGGTCAACGGCATTATTTAAAGTTATTGTTTTATTGGCGTTGTTATTATAATCTCCATTGGGAGAATCTGTAATGGAAGAAGATGGAGAGTAATATTCGTTATTTGTTGTATTCCATGATTGGGAAACCGTCCAATTTGCCAAACTATTACCATTATCAGTTAATACATTTGTTTCAGATCCATAAATTTTTGAAATCACATAATTTTCTAAATACTGACCGTTATCAACAATAATTTCATAATCGATAACATCACCTAATGAAATAGTAGGACTAAGCTGGAAGGAAACAGAATCTAAATCGGTTTGTAAAAGTGTGAGGTTAGAGTGTGTATTACTCCCACCAACAGAAACTATATTTGCACTTAGAGGATTTATACTAACAGAAAAATTAGAAGGTGATTCTAATCCTAATCGTTGAAGTTCATAAGAAAAATAACCGTTTGTACTTTGAATAGTTAACGGAGATGCATCAACAACAGAAGCATAATTAGTAATTAAATGTGCTGCCATTAAATTTGTAAAAACCATACTGTTGCATATGTTTTCAGCATCTGAAGCAGGTGGCCAAAAACCATTATCTCCAATTTCAGGGGTAAATGAAAATATTTTTGGTTTAGTTGATAAATCCGCACCGTACATCCAATCATCAGAATCACCAGAAGCAGGATATAATGAAGCACTTATTTTTGGAGTCATTCCCAATCCATTTTGTTCAGTCATCATATCAGATATTACAACATATGTTGCATGATCAGGTGTAAACTGATTATTATCGTATCCATAAGGATAAAGTAAAGAGTTATCATAAGTGTGATTATTCATTGCAATTTTAAATTCATGATTCTCACAAAACCATTTCATTGCTTGATTTTCAATTTCTGAAAAGGGTCCAGTTCCTGGATAGGTATCATTATTTGTATTAAAACTAACTCCAGTTGTTCCCCAAACTGCGTTGCCTTGAGGGTCAATATAATCGTAGTTTCTATTGTTATCTACTCCATAATTTCCATTAAAATGGTTTCTTCTGTTTTTTCTCCACATTCCACCGCCATTGGGATCTTGAGTACAATTGTACACATATCCATCTGGGTTTAAAACAGGAATAAAATAAAGCTCAGAATTATCAACTATTCCTTGCACCTCTGCATCAGTAGCATAATTTTCTAATAGATACCACATGTAATAAATTAATTGTTGCATAGCAGCAGGTTCACGCGCATGGTGAATGGCATCATACAACATTTCTGGTTCTTGTTCATCAACATTTGGATTATCAGAAATCTTCAACCAATATATTGGTCTACCTTCGAAAGTTTGGAAATTTGAAATGGGCGCTTTTGCTGTAATTAAATTTGGATATTGAGCTACCATGTCATCTAATTCGGAAAGCATTTCAGTATAAGTATAAAAGCCCCCCATTGAGCCTAACTCCCAATTTGAAGGAGTCGCATATGTGGGTGAACCTACTGAAGAACAAGAGCTGTTTTTCAAATTTTTAATTTCATTATCATTTTTATTGTTTTGTTCAACATAAAATTTTGAAACATCATTAATAACAATTTCAACTTTCATTCCCAACATTTTTGCTAAACCTAAATCATTTTCTGAGAAATCAGACTCTATGTAAATTCCTTCTTTATGCTTAACATGATCTAATGGAATTCCTTGAGATGCTAGCTGAGTTAGACCAATAGCAGAACCGTAAAATATTTTGGCCTTATGGTAAATCATTTTAGCATCGGCTTTTTCTTCCATAACAGCATTGTTTGACAACGATTGTGAAAAAGTAGCTAGTGAGCAAAAGATAGCAATAGTGGTAATTAAAAATTTCATTTCTTCAAATAAATTTAAGATTAATCGAACTATACATAGACTCTGTAAGATTCATAAGGTTGTAAGATAATTTAAAAAAATTAAGTTTAACAAAATGTTCAATTTATATAGAACATTCTAGTTTTACTCTATTAATTTTTAGCAAGTATTTAAACAAAACTATTTTTCAAAAATAAATGTCACTTTTAATTTCCACCAACTTAACGAAAAAATTTTCGGATTTTACTGCTGTTAACGATTTAACCTTTAATGTAAACAGAGGAGATGTTTACGGTTTTCTGGGTCCAAATGGTGCGGGTAAAAGTACTTCATTAAGGATGGTGTTAGGTTTAATTCATCCTACATCAGGGACTGTTAAGGTAAACAATCAAACTGTAAATAAAACTAATCGCAATTACCTCTCATCAATCGGAGCTCTTATTGAAAGACCTGACTTTTACACAAATTTAAGTGCATATGACAATCTAAAAATTCTTGCCAAATTTTCTAACCTTAAGAATAAAAAAAGAATAAATGAAGTTTTAGAAGAAGTTGGACTTTTAAAAAAAGCAAACGTAAAAGTTGGTTCATTTTCTCAAGGAATGAAACAAAGACTTGGAATAGCCCAAGCACTTTTACATCAACCAGAACTAATTATTTTAGATGAGCCCTCAAACGGGCTTGACCCTCAAGGTCAAATAGACATGAGAAAACTTATTCAAAGAATTAATTCAGATTTAGGTATTACCATAATTATTTCAAGCCATATTTTATCTGAAATAGAACAAATTGCAAATAGAATGATTGTTATTAATAACGGAGAAAAAATTGTTGAAGGAGATGTAAAACAACTTATGAATTCTGAACAAATGAAGGTTCGGATAAAAGTCAATCAATTAAATTCTCTAAAAGAATTACTTAAAACAAAAGCACTCTCATTTGATACTTATGATGAATTTGTGATTGTAAAGTTAAAGGAAAATGAAATTAGCAGCCTTGTAAATTTAATAACTGACAATAATATTTCTGTTCAAGAAGTGAGGCAATTAAGAACTTTAGAAGAGCTATTTTTAAAATGGACCCAATGATTAGTTTAATTCAAATAGAGCTATATAAAATATTAAAACGACCCAGAACTTACATTGGTTTCCTAGCAATATTTATAATTGTAGTAGGTCTTCAAATGGCAATGTATTTTGAAGGAGAGTCGTTAGTTACAATGGGAATTCAAAACTTAAAAAATGATTTCAGATTAGAAGGAGGCATTATTAATGTGAATTTAATGACCTACATTTTAATGAATAGCTTAATAATACATATACCAATATTAATTTGTTTAGTAACTGGAGATTTAATAGCTGGTGAAGCATCTTCTGGAACGTTACGATTAATACTTCAACGCCCTCATTCAAGATCAAAAATCTATCTTTCAAAAATAATTACAGGATTTGTTTACTCCACAGCTTTAATACTATTCATGGGCTTAACAACTTATTTATCAGGTCTACTATTGTTTGGAAACGGTGACTTAATTGTGTTAAGAAGAGGTGTCAATGTTTTTTCTGCAGATGATGTTTTTTGGCGATTTACCGGAGCCTTTTCAATGGGGCTGCTGTCAATGATTGTTGTAGCTTCACTTTCTTTAATGATATCTTCTTTTGTACGAAATGCTATTGTTCCAATAGTAGGCACAATCTCTGTAATTATTGTGCTAAACATTATCTTTACCCTAGGAGCTAATTTCTTTGAACCCATTCTGCCTTACGTTTTCACTACTCATTTTATTAAATGGCAATATTTTTTCGATTTCGATTTAAATTATAATGCCATATATAAAGCCATTGGGATTCAGTTAGCGTACATTATTACATTTAATGCCATTGGCCTAATTCATTTTAAAAACAAAGACATTCTTTCATGAAAATTTACTTGCTTTTTTTCTGGTTATTAATCTCATCTTCTTTAATTGGCCAATCTGATAGTGCTAAATCAGTTATGCTTTCAATTTTAAATTCCATAGAAAAAACACCTGCTTATGAATGTGATGTGAAAATAATATTAGATGTAAAATTCATTAAAATGAAGGAACGGTTTGGGCGAATGTTCTACAC
>Ga0315321_10001827_pt1 | contig 16476 bp, 18 predicted proteins | sample M180m21515metaG_FD_203464 | JGI IMG/M metagenome (GOLD analysis project Ga0315321, IMG submission 203464) | Ammonia-oxidizing marine archaeal communities from Monterey Bay, California, United States - M1 80m 21515 | ecosystem: Environmental > Aquatic > Marine > Intertidal zone | place: USA... | reverse complement strand
CCGAACAGTAAAAAGCCCATAATCGTCGCACCAAGCAGGTGCGTATATGCGAACGGTGCCAGCGTAGATGCCTGGGCGTAACGATAAGAAGATGTCAGCAGGAAGTGGCCAAATCCGGCGAAAACGCCAAGGCCTATGAATAGCGCTATCGATAGCCATCCGTCGGGGTCTGTCCACACAAACGGCGCAACCGGCGTCAGTGCGACCACGCCAACAATGGCGGCGATGGTGGCCGCGGTTGCTGGTGTGTCATAGCTCGATAGATGGCGCGTGGTGATTTGATAGAACGTAGAACAAAGCGCACTGGCGACGAAGAAAAGCGCGGCCCACTGCATATCAGCGCCCGGCCGAATGATGATCAAGGCACCTGCAAACCCGATGACTACGGCCAGCCAGCGCCGCCATCCCACCCGTTCCGCTAGCAAAGGCGCAGATAGTGCGGTCACCATTAGCGGGCCTGTGAATTGGATTGCGGCCCCGGTTGCTAGATCCAAATGGGACAAGCCCATGAAATAGAGGATCGTCGAGCCCAGCAGATAGATGCCACGTGCAATTTGGGCGGACGGCATCTGCGGGCGGAGGAGCTTCATGCCATGTTGAGGGAAAAACACGACCAACATGAATGCCAACGCCCCAACATTCCGCGCCCAGGCGACCTGGAGCGGATCATGGGTTTGGGTCAGCCATTTCACCGCGCCGTTCAGCCCAGTAAAATTGGCGATAGCCGCCAGCATCAACCCAATGCCGATAATGGTCGCGCCTTCAACGCGGCCTGCGGCTTTCGATTTATGCATGAGGTGACGCCTGCTTCCTGCGGAAGATAGTCTGGGCATTAATCGCCCTTTGAGCAACTTAGGGCTGGCGTTAGCCAAGAGCAATTGGCGGCAATGTGTGCTAGTCTAAGACTACTGAAGATGTTGGGATTGCACTGAAATGCCCGAAATTCGTGAAGACTTAGGCGCTGCCCATGCCCGCGCATGGCTTAGGCTCGCCGCCCCTGGCGCTTGGCAGACAGGGGCGGAGAAGGTTGCCATTGCAGCAGAGGCCCGTGCAGCGCTCGATTGCCCGGCCTGCGCCCAACGAAAAGCGGCGTTATCGCCAGAACAACCGATCCAGGCGCATGCAGGGCTAAGTGGACTGGATACAGCGTTGGTTGATCTAATCCATCGCATCCGTACAGATGCCGACAGGCTAACGCCTGCATGGTTCGCACGCGTCGTACCGTCCATCTTGTCCGTTGAACGATACGTGGAAACGGTCGGCATTATTGCTGAGGTGACGGCGGTTGATAGCTTCATGACCGCAATGGGCATGCCGCTTTGGCCGCTTCCAGCGCCGCTTGCGGGTAAACTGACAGGCGTTCGCCCTAAAGCTGCGAAGCTTGCTGGCGCTTGGGTTCCAACTGTAGCGCCGGAGGATATCAGCACTGATGATCCTGAGCCGGTTCAAGCGATGTATCGCAATCGCTCCGCCGCCAATATCCACCGTGCGCTCAGCCTGGTGCCTGAAGCCGTTAACGGCTTCTTTGACCTGGACGACGCGATGTATTTGCCTGATGCATTGCTGCGGAAATTCGAAGAGGAACCGCGCGCGATCACCCATGCCCAGATCGAACTGCTGGCAGCCAGGGTCTCGGCATTGAACCGATGTTTATATTGAACAACCAGCCATCTCGTGCTGCTCCGTGGGAGCGGCCAACATGCTGGACAGACCTACGATGATCGCTTTGCTATCGATGCGAAAACAGATAGCGGCGTGCCCCATGCCCGCGTACTGCTTGATTTCGCAGAGGCTTGCTCCGCTCTCAGTGCTGACCTTGCCGATAGGCGTGAAGCCGTAAGGAATACGCTAGGTGAGGCAGCTCTTGTAGATGCGGCGGCGACAATCGCCATTTTCCAAGCAGTAGTGAAAATCGCAGACGCGACAGGCATTCCCCTGGAAGACGCAAAAGCCGAGATCAGCGCAGCGTTTCGTGCCGACCTCGACCTAGATGCATTCGTCGCTGAGTAGCGTTGAGGCTACATGTCTTTCTTTTCGATCAGCTCAATCTTGTAGCCGTCTGGGTCTTCAATAAATGCGATGACGCTGCCGCCATGCTTCATGGGTCCTGGCGGACGTGGAATGCTGACGCCTTCTTTTTCAAGCGCTTCACAGGTCGCGTAAATGTCTTTGACGCCAAGCGCCAGGTGGCCGAATGCGTCGCCCAGATCATACGGTTCTTTCTGGTCCCAATTGTGGGTCAGTTCCACGACTGTGTTGTCCGCTTCGTCGCCATAGCCAACGAATGCCAACGTGAACTTGCCAGTTGGAAAATCCTTCTGGCGGAGTTCGTTCATGCCAAGCAGGCGGGTGTAGAAGTCCATGGATTTATCGAGATCCAGGACGCGTATCATTGTGTGTAGGTATTTGAAGTCAGCCATGTGTGGTGCGGCCTTTCAGTCTTGTTGAATTAGGTGAAGCGTATCAGCCGGGTGGGCGGATGGCGAGGCAGTTCAGCTTAGTTTCAACTGGAATTCCTTGCCGCCATGGCCATGCACTTTGTCGTGGGCGCGGACGATCATCATGTTCACGCCCGCTGGAACCCGAACGCCGGAAAGTGAGCGCGTAAACGGCTGCTCCTTTTCGTGCGGGTGATGCAGCACACGGGTCCCGAGAACCGTCCCGTCAGGCAAGCGCACATCGAATGCATCGGCATAGTGTTCCTAGCCGGTGTCGCCGTGGCGCATTGTGGCTGAGATTCTTTATGTCCCGTCGGATTGCTTCTGTGCAGTCGCATTCAACACATCCGCCTCGCCAGCACTTGCGGCTAAAGGGGCGGCGGCCAGGGTGTATGTTCGCTTGGTCATTAAAGTCCCCTTGGAGGCGATGGCACCTCAGAACATGGTGTTTCCGTTGTGCGACATGCCGGGGATGATTTGCAGGACATCCCAATGCTCAACGACCTTACCATTTTCATCAAGCAGGAAGATATCAATCCCAGCATATTCCTCATTTCCGGGCCATACCTGATGGCAGTGGAGGATGACATGGTCGCCCTCTGCAAATGTACGCTTGAATGTAACTTTCTTGCCGGGATGCTCGGTAGCCATGCGCTCAAAATACTCGATGAACGCCGCCTTGCCGTCTGCTACCTCGGGATTGTGTTGGATGTATTCTGCGCCAGCATAGCGCTCTATCGCCTCACGCGGCTTGCACTGATTAAACATCAGGTCATAGAAGGCTTTGGTGGTTGCTTTATTCTTTTCCAAGTCTTGCATAGGGCCACGCTATCACCGGCCAAAGGCGTGGATCAACCGATAAAGGTGTCGGATCCGGGCCTTCATGCACTTATCCCGTTTGCGATCCGTTCCTGTCCATTTTATACGGCGTAGCATGAGTGACCTTTTCGCCGAATCGGCAGCATCAAACGACTACACCGCAGCTGACATTGAAGTGCTCGAGGGGCTGGAGGCTGTGCGCCGCCGCCCGGGCATGTATGTTGGCGGCGCGGACGAGCGCGCCTATCATCATCTGGCGGCTGAAATCCTGGATAACTCCATGGATGAGGCGGTTGAAGGCCATGCGGACCTAATCTTGGTGGAATTAACGGCAGATGGCTTTTTCCAGGTTCGGGACAACGGGCGCGGCATTCCAATTGATCCGCACCCTAAAAACCCAAAGCAGTCTGCGTTGGAAGTCATCCTGACCACACTTCATTCCGGCGGCAAATTTTCCGGCAAGAATTACGCAACCTCCGGTGGTCTGCACGGTGTGGGCATGTCCGTTGTGAACGCTTTGTCTGAAGCACTGACGGTTGAGGTTGCACGAGACAAGACGCTTTGGCGGCAGACTTATTCCAAGGGCGCCCCGACATCAAAGCTGGAGAAAGCGGGTGCAGCGCCGAACCGACGAGGCACACAAATCCGTTTTCGCCCGGACCCAGAGATTTTTGGCGACCGGCTGAAGTTTAGTCCCGCACGGCTTTATCGTATGGCGCGCTCAAAAGCCTATCTCTTCAAAGGCGTCAAAATCCGCTGGAAGTGCGATCCCTCTCTCCTAAAGGAAGGTGAGGAAACGCCAGCAGAGGCTGAACTGCAGTTCCCAGGCGGTCTGCAAGACTTCCTGGCCGCAAGCATTGGCGAGCGACCTGTGGCGACCGACATGCCGTTCGCTGGCGACGCCACGATGAGCGACGGCGGCCGTGTTGAGTGGGCGCTGTCGTGGCCTGTGGATGGGGATGACGGTTTCACGCACTCGTATTGCAACACCATTCCAACACCGCTCGGTGGCAGCCACGAGAATGGCTTCCGCACGGCTTTGCTGCGCGGCCTTAAAAACTACGGCGAGTTCAAGAACGTCAAGAAAGCAGCCCAGATTACCGGCGATGATGTGGTCGGCGCGTCTGGCTTGATGCTCTCCTGTTTCATCAAAGACCCGCAATTCCAGGGGCAGACTAAGGAACGCCTGGAAACGCCGGACGCCCAGCGTGCAGTAGAAGCGGCGATCAAGGATCGGTTCGAAAGCTGGCTGACGTCTGCGCCTGCCAATGCGGACGCACTGCTTGAGCATGTGATTGAGCGCACGGATGATCGCCTTCGTCGCCGGGCGGAGCGGGACGTTAAGCGCAAAACTGCCACCTCCCGCAAACTCCGTCTGCCGGGCAAACTTGCGGATTGTTCTTTGCCGGGGCCGGAAGGCTGTGAGTTATTCCTGGTGGAGGGCGACAGCGCAGGCGGGTCCGCCAAGCAGGCGCGGAACCGGAAGACCCAGGCGATTCTGCCGCTCCGGGGTAAAATCCTGAATGTTGCAAACGCCACTGTTGAGAAGATGCGGGCCAATCTGGAAGTGCAGGATATTCTGCTGGCGCTGGGCTGTGGCAGCGGCAAAAACTACGACCACGATAAGCTGCGCTATGAGCGCATTATCATCATGACGGATGCTGACGTGGATGGTGCCCATATCGCAGCGCTCTTGATGACATTCTTCTTCCAGGAGATGCCACAACTGATAGAGCGGGGCGGTTTATTCTTGGCTCAACCGCCGCTATTCCGGTTGTCTGCTGGTGGGGAAACCCACTACGCGAAGGATGACGCACACCGGGAAGAGCTCTTGGCGACCACGTTTAAGAGCAAGAAGAAGGTTGATATCAGCCGCTTTAAGGGCCTCGGTGAAATGCCGCCGACCCAGCTTCGCGATACGACGATGGCGCTCGCCAGCCGCACGCTCTTGCAGGTCACATTGACTGATGCGGGAGGGGAACAAGTACAGGGCCGTGAGGGTCGGCGTGATTCCTCAGACCTCGTGGATCGGCTGATGGGTAAAAAGCCCGAAACCCGCCTCGCTTTCATCCAAGAAAACGCCAAGTTCGCTCAGAATTTGGATATTTAGAGGGGAGGAAGCGCATGCGTAACGTTACGCTGCTCGCATACTTTTCATAAATTGATGCACGGCATCGGCGACGGAACTAGCGCGGTTTTCTGTCTTGGTGCTGGCATCCAGCATGGCGCGCGCGCTTTCACCGGCACGACTGGCACCTGTGTTGATGTTCTTTAGTGTGCGGTTCACATCTGCAGTGCTGATCGACACCTGGGAGAGGTTTGAAGCAATTTCAGCAGACGCTGTTGTTTGATCCACAAGCTCAACAGCAACGTCCCCATTCACATCATCGATATCATTGATGATGGATGTGATCGCATCAATCGCTTGAACGGCATCCGCTGTTTCTTGCTGAACGAGGCGGATCTGGCTGGCGATTTCGTCGGTGGCGCTTGCGGTCTGGTTCGCCAGGTTTTAACCTCTGCGGCAACAACGGCGAAGCCTTTGCCAGCATTGCCGGCCCGCGCTGCCTCAATCGTCGCGTTGAGGGCGAGGAGGTTGGTCTGTTCAGCGATATCGGTGATCAGCCGTGTGATATCGCCAATCCGGTCTGTCGCTTCAGCAAGTTCACTGATCCGAAGTTTGGCTTGCTGGCTGTCACCAACTGCGCGCCTAGACATATCTTGGGTTTTACGGACGCGGATGGCGATGTTCTGGATTGAATCGTCCAGATCACGCGTTGAGTTTGTTACGACCTGCAGACTTTGCAGTGTTTGCTGAGCGGCGGCCGAAACATCGGACGCTTGGGCCTTGCCGCTTGCTGTTAGGCCGAACAGATCTTGTGCTGCGGCCTGGGTGCGGTTTGGATGGGTAAGGGCGTCTTTAACCGCGTCTTCAATCGTCGCCTCAAACTGAAACCCTAGCCGCTCCATTTCCGCGATGCGGACGGCCTCCACGGTGGCGATTTCAGCATCCTTTTTGTGGCGGATGCGCTCCATCTCTGCTGCATTTGCCCTGAATACTTCTACCGTTTTAGCCATGCCGGTAATTTCGTCGCTGCCTGAAGAGGCGTCCACCGCACCGTCAATATCCGCAAACAGACTATCCCGAACTGCATTCATCTCCCGGATTGGGCCGATAATGGAGCGGGCAAGCATGTGGGCAGCCAATAACGCCAGGAGCAGCGCTGCAGCACTGATCACCGCCGAGAGGCTGAATTCACTCCATGCCATATTGCGGCTTTCGGCTGCGGATTTCAGGATCGCAGCGCTCATCTGGTCTTCGACGGCTTTTAAGAGATTGATCTTAAGCGTGATCTGCTCAAACCATTGCTGGCTTGTGACGCCGGTGGTGGCACCATTGGAAGCGATGGATTGAAAGGCGACTTGCTCAAGTATCGCAGTCGTTTGGGATACAGGGTCAGTCAGCACCTTCTCAAAGGCAGCGCGGGCTTCCGGTCCCGCCTGGGTCTTGAATCGGCTGAAGAAGGCGTCCTGTGCAGCCATCATCGAAATAAATTGCCGGTAGATATTGGGGGTAAATCCGCTGGTACTGAAGCCGACTGAGCCATAAGCGCGCTGCAGGCCTGCGCGCTCTTTACCTTCCATCAGGTTTGGCAGAGCGCTGATGCGCTTGTTGACTGCGTCATCAGAGCTGGCGTCAGCCATTGCGCTTATAGCGGCCATCAGTGCTGCGATGGTTGAGGTGTAGCGCGCAGCCATATCTGGGACTGTCAGGCTGAGCGCGTCATAGGTCTCACGCCCACCTGTCGCATCCGCAGCACGACTGATCGCAGCTTCAACAGCGGTGGTGAGCTTTGGGTCGCCATTGCCTGCGCGATAGCGGGCCAAGTCACGCTGGAGCAATTGGACGGCAGCATCCGTATCATCGCGGAGCGCGGGCAGGGTGTGCTGGAAGCTGGCGCCTTTAGAACCGATATAGCCTGCCGTCTGCCCACGTTCTTTCTGCATTGCATGCACTAGATTGCTGATTGCGGGGGCCATGCGGGCAATGGAGGTTACGGAATCCCAGGCAGCAGCGGTTTGCCGCCGTTCGTCCATCAGAATCCCAGCATAGGCCAAGCACACCGCCATTGGCAGCGCAATCAGCAGCAGCAATCGTGTCCGGACGCGCATCCTCGAGAGAAAGAAAGTCATGGGCAGCAGCTCCAGCAGCATTCAGACGCTTGTGAATTCTCAGGACCTTAGACGGACTGGCTTAACGAATGTGTTATTTGGAAAGGGTTTTGTGGGCACATGGATATTGGCGAGGGCCCCGGTGTGTGGTTTCTTATGGGCGAAACCCAACAAAGGTCGTATCCATGAAGCTCAAGCTGCATCACATCAACATTGTGTCCCATGACGTGCCGGGCCTCGACGCCTTCTACCGCGATATCCTGGACATGCAGGATGAGCCGACCATGAGCAGCAAGCGCAAGCTGGATGAAGGCTATCCGGGCGATGTCTCTTTCATGACCGATGGCGATATCCAGATGCACCTGGCTGAGAAAGACCTAGAGGTCAATTTCCGCACGGGCTTGCCCGTAAACCCGGTCGAGAAGGGCCACATCGCCTTCCGCACCGATGACATCGAAGCCTTCATGAAGCGCCTGGACGACGCTGGCATATCCTACAGCGATTTCGGCGACCGCGCCGTCCAAGGCTGGCGCCAAATCTTCTTCTACGACCCCGTCGGCACAGTCATCGAAGTGCATCAGGTGGTTGGGGATGAGTAGTGAGCCTTCGGACGAACCAATTTGACAATCGAGAGGGTAGGCCGGAGGCAATTTAATTTTTAGGGGTGTGAATACAGCCGGGTAAATGTTTGACAGAAATGAACAATTTTATATTGAATAAAGTAAATAAAGCGAAAAATATGTAAAATAACGACCGGTAAATAAAAATACGCTCTGCTACGGTTATTGCTATGATCCATATCAGTATTATGCATTGGAGAAAATAGTCAGGTGGCTTAACTTGGGTGCCCGGGGCAATTTGAACACGCTCCCATTCTTTTTGTCTACTCGGGAATAAACTCCGCCATCCCCAACTTGTAACCATGAAGAATATTGGCAGGGTCGCTAAAACGCCTACGAATGATAAACCTAAAACGTCCAAACCAGCGTAAAGGCTGGGAGAGAGGGGCAGTAAATAGATACTGACAAAGCCAATCCATCGACGTTTGGCGCGAAGTTTCCTGTCCTCCTTATATTTTGAAAACCACTGCTCTCTCTCCTCCCTAATTCTGCGGAGATATGGCCCCTCCTTCATTCTCCAAAACCTCTCGCCTATTTTTGTTTCTATAATCGTTCTCTAATGTGCAGTGAAATAAATGGGCGGACCCTAGATATGTCATGGATTTTGGAGCGGGTATAGGGATCCAAACTATATATAATATCAATGACTTGTGGGAAAGTTTAATCATATATAACAATTAGTTATTGGTATATCTGTCAATATCAGTCTGAATGAAATTTATGCATTCAACGACAAAAGTGTACCAAAATGAGTACCAAATCTACCTATCAGCTCACATCGGAAATGGCCCTGCGTAAATGGAGGCCTGGCGATAAAAACACACGCCAGAGCTGCGGTCCGAGCCTCTATGTCCGTGGGTTTAAGTCGGGACGAAAACTGTTCCAATTACGTTACCAAAAAAGCTGGATTGATCTTGGGGATTATGGGCCCGACCTGCCTCTTGCGCATGCGCGTGAGACTGCATCGAAGGCAAAACGATTGCTAAAGAGCGGCGAGGTAACCCGCAAAGAAGTTGCTGCCGCTGCTCTCCGCTCACACTCAGTCGATGCTATCGAGACCGAACTCACTTGAGGAAACGCGGATGTACGCCTGGGCATTCCAACCTTTGATAAGGCTTATCGAGATTGGTTTGCTTTAGGTGTGAAGGCCAATCGTTGGACCCATAAGGCCTCTATACGCCGGGTCATACGCTCTTACGAGATGCATGCACAGGAACATATCGGCGATCTGCGACTTGATCTGATTAAGCGCTCTGAAATTCGGAAGTTCATTGAACCGCTTTTTAGTACGCATAGTGAGTTAGCCGGCAACCTGCTCGGCGCGATCAATGCAGTCCTTGAGCCGTCGCCTATGCCGCCGATATTGGAAGACTTAGCGGCGTCGATTGAAGCTGACGACCGTGCTTGGCTGGAGGCAAATCGTGCTAAGTGTGAGGAAGCCAGTTTTGCCTTTGATCCGGCTATCAAGCGGATTGAGATGAGCGATTATGGATTTGAGGCCTAGCAGCAGCGCTGGAAACCCAGAGGCCGTGACGGACGCCGCAAAAGAGCCAGCAGAGGTCCAGCTGCCGTTGGGAGCCGCCGCACCTGACACTGGTCGCCGAGATCAAGGAGAACCGTGACGCTATCATCGCTCATTTGTCCCGCAAGCAGCACCCGGATACCGCCGCCGACTGGAAGGCAGCCTATGCCGAGAAGCTGGCGCAGGCACAGGTAGATGATGCCCTGCCTTCTGACAAGGCTACCGCACGGGCCTATATGTGCTTCGAGATGGAATGGATCAACCAGAACCCTTCCGCCTCATCCGACGGGCAATGCATTGGCTGCGGGGGGCATGCTAGCGCGGACAAGCCGCTGATCCCGTTCGGCATAGAGCCGCATCTGAGTTGGCTGCATGCGCGGTGCTGGTCGGATTGGTTCAAGGGTCGAAGACAGGTAGCACAGGCTGCGTTGAAGCATTGCGGCATAGCACGACCATGGTAGCCGCCGTTCGCAGTCAATCCAGACGACGATCCGATCCACCAGATGCCGAGACTAAACAGCTAGTCCGCACGACTTAGATGATTTTATCAACTGATTGATCAACCTCTAGAACGGAACGCCCTCTAGGCGACCCACCTTCCCCGCGAAATAATCATGACGGGCTTGGGTTAGCCAGCGGACATTGCCTTAGCCTTTACGCTTCAGTTTTGTAGGCGGGGTGCGCTTCCATAAAGGTTTTAATGAATGCAGGCTTTGTAACCTCACCGTTTTCATCGGGTCCAAGTACATCGAACGATTTGACCATTTTTATCATCGCTGAAGCCTCAAATTCTGCCTTGGTGACGATCTCGTCGCTGTTGGTGTCCATCTGATCAAAATATTTCTCGGCCATTGCCTGTGGGGAATGAACGTGATCACTCCCGCCACAACTGCCCGCGTAGGCCGGGGAAAGACCAAATGCTAAAGCCAATAGACATGCTGGAATGGTGAATCTCATAACGGCCGCTCCTGTTTGTGTGTACAGTTCTTATACGCAGGGGGTGGTTATAAAGATCACATCTAAATAAGATCCCAGCGCCGTAATTGCTCGCCCAGGCCCCGACCGATAGCATACATAGGACCCAGCTCGTTCAGCGCCGACGTTTCCCACATTGTCGCAAGAGGTATCCATTCCCGCAGAGCAATTGCGAAATGATCACTCTGGTATGCGGTATCACCCTTTTGGAAATCTTGGCTCCAAGACTCTCCCGCACTTCCAAGAAGCACAGCAATCGTCAGGCAGATGGTGGCCGTGAGGTTTTTCATACGGAAAGTCTCGCAGAAAGCGGGAATGGACGAAATTCCCTTGTGGGAGCGCCATCGATGTAACGCAGCGTTGGAGGGGCAATTCTGGATGTTCTGACTTTCTCTGGAAAAATATGGACGGAAGGCAGAGGTGGCTATCACACGGGGCTTAAACCCGGGCCTGTGAGCTATATGCGCGGGTCCTCCCTGGCGGGTACACATACGGGTAACGCGCCACCTCGTAAGTTTTGTAGCGACAGAGTTTCAAAGCCCGTTTCGTTGCGTTTAGATAGGGGGCTATCTAATTTACGACTGCCCTTAAGAAAATTCTGAAACTAGTCATAAAATGCGCTTCCGCTCACCCGTTTGAGGCTATTTCTCGTGAGGAATTGTTGGGGGCCACATCGGACTGGGGAGAGAATATGACTTCGATGACGGTCCGACGGTTCCGTGGGTCCCGCACTCCGTCCTCCGTAAGGTGTGCTAATTGCGCTTCGCCCAGTCCCGATATGCTGATTGTGTATTCATCCTGCCAAGGCGTCTCGATTGCATTCACCACGGCGATGGCCCTGCCTATTGAGAGGTTCGCGTTGTAAGAGGCCGTTCCAGAACTATCGGCATGACCATCGATGTGTATATGCATCTTAAGATCATCCCAGTACTTGGCCGTAAAGGACTGCAAAAGCGCCAGGTCCTTACTTCGTGGCAAAGCCTTATTGTGATCGTGGTAGAGAACGACTGATGCTTTTGCGGTTCCCTGTTCCGTGAATTTCATATCAGCGATGTTTTCGAGTGCTGCCAGCGCCTCACTGAACGCAGATTGGCATTCTGCAATGTGGTCCTGCTGCCAGCCCTCTTCGGCTTGCTCAATCCAACAGTCATAGCTTGAGATAGCTTTTGCTAACTCTGTGCCACCTTCCTGGAAAGATAATATACTCGTCGCAATATCCAGCCGACGTGCTGCTGCCTTGAGGTCAGCCTGAAAGCGTTCATCAATATTCCAGTCTGCAGCTTGCTCTCTTTGAGCGGCTGACGTGTCTTTAAGAATCCGAAGAGCCTTATCAGCAAAGTGACCTGCATCCTGCCAGTCCACCATCTCGTTCGCCTCAAAGTTGGCGAATTGGAGATAGTCTTCGGCGATAGCACCTGCGAATGTCGATCGATCAAACGAAGTATTGTTCAGTTCGGCGACGTTATTTGATCCACAAGCTGATAGCAGAACAGCAATGCTGGCCGCAGACATAAGCTGAGAGAGTGTTTGAATTTTCATAATATGCTCCTGTGTATTTCGAGAGCATTAATCCCATGTTTTTGTGGTTGGAATCTGGACAAATTAGGGTTTTTTTAAGTATCTCACATCAACTCACTAGCACGTGAACAGGCCGGTCAATCAATTGCGCTGGCAAAGGCAAGGTAGCGAAGGGGGCCACCAGCCTCTAAAGTATCGAACGGATAGCAGGTGATTAGTAAGAGCTGATCATTGCTGGAGTCTGGGTTGATCGTAGTTGTTCTTGAATCAACGATCTGGGTCTTATGCACGCGATATCTGAACTTACGCTCTCGAGTTTCGATTGCAACCTCAGCACCCTGCTTTAGGTCCTGCATGAAACCAAAGTGCGTGTCGCGATGCCCAGAGACAATGATGGTTCCCGCTCCGCCAGGCTGGGCTGCTTGCATATTCATCCCTGGCGCGAATGCTAGGACTGCTCCGTGATCACCGGCCAAGACAATTTGATCAATTCCGTGTGCCTTAGAGACTAAGCGCGCTGCCGGCCAATGATCTGCCCACGGCCACGGCTTGTGCTCCTGGCCATCCTCAAGAGTTCTAGCCCAGGCTTGGGACAGTAGAATTTGCGCAAGCTTTGCTTTGCCGGCAAGCCATAATCCATCGACTAACAGCCCAGCACCGAGAAAGAGCGCGAGCATAATAACCACCAGAAACACGCGAAGACGGCGAATGTCGCCTCTAATGCGTTTGTTCGGGTTGGTTATGTTTTGTGCTTTGGTCTCGATTAACTGGACTCGGTCAGGGTTCACTTGCATCTGCGAAACAGCCCACGATCTAAGTGAAAGTGATCTGCATGAGCAGCATTGAATTCAGGGCTTAAAGATACTTTGAACGACTGACAGGAAGTTTCGTGTATATCGCGGAGAAACGCGGCCTTTGCATCATCGTCGTGCCAATCTCGCTTTAGGCTGACGGATGCTCCATTAGCCAATCTGAAGCCAGCAATATCGATAGCCGCAGCTCGAGCGTGGACGCTTCGCCGGGATGTGCCCGCGATGTTCCGGCAGGAGTACGTCCCGAAGTGAGTAATCTTCTGAACCCGGCTGGAGAGCTTATCTTTTGCTAGAGGCTGTACCGAATGCTCTAACCAAAGGATAAGAGCTGCTGCAGCCCCACAATCAATCGGCGACGCGTTTACCTCTATATCTCCAACACGCTGGAGACTAATGGCGTTTATCCAACCACATCCTGATTGCACAGGCTTCGGCGGCACACGTTTGGCTGAGACTAGAGGTGACCTGAGAACGACCTTCTTACAGAGCTTTGGATCACGGCTAACAGCTTCTAATTGCCAGTTCGTTAGGATGCCCGGCGGATCAGTAAGGTCCAATTTTGGCGCTAGAGAATAAGCAAAAGAAGGGATAGGGTATCCAAGCTTCCACCACACTCCCGTTAATCCAATTGCAACAAGCACCAAAGCAAATGCGCCAATCCTCCATCTAATCCTCACAGAGCCTGCTCCGACATTCTCCTAGTCGTAATCCAGAGCAAGGAGCCAAGGACTATGAGGATCAGGCCACCCAACAATCTCCACTCAATGCCAAGCGCTGTTTGGGCCATTCGAATACTTCTGGCTGCCATCCCTGCGACACGCTCAGAATTAAGTATCTTTTGGGATAGATCGGAGGAACTTAGCCGAGCGGGCGTTACGTCAACAGCAACCAATGATGTGAACGGGCTAACAAGATGGTGCTGCAGTGCCAACGCCGTAACTTCTTTTTTAATTTCATGAGGCGGACGACCAGTTATCCTTGAACGCATTAACTGTTTGATCTGCCCTCTAGCCCAATTGATCCTAAGGCCTGACTGCGGAACATCCTTCTGTATGCCAAGGTGTTGCTGCCATTCGGTTGATCCCAGGCGACCATTTATAGCCAACCGTCGCCCCCCCTTTCGTAACTTCATGGCGATGACTACGGGTTCGCCTGCATAGAGGTCAGGAACAATGGCAGGTGTAAGCTCAGTGAGGCCTTTAGCAGTTAGTTTTAAGTCGGTAAGGACTGGTCGCTTGAGTTGATCAAAGAGAATTTTAACCTTTGCACTAATTTCATTAACGTCTCCGATTTGAGTGAAGGTGCCTCTTCCGAAGTGAGCTGCCTCTGCCATGAAGTGGCTATTGGGGGCTGAGCCGATGCCGACCATGAAAAGCCTTTGATTACCTAAATTATCTCGAATGAACTGAAAGACCTCCTGTTCGTTGCCTACAGCCCCATCGGTCAAAAATACGATCTGTTGCAGACGTGAACTAGGATCCGTCGACCCTTCGATAGCTTCCATGAAAGCAGGCATAACCTCTGTGCCACCATCGGCTTTTAGAGATTGGACCCACTGCTTAGCTATCTTCAGAGCTTTATGCGTTGCAGGCTTGGTCATTGTAAAAAGACGTCTTGCTGATGATTCAAATGCGACAACGTTAAAAGTGTCATAAGGGCGAAGATCAGACAGTCCTTCCAACAAAGCCGATTTGGCCTGAATAATTGACTGACCTCCCATAGAACCTGAAGTGTCGATGATGAATGTGAGCTCACGAGGAGGTATCACCTCGGGTTGAAGCTGCGGAGGCAAAACCATCAAAAGGCCGAAGTCTCCTTGGTCAGTTGCTTCGCTGAAGAAGGCTGCCGTTGGTTTGGTCTTCTGTGCATTCTGCCACTCGAGGACAAAGTCACGATTAGCTGGAGTATGCCCCTCCACTAATTCAATTCGCACAACACCGTTTGCTTTTATCTCCTTAATCGGATGATAGAAGCTGCGTATACCTTCCATCGGAAACCCCGCTTCAAGATTGATGGCTAAGCGCACTAGATTTTGAGTGTTTAACGGGTCTTCAGTCTCATCAGAGGTCTTAATGTCCTGAGGCAGTTCCCCAGGAAGGATTTGCCAGCCACCTGTGAGACTTTGCTTTGAGTGAACTATTTTAGTCGGCGGAAGCTTCCGTTTTGGGACGTACCTAGGCGTAATCGCCATAGGAAAGCGGATACTGAAGCGATTATCCTTCCACTCCAGCTGATGCTGATACTCAATCCTGACTTCAATCTCACCATTGGGGGGGATATTGGCGACGGCTGCTGAGAAAATGTTTGGCCTGTGTTGTTCAACAAGAGCTGTCCGCTGGCCTGAAGCCTTTGCCGCCTCATAGGTTTTTCTAGCTTCATCCTTCTCCTTGATCTTACCAACCACTGTCCGACCACCGATGACCATATGGAGCGTATCAACAGCAGCATTCTCAGGTAGTGGAAAGGCGAAGAGGGCCTCTGTCCACTGATCGCTTGGATTGGAGAAGCGTTGTGTGACATGCGCGCGAGCAATTGGACCTGTCACATTAATCTCTACATCTGTACTTAAGCGGGGAAGTTCGGCGTGCAGGCCTGTCTTTAGGTCCTTTGCAACCAGAGTGCCCTGCGTGATCTCATTTATTGGGTTTGCAAACGCCCAACCGGGAAGCAGAAAAATAGTAACTGCCATTAGAACCCTGATTATAAAAGCGATCAAAAATTCGTTTTCTCTGTGCATAACTACCTCTGAATCTTGCTTTAGTTCTTACCGTCGCAGTCAAATGAGGCCGTCAATTGATTAAAATAAAGCAATGTTTAGGCAATGTAGGCAATCTCTGGGCATGCCGCAGGATTGATTGCAAGCGCGGCGATCAATCCCAGCCGTTCGGATATGAGCCAGAGCCGCGACGGATTGAGGGCGACGGATGGCCTGGCGTTGTTAAGACCGTAAACCGCCTGCCAGACCCGGCGACAGATCGGGAGCTAACCGCCATTCGCGACGACGCACTGACGCAAGCCGCTGGACGCGTTCGCTATGTTCGCCAAGCCTTGATGGTTTTCAGTATGACAGGCACCGGCACACTTGGCGGGAACGAATGCGCGCCAGACCTACCGACAGGGTTCCGGCTCGATGCAGATGACGCATGGACCTTAGGCGCGCTGGCGACTGTTGCACGGCGTAATGGAGGAGCATTAGCCCTGAGCAAAAAGGCACTCACGGAAGCAGATGCGAAACTATTCAGGCACCCCGAACGGAATTTAGACGCTTTCGATGAAATGGCGGACAGATATCCGCTAGGGGACCCCAGATCGCTATCTATATATAGTAAGCGATCTGGGGTCCCCTACGGGCCAAAGGCTGAAAGACGGATTGAAGCCATTCAGCGGACGTTCGCCCCATTGGGTTTCGGCGTCGCTATGCAAAAGGTATCTGGTGGCGCGCGCCCGGTTCTATTGACGCCAGACGCAGATCCAGAAGCCGCCCGGATCGCCATGGAGGCAAAACCGGATAACTGGCACATCGTCCTTGAGCCGTCGCCTATGCCGCCGATATTGGAAGACTTAGCGGCGTCGATTGAAGCTGACGACCGTGCTTGGCT
>Ga0315321_10001826_pt1 | contig 16476 bp, 7 predicted proteins | sample M180m21515metaG_FD_203464 | JGI IMG/M metagenome (GOLD analysis project Ga0315321, IMG submission 203464) | Ammonia-oxidizing marine archaeal communities from Monterey Bay, California, United States - M1 80m 21515 | ecosystem: Environmental > Aquatic > Marine > Intertidal zone | place: USA... | reverse complement strand
CTGCGACCAACAAGGGCGTGACATTCCTGCACCATGCTGCCCGGTTCAAGTACTGAGGCACGTGTGCCACCGTGCACGCATGCGTGCAACCGACGCTCATCACGATGGCGTGGAATCCAACCTGACCGTTGGGGTCCGAGATTTCAGGTGACTCGTCCCATGTATGAAACACGTTCGCCTCAGACACTTGACGGGAGTCAACAACGCCAACCTCCGCTTGCGTATCAACAGAATGCTCACAACTTATGACATGGTGACTTACAAACTGGGAATCATGCTGCAAAACAACATTACTGAATTGTTCCGTCAACCACGCGGCTCCCCCCCGATGCCGAAAGAAAAAGCTGGTTGCCGCTTGCATTGTGACCGCGGACTCAACCGGACGCATTGCCATTGTCGGGCGGCAGAGACGCTCACGGGACTCCTCATCCGACATGGTTTCAACACCACATGTCTGTCTCCCCATACCTGCATAAGAACCAACAGAATCAGAAACACGAGAAACAAAGACGCCGACATTGATTGGCGTTATTTTCCCTATTCCCTCATCGCGTCCTCTTACCTTTTGATCCGGTTCACGTGCAACTGGTTTCGAGAAGGACCAACTTGCCAGAAAACGTTCATCCAGCGTTGCGACTTGGAGCATGCTTGAGCCACTTGACCCCAGACGCAAGTCACATGAAACGCGGTTTCGTGGACCCATGGGTTGGAAGTTCTCAACACCATCCCTAAACACAGGCCCGGTGCGAATTCCGTGTGTCAAATCGTCGGACATTCCCTGATCTAACAAGTCAGACATCGATCCAGACAGGAACGGTCTCTGGACTTGCCACTTCGCCTTTTCAATCTTGTCGGACTGCACAAGGTCGCTCTCACCAGCGGCAGCATTCCATCGCCAACACTCAATAGCAGCACCCACCTTAACAGGATCCAAACTCATACCGCTCGTATGCCTCAACACACGGTGCTGGCCACTCTCTAAATCTCGCCGCTGCACCACCCAATCAATGCTGGTCAGTGTTCTTGCCGTGGAATCAAACACATCATGAAAATCACTATCAATACGGCTGCCAAGATGTGCTGCAGTCCCATGAGCACTAGCGAATGCAATGAAGTCCCCGACTCGGAACCGTGGATCAAACTTGACCGAACCCATCGAAAACTGAAATTCTGATACCCGTGCCCAGAACCGAGGCGTGCCAACTGCGGCAGACGCAGAAATGGAATCACCGAATGAAGCCACGAGCGAACTGGATTCAATCGGCGCAGTGATTACCCACGAACCGTACACGGCTAAATCACAGTCATGTATTTGCAGAACAACACGATGAATATCCACGGGCTCTTGAGCGAAGCATCGCGTGACCCACGCACCACATAAAGTCCGCGCTTTTGTCCACTCACAAGGCGACCCGATGGCAAGTAGCTCTGAAACAGCGGGAAGCACGTCCAACGCGTTATTCCCGTCTTTGCCCTGGTCGATCAGCAACAAATTCCCCACAAACCACCTGACCGACTCTCGACCCGAGGTCCATGCCCAGAATTGGTGCCACAATTCATGACCACTCACCACCGCTTCGTTACTGTCCCGCGACGCTACATCTCCTGACGCACCGAGTGAAGAATTAGCTCTAGACTCTTCTAACCCATTGAATGTCAACAAATCAAACTTGATGGGTCCGCTATGGCAAAGGTCCGAATTCCCAAACGCGTTTTCATCGCCACTGTTCAGCCCGATTACAACTAACGGCCCCGTCATTCTCGCAAGAACATTTGGCACCGCGAATGCACGGGCAGTATCTATCAAGTGGGCCCGCCCCGCATCTTTACCGCTGCGTGAAACTTCCCTCTTCGTCACAGTGTCTGATGCCGCAACATGATTGAACGAAACATTACCATTCTGTACCAAATCCTTAGCCCCCCCCCAAAGATTGCGGGAGAGTTGGGGTCCGCACGTCACACGCTGTGAGTTATGCAGAAACTCAGGCTGATGAAGAAATTCAGCCGCATCCACCGAGTCACCAGTCCCCTCGAACGCGCACCGGTCAAACTCGATCTCAGCCGTCCCTGAACTTTCCGATTCAACATTGACAGAATCGGAAGCAGGGGCCATGCCTCCTACTTTTTCTCTCTCTGCAGGCGATTCAGATGTCGCTGGCCTCGAAGCATCGATGCCTAGGGCACGGAGGATTTGTTGGCTGACTTGCCCATGTAGTCCACAAACAATTTCCGGCAGGTCGCCCGGAGTATTTGCCAACAGCGTACTCTCTGCTCTCAACGAACTCTGCAACCTCTCTGAGCCCTGACTCCGCAACGCACCATTCGTAAGCTCAGTTTGCTCACCAACACTTGAACCAGCCGGAAAAATTTCGACCTGCGTGACCAACAAATTTTGCAACTCGGGATCGAGCTCCGTGCTGTTCACCGCCACAGCTGGCATACCCTGATCACGAGAGAAGGCAGCTTCATCGATCGAGCCATGGCTTCCATCGACGCGCCACCAGTGTCGCGATTGCTGAGAACCTAAATACTGCCGGCTAGCGGACCATGCCTCGCTCGACAACTCACGGGAAATACTCTCTATGCGAGCTGAACGTGAAAGCGCGCCAAAAACAACAGCATCCGCGACCGGAGCGGTGACACCCAAAAAGGAATCGCTCACTAGCGAAGGGGCAGGGTGGTAAGGAACCGAGGCGTCTAAGGCCGGGAGGCTGGGACGGTGCTGGTTGTCGCTTGGCCGAGGCTGCATCATGCGTCTATCGGAATTGGGGGAGGGACACGACCGGCGCAGCAATGAAGGGAGGGCTGACGCACAACAAACAAAACGCAAGACCGTTTGCGAATTGAAGCTCGTTGGATGGGAAGGTCAATCAAAAGTGCTTTTCGGCACCTCTTCCCGATGCACGCAAGATTTTCGCGATCAGAAATGTCACAGCGAGCGTCAGAGTCTCGCAAATCGGTTAAATCCGAGTCGATCGTTGCGACCGGTACAGCGGGAACCTTCACAATGCTCACCGTCAAACGGTTCACAACCGCTTTCAAATCAGCAGCATTCGCCCCACCCGCATTGCCAAGAACAAAGACTCGAACGCTCGGTGCACGTTTACTGTTGGATGCCCGGCACCATGGTCGACCCCTGAAACTCCTTGAGCGTCATATTTTTCACCTTGCCGTCTGCCATGACGACATATCCACCTCTCGCGAGGGTCCCGGCCTCGAAAGCAAGCACAAGACTTCCCAGCGTTTCAGTCGCACTGAGGTCCCCATTCCAATTCACCACCACGTCACCTTCGACAAGGCTATCGCGTGCCGCGCCGCGCGTGCCAGCATCGTCGGACTCAGCCATCCATGTTGCAAGTTCACCTGAGTTTTTTGGGGATGCACCTGTCTTGTACATCTCGACGTACGCTTGCCCGATTTTGTCGAGATTATCACGACGTTGACGTACCGCATTCTGTTGCTCTTCAGAGCAACCTGATAAGCAACCAACGGCACACAACAAAACGAGAGACACCAAAGAGCGAGGCAACATGATTCCGCCGTGTATTCGAAATTTTAAAGTTTGGGGCATCGCGAAAACTGACACCACACAGGGTCCCACCGCGAAAACTTTCCATACAGTATTGCGTGAACACACAACACACACAATCTGGCCGACCTCAGCTTCACGTGTATTGCTCGATCAGCAAGTTTGAGCGCGGAAGTAACACAGAACCCAACTGATTTTGTTCGCGGTGGCCTACAAAACCATCAGGGTTCCCGAAAGAGACATTAAGACTCCCAACCGCATTGAAACGAGCCTCCCTGGGACGGATTTCAAAACTGTATGCATCAGCAATACGCAGCATTCGCCGTGGAAAACAACGAAAACCAGTCTGTCGGCTTGCCCGAACCGCAAAGAACTGCAACCATCAAAAGGGACAAAAGTCAGCTCTCACTCAAATGAGACCCGACGAGCGAAAACATTGCCAGCTCACTGGCCGAGTCAACCGCTGATCGAGCCATGCGAACGAAACGACCCCTTGCACGGAGACACTGAGATGAAGCACTTCAACTCATTCTGGCTACTGCTTACCTGCTGCGCCGTACTTTTCACTAGCCAGAGTGTGATTGCCCAGCAAGTCACACTTCAGGAACAGTCATCAGACCAACCGGAAGCTGAGAAACAGGTGGGTGAACGCAAAAAGCCCTCTGAGGCAGGTCAACAAAAAGAGCCCTCTGCTGATGAGAAAAAAGCTCGCGAGTTACGTTTGGCGAAATACCTCACGGGCGCAAAATTCATCGGCAATTTCACGATTGAGGGTAAATCTGATGCGCTTCCCAAGCCCGAAGCCTACACCATTAGCAAATGTGAAAAGCTGCCACAGCCGGACATGTATCGACTCACGGCTCGTATCAAATATGGCGAAATTGACAGCGAAGTTCCACTGGACCTTAAAATTCTTTGGGCAGGCCGAACCCCTGTCATCACCATGGACGCATTTTGGATTCCCGGCATGGGCACTTTTGGAGCACGCGTATTGATCCACGCTGGCAGATATGCCGGGACTTGGCAGCACGACGAGGTAGGTGGACACCTATTTGGCGTGATTAAAAAAGAATAGGGGCTCACAGTGCTCGGCCTCCCCCCGAAGGCCGAACACTGCACTCTCCCTGGTCGGGATTGAATCCACATCGCTTTGCCGCCATCCACCGACTCCCATTGGCAAAGCTATGCGAACTAAATCCCTGTGAAATACGGAGTTGCCAACAACAATCTTTTTGACAGTACCTGATTCAACTCGGCAAAATTGAAGGCACTGGCATCTGTACTTTCACCGAGGACGAGATTGGTGAAACTGTTCGCACCAACATCCGCCGTAGCGTTGACGCCCAGGACGACCTGCCCCTCACGGAAAGGATATGGCTGCTCTTCCGTAACCTCGTAAGTCCCCTGTGCGAGGGCTGTAAATGAGTAGTCACCATTCGCATCGGTAAAGACGACCTGCGTTGCGATAGCACCCAACAGATCGGTGCCGGTGAGGGTGATCTGAACATTCTCGATCGGACCCTCGCCCGCTTCCTGAATGCCATTGTCATTAATATCAATGAACACCGTACCCGAGATGGTTGAAACCTTGGGGTCGACCGTCGTGCTCGCAGTCGCACTGTCATTGGTTGAATTCGAATCGCCCGTATCAGACGAAACCCCTACAGTATTAGTGATACTGCTGGCAGCCCCCGCTTCGATGTTGACAGTGATCGTCATAGTACCATTAGCCCCGGCAGCCATCGTTGGTACATTTGCCGTGACAACGCCACCTGCCTCTGAAAGAACTTCCCCTGAAGGCCCGGTACCGCTGACGAAGGTAACACCAGCAGGCAGCGTATCGGTGATCACCACATTGCTGGCGCTTGAGGGGCCGGAGTTAGTGACGTCGATCGTGTAGGTCAGTGCCCCACCTACCTGCGACGCAAGTGATGAAACTGTTTTAGCCACCCCAAGATCGGCTTCTGCAACAACGGTAACGTCCGCGGTGTCCGAGTTATTCGCAGTGTTATTTTCTCCCGCCGCCGACAAGTCCTGCACACTCGCTGCATTCGAAATCAGTCCATCGGTGAGAGTATCAACGGTCACATTGATCGTCGCAGTTGCGGTGTCCCCACTGGCGATGTCCACCGAGGGAAAGGTGATGGTCCCACCACTATCGACACCTGCCAGTCCATCTAACGTTGCAGACACCAAAGTTACACCTGCTGGCAACACGTCTGTAAGAATTACACCGGGAGCAGTACTGGGGCCGGTGTTGGTGATGGTGACGGTATACACCACAGTGTCGTCAGGGATTGAATTTGGATCATCAGCAACTTTCGTCACCTGCACATCGAAATCTGGTGCGAGGGTTGTGGATGCTGAATCTGAATTATTAGCAGGGTCCAAGTCCGTTCCCAGCGATGAGACAGATCCACTATTGACTACGGTTCCGGTCGCGTCTTCCTGAATATCCGCAGTCAAAGTAAAGACACGCGTTTCACCGTTGGGCAAAACATCGTACTGAACCGTCAGAGCTCCGGTGCCAGGGTCGTAAGTGGTGTCATCAGCAGTCGGAGCATTGATCACGACGCCTGTCAGCCCGGCAGGAATCGTATCGGTGACGATGACCGTGTTTCCAGCACTGACGCTGTCAGTATCGTGGCTCACTGTGAATGTATAAACCAGCTGGTCGGATCCCGGCACTGCTGTGGCAAGGTCAACGCTTTTCCCCAGAATCAAGTCGATCTGATTGATCGCAGTGATACTCATTGCATCGGTATTATTGCCGGGCACCGTATCAGTGTCGCTTGTCGTTACCGTCGCTGAGTTGGGAATGTTGCCAACAGCCGCTGCATCAATCGTGGCAACGAATTCAAAAGTAACAGCGGCTCCGGCGAGAAGCGTTCCCACATCAACGGTCAAATCCTGTCCGACAATGCTGTGGGTAGCACCCGAAGTCAGTGGGCTAAAGCTGACAAAGGTCAATTCATCATCAAGTGTGTCCGTCACGACCACATCTGCAGCATCAGTTGCCCCCGTATTTGTCACCGTCAGACTGTACGTGACATCCTGTCCGGAAATCGGTGTGCCGGTTGAAACTTTAGAGATTGCGAGATCGACGAAACGATTCACTGCCGTCGTGATGCTGGATGAGTTGTTCGCCGGGTTCGAATCTGTATTAGGTGTCGCCGAAACCGTGGCTGTATTGCTGAGCGTAACTGCGGGATTGGCACCAACGGTCACATTGACTGTTACCACCGACACCTGACCATTGGTCATCCCACCAATGTTTCCGGTTAAGACGCCAGTCACGCTATCAAAGCTAACTTGCCCAGGATTTCCATCAACGTTACCCGAAACGAAGGTGACATCTGAGGGCAAGGTGTCAACGACACTTACACCTGCTGCCGAATCAGGCCCGTTATTGGTCACGGTCAACGTGTAAGTTAAAGGATCGCCCGCATCAACCGGATCAACATTACCTGCTTTCACGATGGCAAGATCAGTTTCAACCAACTCCAGCAATACACTATCGGAATTATTCGCGGTGTCTGTTTCTATTTCAAAGCCCGCCACACTAGCAGTGTTCGTGATATCGCTGGTTTGATTCGTATCGACACTCGCTTCCAGTCGGATGGTGGCAGTGGTGCCCGCAGGAACCGTGCCCATATCGACACTCACTGTTCCTGTGACAAAGCTCACCGTGAAGGGCCCGGATGCGTTACTAGACCCCACGTACGTCAGTCCCGGAGGAATCGGATCGCTCAAGATAACATCGGTCGCATCGAGAACCCCAATGTTCTCAACGGTCATATCAAAAAATGCAGTTCCACCGGCAATCAGATTGGAAAGTCCCGTATTGATTTCTTTGGTGACTTCGAGATCAATCTGCGGAAAAAACCCGAAGTCGAGCGTTGTATTTGTATTGGGGTCGCTATCGTCGTCGTCGATCGGTTCATTATTGGATTCAAGCGTGATGGTTTGGGTGATTACATCACCGCTTGGCAGCGTCGTTCCATCATCGACGCCATCAACATTGTCATCCGGGTCGGAAGGAGGATCATTTCCGGTGCTATTGGAATAGCCATCAAGTACAGCGGCCGCGAGGAACTGCGATACTGGAACGACAGTCGCATAGAACCCGGGATCAAGATTAGCGAAGTTATAGGTTCCGCCTGTGGTGGTGGTCGTAGTGGCCAACGGGGTATCCGTGGCTGGATCGACGACATCGCCCGCCGCCGCCATCTGATAGAGGTTCACCGTAACGCCCAGCAAACCGCCCTCTAACGGGTCTTTAATTCCGTTGTTTTGTCCAAGCAACGAGTTGTCGTCGAAAATTTGACCACCGAGGTCCACGGGAAGCAGGTTCGGCATACTTGCAGCAACAATGCCGGACCGCCGGGATTCAATGATCGAAGCAATCACATCACTATCAACAGCGAGTGTCACTGAGGCTTCAATTGCTCCGACATCGGTAAAGTCAGCTCCGGTACCACTTCCGACAACGAAAGATGAAAATGGAACGAACGTCTCGACGGTGTTAGAAAGATCTAGCGGTACAGTGATCGTCGTCGTGGAAAAGTTCGCGGCGTCGGTGTAGACCGTGACCGTCAATGTTTCCCCCGCGGCATCCGAACGGGTCAACACAATCAAACCCGCTGCAGGGTCAGGCGTGGTACCAGTCGGATCGCCGGTCAGAGAAACGCTTGATAATCCAGTTGCGTCTAGAGCAATGCTTCCGTCAGTACCATCATATTGCAACAGAGCAGTGCCTTCCCCGTTCCCGAGCGACCCAATGGATAGCGTTGCTGGACCAGCGTCCACGAGTACAGTGATCTGACCTACTCCCGCCGTATTGGTAACTTCAATATCGCGTTCGCCGCCAACCACTTCACTCGCCGTAGAAAAACTAGTATTCGTCGGAGTGGCATTGTCTGCAGTGACCGACTGCGAAGTCAGGGAATAATCGTCGATCAAAACGGCTTGGGTACCATCAGCATCGTCCGCAGTCACGTCAACGGTAAGCGATGTCGGAGTGTTCAGTTCCGGGACGCTTTGCTGCTGAAGAAAGTATCTGTCTTCTGTCAGATTATCGAACCGATAGTTTCCATTCGCGTCTGTGATGTCGGTACCCACCAGCGTATCGGTACCGCTGTCGAAGACGAGGTTCGCGTTTGAGTCACGAAAAAGCTGAACCTGGACGCCCAGTGCTCCTGGTGTCCCAGGGGCGACAAGGTTTCCAACACCATCCACAAGCACCGGTGGATCGCCCGCCGAGCTTCCATCATTGTTTTCATCAACAAAGGCAACGCCAGCAATGGAGCCCAGATCGCTTGCAAGCAATTCACGCCGCTCCATGCACTCAAGACGCAAACGTCGACGCTGCCGACTTTTTAAGTTTTTCGCAGAAGATTGATTTAAGCCGCGGAAAATCTTTCGCCAAACCATGCTTATTATCCGTAACAGCCGGAGTGAATTGCGAGGCGACCATGCCTGAATGGTCGCGAAGACAGAGTGGAGGATGCAGCAATCAGCACTGCACTACCCGCCATTTGGGGGACAAATTCCTGCACACTCGTTGTTTATCGGACAGTTTGCCCAGTCAGCTTGACCTCGGCTTGTGCCACAAGCCGTGTCTTAGGAACATTTCCTACCAGCGGTATTCACCACCGAAGCTCAACCCTTGGACCCAGTAATCGGTCGTGTCAAAAGCAAAGGTCGGACGGCCTAGGTTGAGAGCCGCCGCAGGCGGTATTTGACCGGGATGCACATTCAAGTCGATTTGATCGCCGGGGCGGACAACGTTGGACCAGTAGATGGCCGTGTAACCAAGCGTCAACTTACACTGCTTGGTCATTTGATAGCCAATTTTCAAGTCCAGCTCAGGGACGACAGCAAACTCGTTTTGAGAGTAGCTGCCAATGTTTGAAGGCAGGGCGAGCAAACCTCCTGCTTCGACCAAGGTTGGTTGGCCCGTTTCGTCGATGATGGTCTGACCATCAATGTTGACGGTCTGCTTCGTGTTGCCCACGGCAAGTCGAATACCGGTTTCCAAACTCCAAAACCCTCGCGTCCGTCGTGTGATGTAACCAATGTCAATGCCGTTGAACTGATTTTTGGTTTTGAAACTGTCGAACATTGAAAAAGTACCCAGGGGAAGGGTTGGAGTGGTTTGCGAGACAGAGAGGTCCTCAGAGATTCGGACACCTTCGCTAAGCTGCAAAAATCGATACCCGAGGGTTAGTTCTGTTCGGCTACAAAAGTGCTCTGGGCAACCACAGAGAAACCACTTGCTGCAGCCCTCTTCCGCCTGACGAAGTTTTCGGACTCGAAAACCGCCGCCAACCAGATCCGAGTCCGTATGAACCGTTACCGATCCAGAAACACGGTCTGGAAACGCCACCAACTGTGCATTTTCACTGCCACTGCTCACATCGTAGAAGGGACGTGTCAGGACGGGGGAGCCAGTACTACTTGCTGAGAATAGATCGGTGGAACTAGACAGGCTGAAGTACTCGGCACCTATGCCCCAAGTGTGACAACTATCAAGCCACAGCCCAAATCGCAGTCGCCCTCCATCAAGTGCGTCGTCATGATAATCGTCTCCGCCAGCAAGGATCCGGGTCCCTGGGTCACCGAGAACACCTGCAGTTGGCGTGCCCGACAAATTGGTCGTCACAAGTGGCGGCAACTGCATGCCGTCCTGCCACCAACCAAGAAATTCAAATGATGCCCAGCCGTCCTGTGGCATGCAGAGGGTCAAGCATGGTCGCCACGCGTTTCCGCCGCAGTGTTCACCGCAACAGCTCGCGCCACACCCACCATCACAACCAATGGTGTCACAGCCGACACAACCAGGGTCGTCACAACCACAATCACCTGAGAAATGTTCTCCGATGATCTCACCCTCGTACACCGGGGCAAGAGTGATTTGACCGTCAAGCGATCCAGAATCAGAAGGCGAGATAATCGAAATTGCTGATTCGGGCGGAGGACTCGGGATTCCCTCAGCTTGAACTTGCTGAATACTCTGTACCTCGTCCCGCGAACCAACCGCAGGCGCTGCAACACGAGTGTTTCGAACTCGTGAGCGTGTGGGTTGCCAGTTCGCTCGGGCAGTTTGCTCGCTTCTGCGAACACTGCGGCTGCGAGCAGATTCCTGAGCTTGAAGATTGTTGACCAGCAAAGCGGCAACAATGAGAGTTGTATTTATGGACAGACGGAGGATTGACACTGGCTTCACCAATGGAAAGCTAGGATGGCGTGTTGTGAAACATCACCGAAACAGGTTTCCCCCCCTGTTTAATGATCCGAAAGATGAAGACTAAGGTGTTTCAGCTACCGGCTCATAAGGGATATCGGCAGGCCGATGGCCGGACATTGCCCAAAAATCGGAAAAACCAGAAATTTCGGCAAACTCAACGTAAACAGAAAAAAGTACCCTCCTCCCCGCATACATCGCCGCTCATTCCTTCCAAAGTGACAGCGTCACTTCCAAGCAATACTGCCTTACCGTAGCCGCCTAAGCCGACGGCTCGCGTACCGACTCAAGGACATACTGCAAAAGGTATCCTTTGCTTGTACCCCAACCCGCTTTGCAAGCAATAGGCAGCTGAGTTCGGAAAAACCAACGTCTCCCTGAGCGGCATCAACGGCTTTTACCCCGGAAGCGTATCGGTACAGCGTTGATTCCGAGCCCCTTTAGCTCTGCCAGAACAACCTGGCTGCCAGAAAATGTCGCTGCCGAAACATTTCGCTCGACAACAGTCACTCGACTGGCGAGGCGCCCCAAAGCCACCGAATTGCGCGAGGCAACCACTGGGGAATCGATGCCCCAAGAAACATTTATTCTGCAGGAACGCTGAAACACGATTCTGGCGGTACTTCGAGTACAGAACGACTTGTGAGCATCCCGACAAAATCGACCCTGATCGGTTATCATGTCGACTCCCATGTTTTGTCATCAGAAGAGACCGACCCCATGATTCATCGACACCTTTGTATTGGACTATTGTTCTTCTCCGTTGCAACATTTGGCGGCGAAGCAACTGCTGCTGATTTTCCCATGGAGAAACCTCGTGCTGACTGGGTTTGGGATGCAAACGGTACTTCCAGTCCAAAGCCGATCTACCTTCAAAAACAGTTCAATGTGTCAGCCAAGGTAACTTCGGCTTCCCTATTTACCGTTTGCGATAACACCGTGAAGGTGTGGGTGAATGGCAAGCTTGTGGGTGAAAGCAGTGAGTGGTCTTCACCTATCCAAAAAGACATTGCCAAGCAACTGGTCACAGGCGTCAACACGATTGCGGTCGAAGCAGCCAACCAAGGCGGCCCTGCTGGATTCACGCTGAAGCTTGTCGTCAAACAACAGGGTGCAAAGGACATCATCATTCTATCTGACAAGCAGTGGAAAATGACTTCCACACAGCCAAAAGGCACGTGGACTGCTAAAGACTACGACGCCTCAAAGTGGACGGGCAAACTGACCAAAGTCGGAACAATGGGTGACTCACCTTGGGGTGTACCTGGCAAACAGGGTGGCTCGAAATCGGTGGTCAACACCGCTCCCCAAACAGTGGATGATTTCGCTGTAGAACTCGTCTACGAAGTTCCAAAAGACAAAGAGGGATCATGGGTTTCGTTGACCACTGGCCCAGATGGGAAACTGATTGCCTGTGACCAAGGTGGCAAAGGTGCTTTCTGGATCCAGGTAAACGAATCTGATGATGGCCCAAGTGCTACGGTTTCCCCCTTGTCAGTGAATCGTCCGGGAACCAACAGCCCTCTCAGCGGCGCTCAAGGCCTACTGTGGGCGCACGACGCCTTATGGTTTCACCAGAACGGAGGGCACCTTTACCGGGTAACGGATTCAAATGGGGACGGTGTTTTAGATCAGGCGGAACAGGTTCCAAGCCAGCGAGGTGGTGGTGAACATGGAAACCATGCGGTGATCAAGACAGAAGACGGCCAAGGCATTTACATGGCAGGTGGAAACCACGCGCCTCTAGCAGAGTTGTCCCGGCGTCGTGTGCGGTCGTGGGAAGAAGACCTGCTGCTGACACGCATGTGGGATGCAAACGGTCACGCTCGAGGAAAACTCGCTCCGGGTGGATGGGTCACTCGACTTAATCCTGAAACCTTGGAGCAGGAATTAGTTTGCATCGGTTTCCGCAACCAGTATGACATTTCGATCAACCGCTTTGGTGATATGTTCACTTACGATGCGGACATGGAATGGGACATGGGCTCGCCTTGGTACCGCCCGACGCGCATTTGCCAAGTCGTCAGTGGTGGCGACTACGGATGGCGCAGCGGAACCGGCAAGTGGCCCACCTATTTCGAAGATAGTTTGCCGCCGGTTGTCGAGATCGGGCCGGGTTCACCCACTGGAGTTGTTTCAGGTGTAGGAGCAGCATTCCCAGCTAAATACCAGGATGCCCTGTTCGCCTTGGATTGGACATTTGGAACGATCTACGCAATTCACATGACACCCGAGGGTGCGGGCTACACCGGGACCAGCGAACCTTTTGTTACCGGAGCACCTCTGCCGGTGACCGATGCAGTGGTCGGTCAGGATGGATTGCTTTACTTCACTGTCGGCGGACGAGGCACAGCTTCGGCGTTGTACCGTGTTCGTTACACAGGAAAAGACTCAACATCAGGTGCTGACTCGGAGCTCCCCCCCGCAGTAGCCACAGCCCGTGCAGTTCGACAACGCCTCGAGAACTACCATGGCGCCAGCTTGAGCGAAAAGGAATCAAAATCAGCTATTGATGATGCATGGCCTTACCTTTCAAGCGAAGACCGATTCCTGCGTGCAGCCGCTCGGGTTGCCGTTGAATCACAGCCAACGCAATACTGGGCTGATCGCGTACTCAACGAGCAAAACCCACAGGCATTGGTCACGGGTGCGGTCGCCCTGGCCCGCGTGGGAGCTGATTCTGAGATCAACCTGTCACTGCAACCGTTGCTGATGGACGCGTTGATCAACGCAAAAGTTGAAAACGATACGCAACTACTTGGCCTGCTGCGCGCAGTCTCGCTAACCAGCATGCGTCTGGGAGCACCTGATCGTGATCAGCGAACTGCTTTACTGAAACGCTTTGACGCGATCCTGCCCCATTCGAATCCGGATGTAAACACGGAACTGGTACGGTTGCTGGTTTACCTGCGATCGCCCACCGTCGCTGCGAAAACAGTGAAATTGATCGTCAATCGTGATCCACCTACGATCCCCGACTGGACAGAGCTGGCAGGACGCAATGCCGGCTACGGTGGGACTGTTAAACGCATTCTCGCAAACCATCCTCCCAGTCGAGAAATCGGCTACGCACTCGCATTACGCAATCTTCGAACCGGGTGGACGATCGAAGACCGACGTGCCTTCTTTGAATTCCTCAACGAAGCAGCCAAAGCATCTGGCGGATCCAGTTTTCCCGGATTCATGCGCAACATCCGTGATGAAGCGTTAGCAAACTGTTTGGATGCCGAACGAGTCGCATTGCAGGATTTGACTGGCGAAAATTATGACCCAGTGCCCGATTTTGAAGTTAAAAAAATCGTTGGTCCCGGACGCGAGTGGACACTGGCAGAGGCGAGATCCAAAGCCACACGTTTCAAAGAAGCCGACTTTGAAAATGGTCGTAGCGTTTACTTCGCTGCCAATTGCGGAAAGTGCCATCGGCACAACGGTCTGGGTGGTAATGTTGGGCCGGACCTGACCAGCATTCCAAACAAATTCGATGTCAATTATGTGATCGACCATATCATTGACCCTAGCAAAGTCATCTCGGACCAGTACCAAGCTTCAACTGTCCTGACAGCGGACGGACGAACCGTCAGCGGGTTAGTTTCGGAAGCCGATGAAACTCTGGTCATCTACCCCTCAGACACGAAAGCAGAACCGATCACTCTCGCTATCGAAGATGTTGAAGCGGTTCGTCCTTCCGACGTCTCGCAAATGCCCAAGGGGTTGATCGACGGATTGAATGCAGAAGAACTACGTGACCTGCTTGCTTACTTGATGAGCGGTGGAAATGGCGGAAACAAGAAAATCTACGGAAACTAAATCACACTACAGGAATGGTTTACCAGTGCCTCACACGCTTGCTTTGTTGTCGTTCTGCTGTTTATTCATCACAAGCCAGGCTTTCGCCCAGACGGAAAGCGGCGCCTCATCGATCAATGAAGCCAGCATCCGCGGCCATGTGCGTTTTCTGGCAGATGACTTGCTGGAAGGTCGTGGCCCCGGATCACGTGGCGATGAACTGACGCAGCTTTATATTGCGACCCAGTACGAAACACTTGGACTACAACCCGCAGCAGGCAACGAAAAATGGCTGCAACCGTTCCCGCTGGTGGGTGTCCGTACCATTGCTCCGCCGAATGTTGTTTTCAAAAAGGGTGACAACACTGTCTCACTGAAATCCGTTGAGGATTTCATGTCTACAATTGGCAGACCTGCCGAAAAGGCGAAACTGAAAGATGCCGAACTGGTGTTCGTTGGCTACGGCATAGAAGCCCCCGAGTATGACTGGGATGACTACAAAGACGTCGACCTGACAGGCAAAGTCCTGGTCATGATGAATAACGACCCCGCGTCCGATCCTGAATTGTTTGAAGGACGGCGGCGACTCTATTACGGGCGTTGGGACTACAAGTACGAAATCGCTGCTAAGAAAGGTGCTGCCGGTGCGATCATCATCCACACCACACCATCAGCCGGTTACCCTTGGCAAGTGATTCAAACCTCATGGAGCGGCGAGGAGTTCGAGCTGCTTGGCAACGAGAGCAAGCGACTGGAACTCAAAGGCTGGGGCACGGAAGAAGGCATACGTGAAGTCGTCAAAATGAGCGGGCTTGAATTGGACGAGCTACGAAAACAGGCAGAATCACGCGACTTTCGCCCGATCCCTTTGGGAATAACCTTGTCGATCGAACTTGAGGGTGTGGTCCGAAAAAAAAACACAGCCAACGTATTGGGATTGTTGCCCGGCAGTGACCCCGAACTGAGTGATGAGGTCCTTATCTACATGGCTCACCACGACCATCTCGGAATGGGGGCTGAACGCGATCTGCGAGGCGACAACATCTACAATGGCGCGGTTGACAATGCGACGGGCGTGGCAGCGTTGCTGACGATGGCAAAAGCTTATGGCCAAATGAACCCACCGCCGAAACGATCCATTCTGTTTGCTGCTGTAGGTGCTGAAGAACAAGGATTGTTGGGATCCAGATTTTTTGCTGAGAATCCAACACTGAAACCAGGCAAAATGGCTGCCGTCATCAACATGGATGGGACCAACATCATTGGTCGCACGCATGATGTCAACGTGATCGGCTACGGCAAATCCAATCTCGATTCAGTCGTCGCGGCCGTTGCCAAAAGTCAGAAGCGAATTGTTACCCCTGACCACTTTCCTGATCGAGGCTACTACTACCGATCTGACCAATTCAGCTTGGCTAAGATTGGCGTCCCCGGCGTTTACCTGCATTCAGGAATGGAAGTGGTCGGTAAACCAGCAGGCTGGGGGAAACAGCAATTGGACGAGTGGGTGGAGAAGATTTATCACCAACCCAGCGACGAATACAGTAAAGACTGGGACCTATCGGGCGCGCTCGAGGACACCCGCCTGCTGTACGAAGTTGGGCGACGGATCGCAAACCAACCCAACATGCCCGCTTGGACCGCAGGAGATGAATTCGAAGCAGCACGCAAACAGGCTATCGAATCAGCTCAAGAAGCAAACTGATTTCAAACAGCAGCGAGCGGAAGTTGCCAGCTTGCGGACTACCACCCCAGCCCGGTCGTGAATTTCGACCTGACCACGTTGGAGTGATAGTGAGCGGGAATCAGTTGCTTATCACTGCGGCTTGGTCGACAGGTTCGCCGCTTTCCCACTGCGTGAAGTCGTTTACGTCGCGATGAATTCGGTGATACACCGTATCACGCTCAATTGGCT
>Ga0315321_10001823_pt1 | contig 16490 bp, 14 predicted proteins | sample M180m21515metaG_FD_203464 | JGI IMG/M metagenome (GOLD analysis project Ga0315321, IMG submission 203464) | Ammonia-oxidizing marine archaeal communities from Monterey Bay, California, United States - M1 80m 21515 | ecosystem: Environmental > Aquatic > Marine > Intertidal zone | place: USA... | reverse complement strand
GCGGGTAGTTCCGCTCTGGGTGCTCCTTCGGCTTGCTGAAATGACTGTAGATGGGGACATAAGGGCTCTCTTCATGAACTGGGAGTGGGGGCCTGAACAGACACCGAACAAACGCCCGTGTCTTCGACCCATCTCTAAATCAGTGCATTCGCTATGCCGGACGGCTGGACAAGGAGCATCGAAAAATGGGAAATGTGCCTATTTACTGACAAAATGAACGTGTTTCAGCCTCTCCGATGCCTGCGTTGGGGCACCCGCATCGAATCCCGTGTTGCCGCTTGGCGACACAGCAATCAACATCTGTTGCCAAAAAACAGCAAATTTTCCCCGGAAACTGCTCTCGATCTCGAGCCTAGGGCACTGGCTATACTCCCACTACCTCGGGCGGAGTCCCCCTTATGCATTATGTAATTATTGGCCTGATTATCGTTCTCATACTTGCCGGAGCCGCTGCGCTCGTGCTCGGAAGGCAAGGTATCAATCGGACAACACTGGTCTTTGCATGGCTTGTTCTGGTTGCAACCGCCGGATTTATCTATCTCGCCGGGCGTGTTGGTGAACGTGAGCGCGTTTGGCGGGAGAAAATCCGAGCCACCCGCGCGGAAATTAACACAACCCTTTATGGGAAATTTGCTGGCAAAAAGTTTTTTATTGCTGATCTTGCTGACGACGATGACACAAATGAAACAACTAAACTCCGTCGTAAAATTCTCCAACTCGGTGGCACGCTCAGTACCTCTGAGACTATACGACGTGATGTTGAAGTTGTGGTTGTTGATGACTTAGACGCAATTCCCCCTCGAGCGAAAGAATTAAATATTGAGGCGATCGATCAGTCAGGGATTGATGATGCTGTCGCTCAAACGCTTGGAGGCATCAACGCAGCTATCATTAACACGCAACGGAAGCAGACCAGACTAGAAACATGGCGAAACCGTAATTGGAAAACTGCTGCATTCGCACCGCCGAAATTTGAACAGGACATGACAAAGCCTGGACTCTACCGAGTCACAAATAATGGAACTCTCCAACTAACTTTATCGGCAAAAGATACAGAAAAACCACTCAATGAAGGTGCCGAAATCGCCATCTTCAATCTCCAGACAGATGACGAACACGGATTCCTTGGCGTCTTCAGCATTGAAACCATAAAAGATCGAGGAGAAAACGTTCTCTCCCTCTCTATATCCCCATTAACAACTCCTGATGAACACGATATCGCAGCATGGAAAGACTGGGGATTAACCTCGCGTGCAGCAACAGATCCAAAGGTGGCTGTTTACGAAGATCTTCCGACGAGTAGTGAGCTTTCCGTGGATGCCCTCACGGCGTTACTCGGCACCGAAATAGAAACTACGAATAATGGCTCTATCACATCCGGTGGACTTGAGGGAATGAGGCGAGATCTCCTTGAGGAGTTATCTGCGATCAATGTCATGAGTGATTCAATTGCCTTGGCACAAGCGGCCACAGAACGAGAACGTGACCGAAAAAAACAAACTGCAAGTGATTTGGAAAAGGATCGTGACGCATGGGCAGAAGATCAACAGTTTGCACAAGCCGCTCTTGAAAAACTGGAGTCGAGAACCAGCCGCCTACAAAAAACTATTCTTGATACAAGAACCAGAATTTCCGAACTCCGAACAGAGCTTGCCGATTTAAATGGTCGGCTCATGGCTGAAGGAAAGCAAAGAGAGCAAGCGATCAAAAAGAGTTCCGCCGCCAGCGGAACAACCGCTCGTCGCTAGCGACCAATCTCGTTCTGCCATATTTTGGATACATCGCAACGTAACCAAAAATACCTGCCTGCCCCTAGAACCTCTGCTTTCCGTCACTGTTTTGCCATTTTGTGGCCATCCATCGACGAGGGCCATGTTCCTCCGGTACACTTATCCTTCCGGGCTTAGGGCTTCAGTTAATGGCCTGAGACATACCATTATTGTTCTTTTTGCAGGAAAAATACCCGCTGATGACGACCGTTACTGATGGCCCCAAAACGGGAGCCAATTTAAAGAAGGCCGTTCACCACCACCGCCTTGCGAGCAAGAGAGGCCTTCTTGAGCGGTTATTTACTCTTTGGTTTCGTGGATTTGTTTACAACCAAATATGGGAAGATCCACGGGTTGACGCCGAGGCGCTGAATATCGGTCCAGATTCAAGTCTGCTAACGATTTCGAGTGGTGGTTGCAATGTGTTGAATTATCTCGTGCACAAGCCGAAAAAAATTGTTGCTGTCGATCTGAATTCCAATCACATGTGTCTTACGCGACTGAAACTCGCGGCAGTAAAATATCTTCCTGATTACGACACGTTTTATAATTTTTTTGGCTACGGCCAGCATAAAGATAACATCGCTGCCTACCAGAAGTACATTCGGGACAATATTGATCCTGCCACTCGGTCATTCTGGGAGTCAAGCGATTGGCCAGGAAAAACAATCGGGCCGAAGCGCATTAGTTACTTTAAACGGGGCCTTTACAACCAAGCAAAACTCGGCCAGTTCCTTCGCGTCATACACGGACTCGCACGTCGGTTGGGAAGAGACCCTGCCAAACTTCTGGAAGCTCGCTCTATTGCTGAGCAGGAGCAGATTTTCGATGAGTATTTCGGTCCGCTGTTCAACAACCGCCTTGTACGATGGATGGGGAGACAACCTGTAGCTGTTTACAGTCTTGGCATCCCGCCAAGTCAGCATGCGGCAATGCTCGAAGAATCCGGCGGTAGCGGACAAAAGCTTTTTGATACGTACAAGGAGCGAATTCGCCGTCTTGCATGCGGTTTCCCCTTGGATGACAACTATTTTACGTGGCAATGTTTTGGACGCCGATACGACCACAAAAACAGGAAGGCACTGCCGGAGTACCTCAAAAGAGAGAATTACGACACGATTCGCGAGATGGTCGATCGAGTCGAGACTCATGTTGCATCACTTGGCGACTACCTTGGTACTGCTGAACCGGGTTCACTCAACGGGTTCATTCTTCTAGACAGCCAAGACTGGATGCCTCCACATGTCATCGATGACTTGTGGAGTCTGATAGCGAAGGTTGGAGCAGAGGACACTCGCGTCATTTTCAGAACAGCGGGAGAAAAATCTCCCGTCGATGAGGCGTTTTCGCCGGAAACGGCTGCTCAATTTCACTACAACCCAGAAGAATCCCGCCGGCTTCACGAACAGGATCGGTCAGCGATATACGGGATGTTCCATATCTACAACAAGGTTGCTGCCTCGGAAAATCAATGACCGATACTTCAGAATCTGTTCCATCACGCCAACCGCCGGTTTCCTCATCGAATAACAAATTGTCTACTGGGCACGATCAAGCCGTAGCGATGGACAATATGTATCGTTTTACTCGGCACATCTATGACCTCAGCCGACGCTATTACCTTCTTGGCCGGGACCAACTTCTTGAAGAACTTGTGACAGGCCCCGATACAGCGACTCTCGAAGTAGGGTGCGGAACCGCTCGCAATTTGATCAAACTCGGGAAACGTACAACAACAGGTGCACTCTACGGGCTAGATGCATCCCACGAAATGCTTGAGACTGCTTCAAAAAGCATCTCTTCTGCTGGCCTACCTCACGGTGACAACCCACCAATCATGCTGCGACAAGGTCTGGCAGAAGAACTTGATGGGGTGAAGATGTTCGGTCGTGATGAACCGTTTGACACAATTTTCTTTTCCTACTGCCTGTCGATGGTACCAACCTGGCCTGGTGCTCTTGAGGCCGCTTTTGCGAATCTCAAAACAGGTGGAGAACTGCTTATTGTTGATTTTTGGGACCAGGCAGATCTACCCTCCTTCTTTGCACGCGGGCTCAAAAAGTGGCTTGCATGCTTTCATGTCCACTATCGGCCCGAACTCAACAAAGCCATTTCTGCAATGTCAGAACAAAAAGGCTGCACGGTCACATTCAAATCAATTCACCGACGCTATGCATATCTAGCAACTGTGAAAAAAACCTAAACATACTCCCAAGGCTAGAACCCTGGGCCTGGGAACGGAAGGATGAAGTACGCACCAGTTAGTGCAGCAGCTTCTAAAGCCGCACCTCGTAAACTCATTGCAGGTGCAGGAACAGTCCATGGTGCACAATCGCCGGGCCTGTAATAGCCAAGAGGGTACATGCACTCCCAAGGTAATTCGACGCCCATTTTATACGGAAGAAACGCTGCTGTCGTAAAGAAGTGGCCTGCCGATAAGAAAGGGTCTGCCACCGGATGGACGGAATGCCCATACCGTTCAAAGTTCCACTGTTCAAAATAGAGCGGCTTGTGACAATACCCGGCAGCTCTCCACGTCATCGTTGTGTTCGCAAATTGTCGAGGCTCCCAACCTTCTCCTTCGAGGCGGCACTCACACGGAAAATCATTTCCGGCAACACCAGTGACGTGGATATCCAAATTGATTGAAGCAAGCGTATCGGCTCGCAACTTCTCCAGTTCTTCCCGACAATCATCTGCGGTATCCAAGCAACTGCTAGGAACCTCTGAAGACGTGAGCCGAATGTCTTTTTCAAGAAGAGGAGAGCGACTATCACTTCCACCATTTATTGTCGAAGCGGTCGTTTCGTAGGATCTCTTGCTTGTCGTCATGACAGCATTTTGAACGGCAAACTTAGCGTGCGGCGAAAAGTCCTGCCAACCATCTGCCACTGCCACACTACAAACCAAAAAACCTGCCATGAATGCCATTGCTGGCGAGGCCGAGCAATATGCCGGTTTCAATTTTTTCCTAGTCGTCGGAATCCATCGTGTAGTTAGGCGATTCATGCGTAATAGCGATGTCATGAGGATGACTTTCTCGAACAGTTGCGGCAGACACCTGAATAAAACGGGCGTCTCGCCGTAGGTCTTCAATTGTTTGCGTTCCACAATAGCCCATCCCGGCACGTAGGCCACCGACAAGCTGATAAACAAACATGCTCAGAGACCCTTTGAAAGGCACCCGGCCTTCCACGCCCTCTGGAACGAGTTTGTCTGAATTCCGACCATCCTGCTGCTGCCGATACCGCTCACTCGAACCCTGCACCATTGCTCCCAACGATCCCATCCCGCGGTACGCCTTAAAGGTTCGACCGTGAAAAAGTACGGTCTCACCTGGGCTCTCCGCGACACCAGCTAGCAAACCGCCAACCATGACACAGTTGGCTCCAGCTGCGATCGCTTTCGTAATATCTCCCGAGTAGCGAATACCTCCATCAGCGATGATCGGAACATCCGTACCGGCAACTTCCTGTGCTGCTTCCCAGACCGCGGAGATCTGCGGAACACCAACACCGGAAATGACCCGTGTAGTACAGATCGACCCGGGACCGATCCCAACTTTGATCCCATCTGCGCCAGATTTCAAAAGATCACGACAGCCTTCCCGAGTTGCCACGTTTCCCGCAATCACCTGAATCTCCCATTGCTTCTTAATTTCCTGAACTGTCTCCATCACATTGCTCGAGTGCCCGTGCGCCGAGTCCACAACAAGCACATCAACGCCCTTGGAAATAAGGCTTTCAGCTCTTTCAAAATCAAATACACCAACGGCCGCTCCAACCCGTAAGCGTCCCTGACTGTCTTTGCACGCATTTGGGAATCGCTTGAGCATGTCGATATCTTTGATAGTAATGAGTCCGGTGAGTACACCCTTTCCATCCACCAGTAATAATTTTTCGACCTTATTTGCCATGAGGACTTTTTCTGCCTCATCAAGCGTTACCGTGCCAGTCGCCGTGACCAGCCCAGTTTGTGTCATGATTTCAGCGATGGGGGTGTCCCCCCGTTCGAGAAATCGCAAATCACGTTTTGTGATTATTCCAACAAGCTTTTGGCCCTCCGTTGTGATTGGCACCCCAGAGATATTTGACTGAGCCATAACTTCTCGTGCACGCGCTACCGTGGCTGTTGGCGGTAGTGTTACCGGATCAGCAATGATTCCATTTGCTGTTCTTTTGACCTTATCGACCTCATCTGCCTGACCTTCGATCGAGAGATTCTTATGAATGACTCCCAATCCACCTTCTTGTGCCAATGCGATAGCCATCGCACTTTCAGTCACAGTGTCCATTGGTGAGCTCACAAGAGGGAGATTCAACTCAATAGACCGAGTCAACCGGGTACTGACATCGACCTCCGACGGAACAACTGTTGAAAACCTCGGGATCAGCAGCACGTCATCAAAAGTAATCCCAGCTTGGACGATTTTCCCTTCCATTGCGATCTCCTGCCTCCGATGAATTTGAAATCTCTCTCTGTGGAACGACTACTACTTAAACGCCGCGGAGTACGACCGCTTAAGACGCTGAACCGCTTGAGTCAATTCCGTCAGCTTCTGCATGATCCTGCCCACTCACCCACTTCGGGAAGTTCGGATTATGCGGGCAAAACCGGAAAAAAGGCAACGGCCAAGCATCAGGACGCTATTCAAGGGGCACTGATGTACCGAGAACCGGCGCCGGTGAAAACCATGACCTACGTTTAAGTGACCTTTGTTTCCTTTCTCTTCCCATCATACACGGCACGCGGATCTCACGTAATCCTCTCCGTTCCAACCGCACGAAAGACAACCTTCGTCCCTCTTCACCATGCAATACGACCAACACGTTTCTGAAAATAATACAGCATCAGATGACATCGCAAACGCAATTGCGAGACCTGATAAAACGACTTTTGAAGCACACCTTGCTAGACGACGATACGGTCACTTTACGCTCACTGAAGCGATACGACCCGCATGGCAACTCGGCATAATACCGGAGGCTGGCTATCGTCACGACTCATACAGGGATTCGGTAACAGGAGAAAATTTACCAGCGATTGTTGCCGCAGTATCAAGTGAACGGCTCTTTGATACCTTCCTCCAACTCATTGAATCCCTTGGCGATGCGTGTGATGTTGTGCTTGAATCGTCTCACGAACATAAGAGCAGTCCGAAAGAATACCGGCGCGAGGGTATCGAACGGATTGTTCTTGAAAGCCAACTCTGGAATTTTGAAGATCTACTTCTCAACGATGGCTGTACTAGTATCGCTGTCCTCCATTCAGAGGAACCTTTTGAAGTGCAACTTGACGAGCATAAGTTACTCATTACCTACGGACCAGCTATGCAGACGTTTGAAACAATACTGCATGAACAAGGCGTTCGGCAGAAGAGAAACTTACGAGTCATTTCACAGGGTGACCACATGCATACCTCAACAAATCATTATATGACTCAATTTGAGGACCTCGTCTCCCACCTCCATGCTGACCTTTAAAAGCTGTTGGCCATCTCTCCCAGAACAAATAGCTAACCCTCCCGGTCAGCCACGTCTACTCAGAGCCTCTCCACAAGCCGTAACTTCTGGAGACACGAAGCGGGTATTCCGCCAAAAAATTGGCCTTGAATCAGGAGCCCCATTCAACGAGTCTTACCTAGCTTTATGACAACATTCGGGTTGCTCCTCAGGTGCTTCATGTCCGCACGACTCCGCCTTGCTATCACGTTACTTTTTCCGCTGACATGTGGCTGGACTTCGACGGTAATTGCTCAGCAGGTTCTACCACCACCGGTGCAATTTAATCCACCGCAGGTGCCCTACGATCCGGCGAGTCCACTTCCCGCGGGAACGATCATTGAGTCTTCCGGCCCCGTGTACCGGAGCCCCATTGCTATGCCAGGAAATTCTGTGCTGATTCCTCCGCTTGACGCCGAGGTCGTCTGGTGCCAACTGGTGAATGTTACTGACGACTTCTTCAAAATACAGAGTGAGCAACGGGTCGTGTTTGCTCAAGGAATTCCAACAGAAGGTCGGATAACGACTTTCCCTCAAACCGGAGCCACCCTTCTTGAGCCCTGGCGTGGTGATTCGGTTGGCTTTCATGAGCGACTCGAGAGTACTTTTCAATCGATTCGTCGAATTGCTTCAATCCGTCTTATTCCTGACCCTGGCGGCTGGCGGGTTGAGGTGTCCGTACAGAAGGAACTAGAGAATCTGCTCAGACCGATGCATTCCACTGCTGGTGGTGCCACATTTCGTAACGATGATTCGCTCTACCGATATGGCACACCACTTCCCGTACTCGGCCAACGTGTCGGAGATCAACCCAGACCTGTTGCGACACCTACACGAACCGACGGATGGATTCCGCTTGGTCGTGACGGGCTGCTCGAACGGCGGATGCTTGATAAAATTCTCAAACGACTTGGAGTCGCATCCGTGCCGCAATACTCGGCAACACCAATACTTCCTGCGAACTGATCGCACCTATTCGTCAGTAACACATCCCTGTGACGCTGGCGCAACACACCGAATATATTTTGCCAGGATTCCACGATCACATTTTGGTGCTGGCTGTTCCCAGCGACTCTTTCGCTCAGCAAGTTCGGCCTCACTCAGATCGATATCGATAGTCGCCTTCTCAGCGTCCATCGTGATGACATCACCGTCCTGGACAAGTGCAATTGGCCCGCCGTCAAATGCTTCAGGTACTACATGCCCAACAATAAACCCGTGGGATCCACCAGAAAATCTGCCATCGGTGATAAGTGCTACATCGGCACCCAGCCCAGCTCCCATTAACGCCGATGTAGGCGTTAACATCTCTGGCATTCCAGGGCCTCCTTTTGGACCTTCGTAGCGAATGATGACGACGTCGCCACGGTGAATACCACCACTTTCCAAAGCAGCCAGCATATCTTCCTCGCTATCGAAAACTCTCGCTGGGCCCGAGAAACGTGAGCCTTCTTTCCCTGTGATTTTTGCAACAGCAGTACCAGGAGCCAGGTTGCCGGTCAGAATTGTTATATGGCCAGTTGGCTTGATTGGATTTTCGATTGGTTGAATTATTTTCTGGTCCTCAGCAAGACCTTTGCTCCCAGCAAGATTCTCTGCAAGGGTTTTCCCTGTCACCGTAAGGCAATCTCCTTCAAGAAGACCCTTGTCAAGCAAATATTTCATGAGTCCACTCGTGCCACCAATCGAGTGCAGGTCCTCCTGGACAAACTTTCCACTTGGCTTGAGGTCAGCGAGGTAGGGAATCCGACTTGAGACAGCCTGAAAGTCAGAAGGCTCAAGTGGTACACCGACACTTCGAGCCATTGCAATCAAATGAAGCACAGCATTCGTCGAACCACCAAGAGCCATAATAACTACCATGGCATTCTCAAACGCTTTCCGAGTCATGATATCCCGAGGCTTGATATCACGTTCCAACAAATGAAGCAGTGCCGCCCCAGCACGGCGACACTCAGCTAGTTTTGCACTGTCTTCGGCCGGTATGGATGCCGTATCAGGAAGCGCCATTCCCATCGCTTCGATGGCTGTCGCCATCGTATTTGCGGTATACATCCCACCACACGCACCCGCACCCGGGCATGCGCGTTGAACGATATCCGAACGTCTGTTGTCGTCAATACGGCCGGCGACATATTCCCCGTAACACTGAAACGCCGAAACAATATCGAGCGACGTCCCATCATCGAGATGTCCTGGTTTAATCGTTCCCCCATACACCATGAGGGCAGGGCGGTTGAGTCGGCCCATGGCAATCAAGCACCCGGGCATGTTCTTGTCACATCCAGGAATTGCCACCAGGCCGTCATACCATTGGGCCTGCATTACAGTTTCAATTGAGTCAGCAATGATGTCTCGAGATGGTAATGAGAAACTCATTCCGTCGGTTCCCATCGAAATTCCGTCACTCACACCAATGGTGTTAAACCGCATTCCAACCAGACCATTCTCAACAACACCATCTCGCACCGCTGCTGCGAGTGCATCAAGATGCATATTACAGGTGTTTCCTTCGTACCACATGCTCGCTATGCCTACCTGCGGCTTGTTTAAGTCTTCGGGAGTCAGGCCGGTGCCTAACAACATAGCCTGTGAGGCACCCTGCGCGCGGGGTTGAGTAATCCTTGCACTATAACGATTAAGCGTGGTCATCTATGGTCTCCAGAAGTACAGATGTGCGAAGAATAGATTCTCTCAGCGAAGGAGAAAAGCCTCCCCAATGCAGCCCCCACCACAGTTCATCTTTTTCGATGCCGGCAATGTTTTGGTGTCGTTCGACTACGATCAGGGCTTTCACCAGATTGCCGAGATAACGGGAAACTCTTTCTCCTCCATCAAAGAGTTTTACACCACCGAAGACATTCAGTCACGGCTTGAAAATGGTGGGCTTTCCTGGCAGGAAGTACACAACACCTTTTGCACTCACTTTTCCTCCACTGTATCGTTAGAGGCGTTCAGCAATGCAGCAGGTGATATTTTTACACTTAACTTTGCGATGCTGCCGGTCGTTACAGCACTGCATCGCGGCGAAGTTCGACTCGGTCTTTTATCGAATAGCTGCCAGCCACATTGGGACCATTTATGCAATGGCGGTTACGCACTCTTGCCTCACGCCTTTCCTATCCTTGTAGTAAGCCACGAAGTCTCTGTCGCGAAACCCGAACAAGAAATTTACAAACATGCTCAGCTGGCAGCAAACGCACCCGCCGATCGAATATTTTTCTGTGATGATCTTATTGCGAATGTTGATGCTGCTCGCGACGCCGGATGGGATGCTGAACAGTTCACCTCTGCCCACCAACTTATTCGTGATCTGAATCACCGTGGCATTCGTCTCGGGATTTAACCAGAACCGCGAACCTCGCCACATCCATTTCCTCGAATTGTCCTTCGAGGACGATCTCACCACCTACAACAAGGACGGGAACACGCATCCCATACAGACGCCTGTGTAGTTCATCCGCATCGACGTCTAAAACCGAGCACCCCGGGAAATACACAGTGACCAGATCTTCTGCCCGCTCGCAAAGGTGGCAGCCTTTGCGGCTAAACAGTGCGACGTTACTCATCGTGACAGCCTGCATACCGAGACACTCCCGTAAATTTACCGCTTTAGCGATCTCGCACTACGATTTCCGAGGGATGTTATGATAGATTTCAATCGGTATTAGTGAAAGCGTTCATCGAAAAGTATACGGAAACCAATGAGCCCGTCGGTCTCTACTATCAAAGAATTCGTCACCCTTTTGCGAAAAAGTGGTCTCGCGGAAGCTTCGAAAATTGATGAGGTCGTTGCCTCCGTGGACAATCTCGACTCGCCTTTAACCGACGAGGTTACAAACGCATTTCTAGACGCCAAACTTATTACGACCTGGCACCTGAAACAACTCCTCAAAGGAAAACACCGGGGCTTTTTTCTCGAGCGTTACAAACTGCTTAACGAATTGGGCAAAGGCGGTATGAGTAGTGTGTATCTCGCCGAACACACAAGCATGCATCTCCCCGTAGCCATCAAGGTCCTGCCTGTAAAAAGAGTCAGTGAGAAGTCATACCTTGAACGATTCCAAAGAGAAGCTAAAGCCTCTTTCAGACTCCGTCATGATAATATTGCCGGCGCTACAAACTTCGATCATCATGGAGATCTCTGGTACATCGTACTGGACTATATTGAAGGCGAAGACCTTCACCAGAAGGTCAAGCGTACAGGGCCTCTCCCAGTACGAGATGCTGTTGAATACATTCGCCAAGCAGCATGTGGTCTAGAATACGCACACAAAGAAGGCCTCGTGCACCGTGACGTGAAGCCTGCCAATTTGATGTTAGATACCAAGGGCACGGTCAAACTTCTTGATCTGGGCCTTGCGCTAGACGGAGATGATGACGAAGAGGGCGGCCTCACAAAGGCACACGACGAAAAGGTTTTGGGCACGGCCGACTATCTTGCGCCTGAGCAATCAAAAAACAGCCACTCCGCTGACCCACGTTCAGATATCTATGCACTTGGCTGCACGCTCTACTACCTTATTGTCGGCAGAGCACCGTTCGCTCGCGGAAGTGTCATTGAACGAATAAAGGCACATTGGAACGAACCAGCACCGAACCCTCTTGATGAGCTTGAAAAGCCACCAGAAAACCTCGATTCCGCGCTTATTGATATGTATTTCAGGATGATGGAAAAACATCCTGACGCTCGGCCGCAAACCGCCGGCGAGGTCGCCGAGCAACTCGATGCGTGGCTCAACCAACATCAGCAAGACCGACCCCAACCGGCCGGATTACGTCGTCAAACCACAGAAAGCCCTGAAGGCAGTAGTGGATCACTTCCTACCTCCCATTCTTCAAGTATCGCTGGACTGCGGCGGCAGCCAGCAAAGAAAAAACAGCCATCAAGCGTTGGAAGCTCAGGAAACCTTCGCCGCTCACCGGGCACGCAGACCCCCGATTCAGCAGAGGATTTTGAACATCCAGATGATGAAGATGACTTTCTTGACGGTGCAGGTACAGGTGCAGACGAAGACGATGAAGATGAAGATGATGACTTCCTCTTTGACGGAGCAGGGAGTCATTCACCGGCAACATCATCTGGTGGTGCATCAGGAAATGATGATGACGATGATTTCCTTGCCATGACAGGTGGCGTCAGCCCGGGCTCTGGAGCTTCGGCTCAACAGGGACTTGCTGATGATATTTCTGTCGACGAATGGTGGGGGACGACTTTTCTGCGACTCTCCCTGCGAGTTTGGTTCTGGATTGGCATTGGACTCTTTATTACGTTCGTACTGACTGTTGTTACAATCGAAGTACTGAAAGCATATAAAGTAGGCCCATTCGAAGAAAAAACAGCTGCGACATCCGATCCGGCAGAATAAGTGTCACCCGCCATACGCTAATCCAGCGAGGAATGTCTGGTCCTCCTGAGCGACTTCAATTCGACATCTAAATGATCGCGACGGAGTACTTACAATCATCTCTTTCAAACTGAAGAATTCTCTATACGTCTCAAACCACCAGTCACACTGATTTCAACGAGTCCTGTGAGGGCTAGCGTAACGGCAGGAAGTCGACTTTTCTTAGTTCATCAAGCCGTGTCTTATTTGTGAGATCATACTCCAGTGGAGTAATCGTAATCACGCCCTCAGCAAGTGCTGTCACATCACTGTCTTTGGCTGATGGTGGTGGTGGTGGATCATTACTGGCCCAGTAATATTTTCGACCACGTGGATCGACACGTCGCTCAAATGCTTCTCCGTAACGGGCGATACTCATAGGAACAACTCGTACTTCAGGTGTTCCAAGGAGGGCCGCCGTTGGAATATTGATATTAAAGAGACTACCAGCAGGTGGATGGAATGAAAGTAATTGTTTGACAAGTCCACTTGCAAGCTTTGCTGCCTTGTCAAAGTTCATCTGATCATCCCATTCCAGCGACACCGCAATGCTGGTAATTCCGAAAAATGACCCTTCAATAGCAGCCGCAACCGTCCCCGAATAGAGAACGTTAATACCAGCATTCAGACCAGCATTCATGCCACTGATGATGAGGTCTGGTCGTTGAGGACAGATTTCTGAAACACCAAGTTTCACAGCATCGGCAGGACTGCCGTCAACCGCCCATCCTCGCTGCTTCTCACCTCGAAAGACTTCCTTTGCCGTAAGTGGTGAAAGGAACGTAATACCGTGACCAACACCACTTTGCTCCGTTGATGGTGCTACGACGAGTGTCTCAAAATCATTTTTTACTGCCCCTTCAAGAGCCGCCAGCCCTGGTGCATAGATTCCGTCATCATTCGTTAGCAGGGCAAACATGCAGATTCTCCAGTAATCAGGCCGAACGCCATTCCATCGTGACTTTAAGGGGAAGACTCTTGCCCTTAATTTAGCAGTTCACGCCAGGAAACTCACACAATGGCGTGTTTTCATGGGGCAGGGGGAGTATACTGACGGGCTTTCAAAAAAGTCTTCGAGGGAATGACCAAGCACCAATGACTAGTTCACTACCGGGAACCACTGCCACAGATCACAAAGCGTTTCAGGCTGTCAATGCCGAGCGGGTGGTGGTTTTAGATTTTGGATCACAGTACGCCCAGCTCATCGCTCGGCGAGTTCGAGAACAACACGTATACTGCGAGATTGTCCGTCATGATATTACGGCAAAACGCCTCGCCGAAATCTCACCGAAAGGCATCATTCTCTCGGGTGGCCCAGCAAGTATTTATGAAGACAATGCTCCACGCTGTGACCCCGAACTATTCTCTTTAGGTGTTCCGGTTCTTGGGATTTGTTACGGCATGCAGGCTGCGTGCGAAGCACTTGGTGGCACGGTGGGCCGTGCTGAATCAAGAGAATACGGTCGTTCCAACTGTGACGTTATTTCAGACAGTTCACTTTTTTCGGGGGTCCCCACGAGTACAGATGTCTGGATGAGTCACGGCGACCAGGTAACAACGGTTTCAGATGACTTTATTCCATTAGCAAAAACTACAACATGCCCTCTGGCTGCCGTTCGCCATAAAACCCTTCCAGTCTTTGGCTTGCAATTCCATCCTGAAGTGACTCACACACCTGCAGGCAGTGAGATTCTCGGCAACTTCCTTCAGCACGAATGTGGTTGTACCGGAACATGGCGTCTTGAGGATTTTGCAGAACTTGCCATTGAGTCAATCAAACGCCAGGTAGGTTCTGACCGCGTCATCTGTGGCCTTTCTGGTGGAGTTGATTCAGCCGTTGTGGCAGCGCTCATTAGCAAAGCGATCGGCGACAAGCTTTCCTGCATTCTTGTTGACAATGGTCTACTCCGAAAGAATGAGGCTTCTGCAGTTATCGAAGAGTTTTCCGATCACTTCAAGACAGATCTTCATGTTGTTTCAGCTGAAGACAGATTTCTTGACGACCTCGCAGGCATTACCGAACCACAAGAAAAGCGGCGTCGCATTGGTGCAACCTTTATTGACTGTTTTGCCGACGAAGCATCCAAAATCGAAGACGCCCGCTTTCTCGCGCAGGGAACGCTCTACCCTGATGTTATCGAGAGTGGAGCGGCTGCGGACGGTCCTGCAGCGACGATCAAACTTCACCACAACGTTGGTGGCCTACCAGATGATCTTCAGTTTGAACTGATTGAGCCACTCCGAGATCTATTTAAGGATGAAGTACGCCAACTCGGCATCAATCTAGGATTGCCAGAGCATATTGTTTGGCGGCATCCGTTCCCTGGCCCAGGTCTTGCCGTTCGCTGTCTTGGTGAAATAACAAAGCCACGACTTGAGACACTTCGGGAAGCAGATGCGATTGTCCTTCAAGAACTACGAGACGCTGGGTTAATGAGAAAAATCGCTCAGGCCTTTGCTGTACTACTTCCGGTACAAAGCGTCGGAGTAATGGGTGACGCCCGCACCTATGAAAATGCACTTGCAATTCGTGCTGTGGAAACTGAAGACTTCATGACTGCTGACTGGAGCCATATTCCCTACGAAGTTCTTGGCCGAATGTCGACCAGAATCATCAACGAGGTACGGGGAGTCAACCGAGTGGTATATGATATTTCATCAAAGCCACCAGCAACCATTGAGTGGGAATAGCGGTTCACATTTTACTTATGCCTTACTTAACGGGCGGGATTCTTCTGTCACTGAAGCACAACATCGAATAGCGTGCAACAGCACGAGTGGACGTTCTATCACAGACAGAAGTAATGGCACCCTCGCTACGGCCGTCATCTCCTGAATAACGAATGGCTTCCATGACAACCAACGCAACGAACCCTAAACAACGCCCCCTGGGAATCATCTTTGCCCTTCCCATTGAGGCTCACACTTTTGAACGACGCCTTGGCAACGCCACGAAGTACCAAGGGCAAAGGTCTGTCATTTACGAAGGCCATGTGTCCGACCACCCAGTCGTCTGGACAATTTCTGGAGTAGGTCGGGAGGCGGCCCGAAATGCCGCACAGCTCATTATTGATGGCCACCAACCCCACACTTTGATCTCTGCCGGATTCGCTGGTGCCCTCGCCCCACACCTTGAACATGGTACCGTTCTTGTTCCAGAAAGAATTCTCGATGCCAACCAGCAATGTATCTATCCATTAGGCCACAGTGATCAGACTCTAGGGTCTGTTGGGAAGATCGTGAATTCAAAGACCACACTTATCACTATTGATTCAGTCATCACTTCCAAAGAAAAGAAGGCTCGGCTTCGCCAGGAAACCAACGCCGATCTTGTTGACATGGAATCTGCAGCAGTTGCATGCCTTGCACAGGAAGCGGACGTTCAATTCCTTGCCGTTCGTGCAATATCTGACACTTCAGAAGAGACCCTTCCTCCAGAAGTTAGCCAACTCAGCCAGCCACAGTCACCAATGCATCGATTCGGTGCAGCACTTGCAGCGATTACTCGGCGGCCAGCTGCCGTCACCGATCTCTGGAGACTATGGGAGCAGGGAGTGTCCTGCTCTCGAACGCTTGCAGATCGCCTTGAGCAGATAGCGCAAACAATTCACTGAGGTTCACCTGAACTGGATCCGTCAAGATGCTTCTGGCAAAACTCAACTGATAGATCAAGCCATGTCGTGCCACCGTCAACTTGTGGCAACTGATTTCGATCACCGCCATACACCGACGTAGGAACGCCAAGTTTCTGTGCCTTTTCGTAGACAACCTTAGCCGCCCAAGGCGGATGAATTTTGTCTTTGGGCGGCGCGTTTGAATATAAGAAAACAGGA
>Ga0315321_10001821_pt1 | contig 16496 bp, 11 predicted proteins | sample M180m21515metaG_FD_203464 | JGI IMG/M metagenome (GOLD analysis project Ga0315321, IMG submission 203464) | Ammonia-oxidizing marine archaeal communities from Monterey Bay, California, United States - M1 80m 21515 | ecosystem: Environmental > Aquatic > Marine > Intertidal zone | place: USA... | reverse complement strand
ACCCACACACCCACACACCCACACACCCACCAATACTCGTCCGCACCTCTGTGGCAGAGCACCATATGTCCTTGTGACGGACAAGTTCGCGAAGGCGCCCCCTTGGCCCGGATAGCCCAAGATCGCCTCCAGCCACGGGTCCCCGATGCGCTTTCACGAAGAGCACCACGGCGTCTACTTCGACGATCTCGACGCCTTTCGCATCCTCCACAACGCCCGCTACCTACTGCTCATGGAGCGCACCATCGGGTCGTTCTGGCACCACCTCGGCTGGGGCACCATCGCCGATGATGCCGACAACCCCGACCAACACCACCTCGTGCGGGCCCAAAACGTTTCCTATGAGCGCCCCGTGCGCGGCACCGGACGGGTGAGGTGCCGCATCTGGATCGAAAAGCTCGGTCGCAGCAGCCTCCAGTTCTCGTTTTCCATCCTGCCGCTCGACGAGGACCGCCCCCACGCCACCGGCACCCGCACCCTCGTCAAGATCGACTCGGACTCCCACAAGTCCACACCTTGGAGCGACCAATTCCGCGCCCGAGTCGGCCCGTATGTGCGAGAGGCGACACAATCGGCGGCCCCGTAAGCCGATAGGAGGACGTGTCATTCCGCAGAGGTACAAATGCGCCCGCAGTTCGAAGAAGGCATCACCCTCGACCGCTTCATCCACGAGACCACGCAGTCCCATCCCGAGGCCACCGGTCGCTTCTCCACGCTGCTGCGTCAGATCTCGCTGGCCAGCCGCTTGGTGAGTGCGCGGGTCAACCGGGCTGGGCTCGCCGGCATGCTCGGCACCACCGGCGAGGTCAACGTGCAGGGCGAGTTCGTCCAGAAGCTCGATGAATACGCAAACAACACCTTCAAGCGCGCACTGGAGCATGCCGGCTGTGTGGCCGCCATACTCTCCGAAGAAGACGAGCAGCCCTACTACACTCCCGAGCGCTTCCACAGCGGCCGCTACATCTTCGCGATGGACCCCCTCGACGGTTCGTCCAACATCGACGTCAACGCCTCCATCGGCACCATCTTCGCGGTGTTCCGCCGCAAGTCCGCCGAAGGCACCGCCGCCACGATGGACGACATCCTGCAGCCCGGCACCGACATCGTGGCCGCCGGCTACGTGATCTACGGCTCGGGCACCGTGATGGTGCTGTCCACCGGTGATGGCGTGCACGGCTTCACCCTCGACCCCAGCGTGGGCGAGTTCTTCCTGAGCCATCCCGACATCCGGCTTCAGCCCGACACGCGCATGTACAGCGTCAACGAGGGCTACACCGCGAGCTGGACCCCCGCCGTAAAGAAGTGGGTGGCCGACCGAAAAGACGAGTCAGTCAGCTGGAAGCAGCGCTACATCGGCTCTCTCGTGGCCGACTTTCACCGCAACCTCATCAAGGGCGGCGTCTTCCTCTACCCCCGCTCGTCGTCCAATCCCGGCGGCAAGCTGCGGGTGATGTACGAAGCCTTCCCACTGGCCTTCCTGGCAGAGATCGCCGGGGGCAAGGCCACAAACGGCACTGAGCGCATTCTGGATCTGCAGCCTGAAGGGCTCCACGACCGCACCCCCCTGTTCATTGGAAACGCCGTGCCCGTCGATGAAATTACGGCCGCCATTTCCGAAGAGTCTCTTGGATGAGCGAAGGCGACGGTCCACCTGATGTGGAGCTGCCTCCCCAGGGCCGCAGCACCCCTCCCAAGGACTACCGGAGCTCGGTCAACTTCCCGGACTCCGTGGGACTGCAGGTCATCGGGCGCATCCACTCGCCGTTCACCGAGCGCTTTGGCACCCCTCGCCAGGCCTGTCTCGGACAAGCCGGCGACGCCGCAGACCGGGTCGTGGGCCGCGTGGAGCTGTTCAAGGACATCGTGCCGGCCCTCGCTCTGCGCGACCTCGATGGCTTTGACCGCGCCTGGCTCATCACTTGGCTCCACCTCAACGGACCCAATTGGCCGTCGCTGGTGCGTCCTCCGCGGGGTGGTCCGCGGCGCGGCATCTTTGCCACCCGCGCCCCCCATCGCCCCAACCCGATCGGCCTGTCGGCCGTGAGGGTGCTCGGGGTGGAAGGCTGCATCATCCATGTCGCCGGGCTCGACCTCATCGACGGCACCCCCGTGCTCGATGTGAAGCCCTACGTGGCCTACGCCGACGCATTCCCCGAGGCTTCCGCAGGCTGGGTCGACGAGTACGGCGGGGCACCGAGCAAGAGCCAGCAGCCCCCCGACGGACCGGCCTGAGGGTCGACGCGAGGTGGAGACCCAAGCGGGGCGGGTCCGGACTCCTCCGCACCATGCACCCGGGCGCTCAGCGGACCGGTCGCCCCACGGCATCAAGCCCGCTTTGACCAAGCCACCATGCCGCGAATGTTGGCCTTCAAGACCTGCGACGCGCCCGCATCCGCTCCACGCGTGAGGGCGGCGAACTTCAATCGGCCGACGTCTTTCTTGCGAGGCGACGAGGACAGCGCGTAGGCCACGACATCAGTCTTGATAAGCCACGCTCCCACGTTGTACTCGGAGCGCGCGCCCAGCTTGGCGCTGAGACGGTCGGTCTCCGGACCCAGCTGGTCCCAAGCCATGACCCGCCAGCCATCGCGCATGCCGAAGTCCTGCAGCACCAGTTCCATGTGGATGGTCGCCAGCATCGGCACCTTGACACGCTGGTAAAAGCGGACCGCCTGAGACGTGGCGTAGCGAGAGTCGGCAATCGAGCGGCTCTCCTCGACGTGGTCTACATTGCCGCGGTAGCTGTTGACGTTCATGATGCAGGCCGCGAGCTTGTCGACGTTGACCCCACTCTGGGCCAGCACACCCACGCCTTCTTGAGTGGGGCGGCCGGCATGTCGCCACCCCTTGAATTGGAAGTCGCGTCCGCCAAGCGAGGGGACATTGGGCATCACACGGTCGAGAAATGCAGCGGCGCTCATCAGGACTCCAAGGCCATGGGGATCGACCCGCCCGTGTTGCAGATCCAGTCGGCACCTGCGGGCGGAAGGGCGCCCACCATACTCTGCGACGGCGGCGGACGGGTTCGGTTAGCAGCCCGCCTCCCGCGCCACCGCCCTTGCTTCGGTCGCCGCAGAACCTCGATGACGTGAGCCCCCCAACATGTCCGACGTCACCTCGCAGATTCTCTCCCCGCAGAACCCCTCGACCCTGGCCCAGACCCTGTCGCAGCTGGTCGCCGACGCCGCCGATCGGGCGGGCCACGCCGGCGTGCTCGACAGCACCGAGCCGGCCACCCCCACCAACAACGCAAAGTTCGGCCACTACCAGTCCAACCACGCGTTCCGGCTGGGCAAGGCGCTGCGCACCAACCCGCGCAAGGTCGCCGAGGCCGTGCGGGCAGAGCTGCCCGACCACCCCGGCATCACCCGCATCGACGTCGCAGGCCCCGGCTTCATCAACTTCCACCTCGACCCTACCTGGATTGCCAGTCAGGTCGCCGAGCAGGTGATGTCCGCCACCGGGGGCATCCCCCAGACCGGCGCCGGGCACACCGCCGTCATCGACTACAGCTCGCCCAACGTCGCCAAGCGCATGCACATCGGTCACATGCGGTCCACCATCATCGGCAACGCGCTGCATCGTCTGTACGAGGCCGCCGGCTGGCGGGTCGTGGCCGACAACCACATCGGCGACTGGGGCACCCAGTTCGGCAAGCTGATCGTGGCCTGGCGACGCGATCTCGACGAGGACAACTTCGCCGCCGACCCCATCGGTGAGCTGGAGCGTCTCTACGTGGCCTTCGGGGGCTGGGCCGAAGCGGACCCCGACCTCATGGAACAAGCGCGCGCCGAGACCGCGAAGCTCCAGGCCGGCGACGCCGAAAATATCGCGCAATGGAAGCGCTTCATCCAAATCTCGCTGCGAGAGTTCGAAGGCGTCTACCAACGGCTCGGCGTGCAGTTCGACGAGGTGCTGGGCGAGAGCTTCTACAACCCCATGCTGCCCGGCGTGGTCGACGCTCTGCTTGAGTCGGGCCTCGCCATCGAAGACAGCGGCGCGGTCATCATCGCCTTCCCCGAGGACCACGCCGTCAAGGCCGTGCGCAACCGCAAGCTGGTCATCCGCAAGAGCGACGGCGCATTCCTCTACGGCACCACCGACCTCGCCACGCTCGAACATCGCCTCGCCGAGTGGTCGCCCTCGGAGATCGTCTATGTCACCGATGGGCGCCAGCAGCTCCACTTCACGCAGGTGTTCGAGGCCTGGAAGTCTTGGCGCACGCACCGAGACCTCGATGCGCAATCTGCTGCACTTCGTCACTCGTGGTTCGGCACCCTGAAGCTGTCCGAGGGATCGATGTCCACCCGGCAGGGCAATGTGATTCGCTTGGTCGACCTGCTCGACGAAGCGGTGTCCCGCGCGCGCGCTGTGGTCGATGCCAAGAGCGGAGAGCTTTCCGAACAGGAGCGAGCAGCGGTCGCCGAGGCAGTGGGTGTGGGCTCCGTGCGCTACGCCGATCTGTCCCAAAACCCTCAGTCGGACGTTCTCTTTGACTGGGACCGCATGCTGTCGCTCGATGGCAACACCGCGGTCTCCCTGCTCTACAGCAACGCCCGCTGCTACAGCATCTTGCGCAAGGCTGGGGTCTCACTCCAGGCCGTGGATCTCTCGAAGGCGCGCCCCGAAGCCAAAGAAGAGGCCGAGCTCGTGCTGGCGCTCGCGCGGCTTCCCGAGGTCGTGGGCATCGCACTTTCAAGTCACCGCCCCAACCTGCTGTGCGACCAGCTCTTCGACATTGCCCAGAAGCTCAACCGCTTCTACTTCCAGTGCCGGGTGCTCGTCGACGACGCCGATGTGCAGGCCAGCCGCATGGCAATCGTGGCGCTCACAGCGCGCACGCTCACGCGTGGACTGGGCATTTTGGGCATCCCCATGCTCGAGCGGATGTAGACCTCGGCTTGGCACCCCATCCTCGTAGGCTACGATGCCGAAGACGAGGTCTTCATGAACGCACCCCGCAGCGCATCCAACGACACCCGCGCCGCCCTGTCCGGGCTGAAGGTGGCACTTGTGTACCCGCCCTACGGGCCGGTGCGGAACGAACCGGGCATCAAGACAGTCAAGGAGAACTACGGGATCTTCCCGAGCCTGTCGCTGCTATATGTGGCCGGCATCCTGGAAGACGCCGGCTGCAATGTGCTGTTTGTCGACGCCCACGCCGAGGATCTCTCACTCGAAGAGACCGTGAATCGACTCAACGCATTTGGTCCAGACTACGTGGGCTACACGCTCACCACCTATCTGTTCTTTCAGTCGATGGACTGGATCAAAGCCATCCGGGCAGAGCTCGATGTGCCGGTCATCGTGGGCGGGGTCCATCTCAGCATCTACCCACGCGAGACGCTCAGATACCCCGCGGTGGACTACGCGGTCACCAACGAAGCCGAGGTGGCGCTGCCCGAGCTGCTCGTGGCTCTCGTGAAGCGACGCAACCTTGCGGATGTGCGCGGCATTGCGTTTCGACAGCCCGACGACAACGTCGTGGTCACGCCCAAGGCAGCAGACTGCGGTGTCGATGTGGCCCCCTTCCCGGCCCGTCACCTCATCGACAACAGCATCTACTACTCATTCATCTCCCACTATAAGAACTTCACCTGCTTCATCACCAGCAGGGGATGCCCGTACAAGTGCATCTTCTGCGAGCAAGGTAGCAAGCCCTTCCGGGCGCGGTCCCCCAAGAACGTCGTCGACGAGCTGGAGATTTGCTACAAGGAGCAGGGCATCCGCGAGCTGGACTTCTTCGACAGCTCGTTCACCATCCGAAAAGACCGCGTCATCGCCATCTGTGATGAGATTCAGCGGCGCAAGTTACCCCTTGTGTGGGCCGCTCGTACCCGGGTCGACTGCATCACCGACGACGTGTTGCGTGCAATGCGCAATGCAGGCTGCAACCGCATCTACTATGGCATCGAGTCGGGCAACCGCGAGATCCTGCAGACTCTCAAAAAGTCCACCAGCCAAGAGATGTACCGCGACGTCATCAAGCGCACCGGCCAACACGGCATCGCCACCTTTGGCTACTTCATGCTGGGCAACCCCTACGAGACAGAGGCGAGCATTCGCCAGACCATCCGCCTCGCACTGGAGCTGGACCTCGACTACGCGCAGTTTTCGAAGGTGACGCCCATGCCGGCCACCGAGATGTACACGCTGCTGCTGCGCGAGAGCGGCCGCGACTACTGGCGAGAGCACATCGAAAATGGTGTCGACGAGCACATTCCAAGGCCGTTGTGTGACATGACCGACGCTGAGATCCAGCGCTGGACCCGCCTCGCCTACCTGCGCTTCTACTACCGGCCCAAGTACATGGCGCGGGCGCTGCGACGCATGAAGAGCAAGGAAGAGCTGGCCCGCTCGGTGCGCACCGCGTGGCAGATGATCTGGAGCGACCCAGGAGCGCAGGGCGACGATGCAGGGATGGAAGTCCTGGCCTGATGGCGAGGTGGCATTGCCTTGCAGTGGGAGGACTGGCTCTCGGCTGTGGCAGACCCGAAACCACACCTGCGCCGCTTGTGTTGCTGGTGAGCTTTGACACCACGCGCGCGGACGCCCTGTCTTGCTACGGCCTCGGCGGTCTGCCCGCAGCGGACACGCCCCACTCAGACAGCTTGGCCGAGCGGGGAGTGCGCTTTGCGTGGGCCATCTCGTCGAGCAGCACCACGCTTGCCGCTCACACCGCCGTAATGTCCGGCGAAGACAGCCACCGTCACGCAGTTCCGCGCAATGGCTTTCCGGTTCCCCCCGAGCTCCCCCTGCTCGCGGAGCGGTTCCAGGCCGACGGCTGGCGTACCCTCGCATCGGTGGGCAGCTTCGCACTGGAGCGGGACATGGGCCTCGACCGGGGCTTCGATGCCTATGTGGACCACGCCAACTGGCAGGCAGCCCTCTTTGGCGAGTACGAAGCCAACGGACGCACAGTCACCGACACCGCGCTGTCGCTGGTGGACACCCGCGCGGCGGATGAGCCGGTCTTTCTGTTCGTGCACTACTACGACCCCCACATGCCATGGAACAGCGCGCCCACGCATGTGCAGGAGCGCTTCGTCGACCCCAACTACGATGGTCCGGCCGGCGGGGACCGCGCGGGCATCGAGCATCTCACCGTGGCAACACTCCAGCACACGCTCTCGACTGCTGACCGGGCGCATGGCCAGGCGCTCTACCGGGCCGAGGTGGCCTGGGCAGACCGGCAGCTAGGAAGGTTGCTGCGGGGACTCGGCGCGCGTGGATTGCTCCACGATAGCTTGTTGGTGCTGTTTTCCGACCATGGAGAGATGTTCAACGAAGAGCCAGCACGACCGTATCGGCATGGTCCCGATGTGGACCTCCCGGTGGTGCATGTGCCCCTCATTGTCGCGGGCAGTGGTCGCTTCGACACACCCCAGGGACACGTGGTGGACCGCACAGTGCGTACCCTCGACATCGGCACCACCGTGCTTCGCGCCTTGGATGACAGCGCACCCCCTCTGGGTACCGGCCTGGACCTCGCGCAGCTCTGGGCCCCCACACCGCCGACGAAGTGGCCCATTGCTTTGGCTGAAGCCACCATGCCACATGATGCCTTGCGCACGGACACCTGGCCCAACGCAGACCTTGAGCGTGCGGCGGTCTCCGACAGCCATGTGCTCACCCGAGCGGCGTGGCTCGACCACGAAGAGCGCTTGTTCACGCGCAACCCAGTCGCAGTCCCAGTCCAGGCTGCAGTCCCCGCCCCTCTCTCTCAGGCACTCGACGCCTTCGATGCCCGGATGCCAGGCGTCCGCGAGGCCGCACTCGACGACCAGACCCGCAGCGCTCTGGAGGCCCTCGGGTACATCGAGAAATAGGGCATCGCCTTTCTGAGCCAGAGTCGCGTCGAATGCTGCCTGCCGACCTTCTTGCCGCCACCTGGGCCGGGTCTCAGTCGAGGCTGCGCACCAACCGAAAGCCGGCCAAGGGGGTGCGATGCTCGCCCAACACAGTGCGATGCGACGCACTGCAACGCAAGATGTCCCGTCCCCAGGCCCCCCCCCGAAGCACCCGCTTGGCGGACGGCTCAGCGGGGTCTTCAGACCAGGTGCCGTCCGGGCCAAGGGGGGGACCGCTGGTGCGGTGAACCGATGCAGTCATCTCGAACACATTGCCGGCCATCTGCTCTACGCCCGTGGCACTCCGGTCTGCGGGATGCTCGCTCAGTCGGGCAATCGCGAGGCGAGAGTCGGGACGATGATGCTCGAGACAGCGCACCCACGAGGCATCGATGTGGTCGCCGAACGGGTAGCGCCGCCCATCGGCCGACCGCGCGGCCTTCTCCCACTCCAGCTCGAACGGCAAGCGCCACGGCTTACCATCACGCTCCGACAGCCAAGCGGCATAGGCCATCACATCCCGAGGCCGGATGAGAGTGACGGGATGGTCGTCGTAGACGGGGTCACCATCGGCATCCGGACGGGCGTAGAAGGTGCCATTGTCGCGCTGACCAAACAGGTAGAGCGGCACATCGTCGGCGGCGCCACGCTGCTGGGGAGCCCGGTCGAGCGCCTCATCGCCGCGCCCTGACATCACGAGAGCATCGAGATAATCGATGTACTCGGCAACTGATACACACCGACGCCGCATGATGAAGCCGTCGGTCCACACCTCTGCGGGGGGCACTGCGCCGAGCACACCATCGGGAGCCCCGACGAGGTGAGGGCCCGCGGGGACATAGACCTCGTCGTCACCCAGCGCGCCATCAGGCAGAAGCTCGATGGGGAGGTCCTCGTTGGTGCCGGGGCGGACGTTGCGCCAGCGGTGGTTTCGGCGCAGGCGAAGACAGACTTGGGCCCGGTGGTGACCCGGCGCTTCGACACACACCTGGTAGCGCCCATGCGGCAGGGGCACGGACGTCTCGCCGGCGGGTCCTTCCCAAGCAACCCGACCGACCACGAAACGCCGCCGCACACAGACGAGATGGCGCACCTCGACCCGGGCGAACGGCACGTTGGAGTGGACCGCTACCACGCCGGCACCCAAGAGGTAGTCGCGGTGACGCCCATCGTCGAAAGCGCCGAGTGCGGCGAGGTGACGGGCAGCCGCAGCCGAATCACCGGCCTCCTCCGACACCTGATGGAGCTCCTGGTGGAGGTCCGCCAAGCGCTGGCGGACCAGAGGCGCACGGGGGGCGATGGCCAGAGCGCCAAGCAGAGCCGCCATCCGGTCGGACTCCACGCGGTGCTGCTCGGCGACCGAGCGCCGAAGGTTGTCTTCAAGGCTCCACAGCGGCAGCTTGGCACCCTCGGAAGCGGACGGATGGATCTGATGCCGGAGGACCGCGGCTTGCCGACGCAGGCGCCCAACCCGCTCCCGCACTTCGTGGGCGCGGCGCTCCAGGGCATCGGCCCTTGCGACGACATCGGCCACTTCCTCACTCCGCTGCCACCCCCGCCACCAATCACGGAGAAGGCCCAGCAGCACGTCCGCCCGACCGATCCGAAGCTTGGGATCGGCCTCCAGACAGCGCGCGCAGATGTGGGCCAGCGCCTCATCGCCCACCAGGAGTCGAGAGGGGGGGTCACAGGAACCGGGGACTTCTGGACGGCGGCCCCAGAGCAGCTCGTGAATCATCACGCCCACGGCGTAGACATCGGCGGCAAGCGACGCTGCGGTCCCGGTGGTGATCTCGGGCGCCAAGTAGGCAGGGGTTCCGACCTGGGTGCGCACGAAGGTGGAGCCGATGGGGTTGGCCGCCTCGACGAGACACGCCAGGCCCCAGTCGACAATGCGCACCCGGAAGGTGTCGCGGCCGGCCAGGCGCTCGGAGGACACCAGCACGTTGGCGGGCTTGATGTCGCGATGGGCCACCTCGCGGGTGTGGCCGAACGCCAGTCCTTCGACGAGCTGGAGCATGGCCGAAAAGGCGGTGCGGGGATCGGGCACATAGCCAGCAGTGGCGTGGAAGACCTGGTGCCAAGGCTTGCCGTCGACGTACTCCATCACGATAAAGGGCGGCCCATCGGTGAGTCGTCCGAGGTCGTGGACCGCGACGATGGCGGGGTGGAGCAGGTGGCTGGCGACCCGGGCTTCTCGTCGGAGGAGATCGACGAAGCGGTCATCGGTACCCCAGCGCGGACGCAGCAGCTTGACAGCCACGCGGCGGTCGAGCCGGCTGTCCCACGCTTCCCAAACCTCCCCAAAGCCGCCGAAGCCAACCTTCCTGCGGAACACGAAGCGGCCCGAGTCGTCGCGAAGTCCTTTGCCGGGACCCACACCAGACACACAGGGTGGGGCGTCCTGGTCCGGGTCGTCGATGGTACAGGCGTCCCGCCCATGAGAGGACTCGGGCAGAGTGTCTTCGTCGTGGTTCGCCACAGCGCGCAGGCGCGCGAAGGGTGAGCTGGCGAGCAGCCCCCGGGGCCCGAGGGTGGCGCATTGAGCGACTGCGTCAACACGTTTTGATGCCATCCCGCCCACGAAGCCTGGAGTCAGCTCAATGGTCGGCAGAGTGACCGGGCCCGCACGGAGTAGCCCCCGCACGGAAACCACCGGCTCGGAGTCTGGAAAGGCGTGGCTCATTGGACCTTGCACGAGGGCGGAGTACATCGATGCACGTCGTGACTCTACCGCAGCTTTGCCGCCATTGAGACACCGATCCAGGCTATTGTCGTGTCAAGAAGGGAAAATGCCGATCCACGCCACCTACAGGCAGTCCCCCACGACCGCCGCACGACACCTACTCGGCGCCCCGAGCGGCGCGGCGCGTTGCGCATTCACCCGTGCAACCCACCACACCCGCGTATGCCATTGGACCTGGAATGACCGCAGTGTAATCGAGAAGATTCACCGAGACCCCGCCCGCGCCGCCCGCGAACAGGAGGCGCTCACCGCCCACGGTCCGGCAAGTCTGTTGGGGGCATCGCCCACGCTCTTGGCGACCACCACTGACCCAAACGGGCTGATAGTACTAGTACTAGAGCATCTGCCTCCGTCCTCCAACCCAATGAACTTGGACGCCGCACTGGCCGCAGGAACCTGGCTGGCCCGGCTTCACGCGTTGCCCGTTCAGACCCCAGACCCCTTGCCCCTCGCCGTGGCTCTTGGCCGAAGATGGTCCGGCCTGCGCAAGCGTGCCCGGCGTCTCGTAGACCCCCACCTGCTCCAGCCCTTCATCGAGGCCGTCGAGCCCATCGAGTCACTGGCCACCGGTCCTCGCGTCTTCTGCCATCGGGACTACACGCCAGACAATTGGATGTGGAGTGCGCCGTCCACTCCCCCCGCTTCGCCCCACAAGCTGTGGGTGCTGGACTTCGAGCACAGCCGTCTTGATGCCGCCATGGCCGACTTGGTGAAGCTGGAGGCCGAGGTGTTTCCTCAGCATCCGTCGCTGCGCGCCCCCTTCTACGATGGCTACGGCGCCCCTCCGGTGGAGTCCGAGCGACGGGCCTGGTGTGTGTGGCATGCCCTTGGCACCTGGGTGTGGGGGCTGCGCCACGGCGAGCGTTCTTTTGCTGAGCTTGGAGACGCCATGCTCGCAAGCCAAGGATTCGACATGGAGGCGCTCCGCGAGATCGCACTCCAACGGCTCCTCGACAGTGAACGTGCGTCGAATCGCTGAGCTCAGAGGGGCGCGTGGGTCCCCAGCTTCAGGGGGCACCAGCCCGTCGTCCCCTTCTTCATGATAGCGCGGGTGGATGGACGACCTACGCCGCCTGCTGCTCCACACCGCCTTTCCCGCTGGTGTGCCCGACCTCGTGCATCGCCTGGTGCTTCCCACCTGGGACCCCCACGAGTTTGGCGGTGGCCCCATCTTGTCCAGCACGGGTGCCCACCGATTCTACGTGGCCGACCAGACGGACAGCCCCGCTTTCACGACGGCCGTCCTATCTGCGGTCCCAGGCAGTGGCCCTATGCTGCAAACAGCTGCCCCGAACACCCGCAGGATGATCGACACTGACGGCATTGTCACCGACCTCTACCTCGACGACCTCCACCTCGGCATTGGCAACGGCACCCCCAGCGACGGTGACGGCGACTCCGACAGCAGTGTTGGCCCGGTGATGTGCAAGGTGTTTCATCACCCCAGCGGTGCGCGCTCCCACATCTGCTTTTTAGAGAAGCTGCCCCCCGACCTGGCCCATCTGGCTCCACTGTGGGGAGAAGGCCGACTGCTCCGACGTCTTGGCGACCGGCGCAGTGTGTTGTGGGTGACCGAAGCGCGCTGGACCGGACGCGCCAAGCCCGTGGCCAGACTCGCGGCCGCCACGCTGGCCCTTCCCGCCGAGTGGGCCACGCTGTGCGAGGACGTGCCGGGTGCCTACATCGACGGCATCGAACTTCACCCCGATGGCCGGGTCGACCTCACTCCCGGTGTGTTGCGTTGAGCCGAGCGGTGGGCGTCGTGACACCGCAGGTCGGTTAGTCAAGGGCGTCTCTACCCGGAGCCCCGATGACCACCCCACCCACCCGAGCGCCCGAGCGCATCGCCATCGAGCAGGGGTGGTTCTATGTCGTGGAGACGGCCAAGAGCGCCACCGAGTCTGCGGACAAGGTGCTCCAAAGCCGCGATGGACGCCCGCTGACCCGACGACTGCATGGCTACGATGCCCAGGTGGTGGTGGAGGACCGCTCCAACGGGGGACTGCCCGTGGCTGCATGGTTGCGGGCCGCTGAAGCCATCGGTCGTGCTGCAGAATCCGCCGCAGCAGCGGGCCCCACTTGCCTTGTGTTGGGCCCGACCGGCACCCAAAGTCAAGCCCAAGACGGCACCATCTCCATCGACGCAGGTCGGGTCGCCCAGGCCCACAGTCACCACCACACTCGTCAGGCCGTCGCGCCCTTGGTGCAGGCCGTCGCTGCGAGCCCCTACACACCGCCCACGACCGCGCCCCTCTCCCCCGTGAAGCGTGTGCTGGCCTTTTCCAGCCTCATGTCCACCGACATGCCCCACAACGACAAGGAAATCAGCCAGGGAGTGCTCCACTTGCTCGCCCCCTTGGTCGACACCGACATCGAGGTGGTGCTCGCCCAGGTGAAGATGCCGATCATTGGCGACGAGCGCCCTCCAGTGGGCCTTGAAGCCCTCGGGGCAGAGGTCTTGGAGGGTGTAGACCTGGTGCTGCTGTCGCTGCTCGAAGGCTACTGGCATGGCGCAGCGGCCCTCGTGAAGCACCTGCGGGCGAAAGGCTGCCGGGCCCACATCGCGGTCGGCGGCGTGATGCCCACCCTCACCCCTGAACACGTCGCGGCCCACCTCCCCGAGGTCAGCTTCATCTGCCGAGGAGCCGGCGAATACTTCGTGCCCGAGCTGGCGGGCATTCTGGGCGGTGGCTCGGTGGATGTACCACTCACCGACAGCCAGGTGGCGCGCCTTTTGGGACTCAAGGGCCTGATTGCAGTGGACCGCGCTGGCCAGCGTCTCATCGCAGCCCGACCATCGCAGACCGTCGCCGTAGAGAGCCTTGACAGCGTCCAGCTCGACCTGTCCTACCTACAGCCGCACCACATCGAAGGCGGCATCGAGATCACGACCGCGCGGGGCTGCATCCACCGCTGCACCTTCTGCAGCATCATCGGCCGCGAGCAGTATCAGGCGCGATCAGCCGAGGGTGTGTTCGCTCTGCTAAGGCGCTACGAAGACCGCTATGCCGAGCTCTTCGGCGACCATGTGCCCCCCAACGCATACCGGGTCCACATCGCCGACGACGACTTCGCCTGCGACCGCCCCCGTGCACGGGCCTTCTTCGAGAAGATGCTCGACACGCCGTTCCGAATGTCATCGGTGCAGGTGTCTGTGGCCGACTTGTGCCGTCGAGAAGATGGCCGCTTGCTGCCCGAGGTCGACCCCGCTTGGCTCGAGGTCATCCGGCCGGAGTGTTTTGCCGATCACGGGCGGGACATACCCCGCCATGAGCGCATTCACGATCACTCCCACCGCGGCTGGAGCTCGTATCTGCAGATCGGTGTCGAGACCTTTTCGGACCGTGAGCTGGTGCGCCTGGGCAAGGGCTACCGGGTGGCACATCTCCGGGCGGCGGTCCATGCACTGGCGACCCACGGTCTCCACCACGACGCCTACTTCATCGTGTCCAACACACAGACCACGGCGTGGGACCTTCTCGACAGCGTCACGGAGCTGTGCCGCCTCAAGCTGCGCTACCCCCTGCACTTCCACCTGCGCTTTCCGGTGGTGCGACACCTAGTGTCCTACTTTCCGACGGCCACCTACCGGCGCAAGCTGCGCGGCGGCCGCACCCACAGTGTAGAGCTGCGGGACCATCTCGACGTCGAGGGCTACCCCGAGTTCGACTACCCTCTGGTGGACCACGATCTGCCCGGAGACCCCTGGGTGGCCGCTGCAGTCGACGCCGGCTTCCTCACCGACGCCGAGCGCTACACAAAGTGCCTCACCAACCTCCACGACACCTGGTCCACCCTCCCCGACGGCCGCGACCAGCTGGAGCAGGAGTCCCTGCTCCGGGCGCTCGACGACCGTCCCCGCCGACTGGTATTCGAGCTGCTCGAAGATGCTCGTCGAGCGCGTCATGACCGCCCCACCGAGGGCTGGCCCGGCGGCATCCCCGAGGACCAGGCGCTGTCCACCGCCCGCAGCATCCTGGGCGACAGCGAGTCATGGGTGGCCGCGTACAAGCGCTGGTCCACACTGACCGCGCCCCGTCTGGTGGTCATCCCCACCTGGCAGTGCGAGCTTCGGTGCAGCTACTGCTACATCCCAAAGCAGGACGGCCGGGTCATGACACGGTCTACCCTCGACCGCAGCATTGCACTGCTGATGTCGTCAGACCGCCCCGCAGTCATGCTCCAGTTCTTCGGCGGAGAGGCCCTCCTAGAGTGGGAGTTGGTGCAGCAGGGCATCACAGAGGGCATCCGCTTGGCGAAGGTGCGTGGCAAGCAGATCCAGTTTGTGCTGTCTTCCAACGGATGGTCGCTCGACGCCGACAAGCTGGCCTGGCTGCATGGCAAGCCGGTCAAGCTGGAGCTGTCCCTCGACGGTACCCCTGAGACCCAAAACAAGTTCCGCCACAGCAAGGCCCCCCACGGCGACAGCTACGCCGACGGCATCGCCCCGCGCGTGCGCGAGATCGTCGAAAGCGGTCTCGAATACGATGTGATCATGGTGGTCCACCCCCTCAACGCCCACCAGGCGTTCGACAACTTCATGCACATCGCCAAGCTGGGGTTCCAACGCATCCAGATCAACGTGGGGCTCGGCAAGATCTGGAAGAAGACCCAACACAGCGACTTCCTTCAACAGCTCCACCGAATCGGTCTGGCCTTGCTGGAGCGATGGCGTCAGGGGGACGACCTGCTGTTCATCAACGCAGAGCGTCCGCCCATGCCGATTCGGCTCAATGGGGAGGTCACCGTGGACTGGGACGGCACCATCTACGACGGCAACGCGTTTCTTCACGAGACCGAACACAAGCAGCGCTTTGTGGCCGGGCACCTCGACGACGCTCAGAGCTTCGACCGCTACTGGCTCGATGGCCCCACAAACGAGTTTCTGCTGGAATACAGCTACCCGTCCGACGTCACCGCCAACAACCTAGCCGTGGGCAAGAGCCTGCGGAGCTTCTGCTTGTGGCTGCGCGACCAAGCTCCCGACAGCGCACCGCTACTCGACCGGTGACAGGCCCCACAGCCTGAGTCGACCTACCCGAGTCCGAGTCGGGCTCGGCTCCCCAGCCGCTTCAGCCTACTCACAGACGGGCAGGCTTGCGAAGACCTGCCGGTTGGCTTCACGGCGGTCGGCCACTCCGGGAGACATCGCGCATCCACGTTCTCCGGCGGGGACCACCACGTAAGAATCGGTGCCGACCGCCGTGCCAGCCCTCCCCCAGGTATCGGCGGATACGGGGGACGGAAGACGACAAGGCGCCCGCCACTTCTGGAGGTCGCCGACTGGCGCGCCTTCCCGAGAAGCCACCACGACAATGCGCTCCACACCGCCATCCTCGGCGAGAACCGCCTCCCACGGAGACAGAGTTCTGCCCTGGGGGGTCACGGTGAAGCGCTCCCCTGAAGGCGGCCACAGCAAGTAGCCGGTGCCGTCCTGTCCCACCGACAACACCCTCAGGTCGGCGGCCGCCGTGGTGGAAAAGCGTGGATTGCGAGCGGAGCCTTCGCACAGCACGCCGCCGTTGCTGCCCAGATTCACGCTGACCTGCAGGCCATCCTCGCCGACGCGCGCGCCACCATCAAGGCCCAGCTTGGAGTCCCAGCGGCAGTCCCCTGCACCACTACCCTCACGACCAATAGAGGGCGATGGGTAGAGGTATGCCGGAGCATCGAAGCCCGGCAGAGGACGCACACTGCCGTCCTCAGTGCGAATCCGACCGACCACGGTGAGCACCTTGCCCGAGGGGGTCAGCGTGAGCTCGATGGCCTGCGACGCCTCTTCAGAAAGGGAGATGCGGCCTTCGCGTCCCAATGCCGCCAGCAAGCCTGCATGCAGGGCCCGGCCGGCCTCGCCCGCCACACATCCAGACTCACTCCAGGTCGGCGAGGCGATCCGCACC
>Ga0315321_10001818_pt1 | contig 16516 bp, 12 predicted proteins | sample M180m21515metaG_FD_203464 | JGI IMG/M metagenome (GOLD analysis project Ga0315321, IMG submission 203464) | Ammonia-oxidizing marine archaeal communities from Monterey Bay, California, United States - M1 80m 21515 | ecosystem: Environmental > Aquatic > Marine > Intertidal zone | place: USA... | reverse complement strand
GACGCAGCAGTGTCCTTCGGTCACCAGCGGGTTGGGGCGAAATCCCGTGTTCGTCAAGTTTTCGCTTCACAAACCGGTCGATGGGGCCTGTTCCCCACGTACTGTCGGCCGCAGGCGGAAAAGATGGCGGTTCCAAGGATGTGAATGCCCAGAATGTTTCATAGTTGCCGCCTTCCTCGATCCATGCTTTAAATAATTTTTGTTCCTCTGGACTGATGGGCTTTTTGTGAGCGTCGGGTGGTGGCATCACCACATCTGGGTCCGTTGATGTGATTCGTTTGTAGAGTTCACTGCCGGCAACATCATTTGGGGTGAGTGCATTGAGGGCACCCTCGTCACCGTCACGTCGGTCAAGTCTCAATCCTGCTTTGCGGTCTTGTTCGTCTGGCCCATGGCAATGGAAGCAACGGTCAGACAAGAGGGGACGGATATCTCGATTGAAGTTGACCGTTGTAGCTGTACCCTGAGCAAACCCTGGTTTGGCCATGCAGGCATGGGTCACCATCATCAGAAACACAAATGTCAGAATCTCTTGGGTGTGCCGCAGGATACTCACCCAAGTGTATTGGTGATTTTCGTATCGGATTGTCATGGAATAGCATCTCAGGGAGTCGGAGTGTCGTCCTTTAATTCTAACCAGTAATAGCGTAAGCGGTGAGTTTGCTAGTGACGTTATTGAGCGTTGAGTAGCAGGTTAAGTGCTCAAAGATTTTTCAGGGCAGGACAGAGCGCAGTCCAAAGTTACTTTCGTTTTGAACAAAGAAAGCAAAAAATGATGCAAGTGATGAAAAGCGGGTTTCTTCAACCGGGAACTTTTCAATGCATTGTTTGATAGAGGTGACGAATTGCCGCAGTTGTCGGCTCGGAAATCAGTGGCAGATTGCGCTACTGATTGACTTGCGGAATCACGAAAGTAGAAAATTACGATTCTTGGGTGGTCACAGACGAAATGCCAAAGCAGGGCAGGTCAGTGTGTGTCACCCACTTTGGGACTTTCTCTGGCTCGAAACGGAGATTCCACGAGCGTGGTGTTTGCGAACTTCGGTGTTCGGTCTAGGTACCGGGTGCCTTCCAGTCAAGTTCGTGGGGCATCACCTGTTGCTGGATCGAAAGGGCGGCGGCCAGGCCGGCGGCTTCACCCATGGGGACGGCGTTTCCAGTGACTCGATAGCTGGAATGAGCGATGAAATCTCCGCTGATGCATCGTCCTGCCATTAACAGACCGTCAACATCAGCAGCTACCAATGCAGGATAGGGAATGTCATAGGGTTTCATGCCACCTGTCTTGTAATCACGATTGATTTCTTTGTTGCCGGTGTTGTTAAGAGCATGCACATCAATGGCGAAGGTTGCTTTGCAAACGGCCTGCTTATGGCTCAAGCCATTGGCAAGGTCGGCAGCCGTCAGGGTGTATCGACCGAGGACGCGACGACCTTCGCGGATGCCAATTTGTTCGGCTGTTGCGACCACTGCGAGGTTTTTCCAAGGTCCACCAATGCTTCTTAGTCCGGCAACGATCTCATGAATTTCGCGTCTCGCTCGGAGTGTCGCGGCTGTGATTGCATCTGCATCAAAGGCGCTCACACCGTACTCGTGATTGGTCATCAACGAAAAAACGTTGCTGTGCAGATGCCTTAATGTCGGTGCCCGATAGGAGGGATCGATTCCGTGTTTCTCCATTAGTTCAAGCAAGCGTTTTTTTGCGGATGATCCGGTTTCCCGAATCCACGGTCGCACCTGATCCGGGTCAAGACCCGTTAGCAGTGCGAGCATCGACATGGGCTGGCACGTGCATTCTGAACCAGTTCCCACTTCGAATTGGCAGCCTGCATGTGCTGCCAGATCTCCATCACCACTGCAGTCGATGAAGCGTTCCGCTTGCCAAGCTTCTCGACCTGATTTTGACTCGGTCAACACTGCGACCAAGCGTTGGTTATCATCCAGAACGGCACCAACGACTCTTGTATGCAGTCTGATTTTTACTCCAGCCTCGATGCAAACTTCTTCCAGTACCAATTTCGCGATCTCAGGATCATAGACTGTGCCGTTCGAATCGATAGCGACTTGGCTGCCGCGTTCAGTGAATTTCTTCAGCAGTTCTATCATGATCCCCCGCTTGTTGCCTGCGTCGAGGATCTTGGTCAGCAATCCAACCGTCCAGACTCCCCCTAGGCATCCTGCCACTTCGATCAGTTGCACCGAAGCTCCGGCCCGTGCTGCAGACAGTGCTGCGGCAATTCCAGCAGGACCAGCACCACAAATCAGAACATCAGACGTACCGATAACCGGGATAGCGCGTTCAGACTCGAGGATTGCTTTGCCGTCGTTGGACACTTCTCCTGTTGTTCGTAGCACGTCTCCTGTAGCTGGGGTGATGCGTTTCACTTGCTCCGTCGCCCCCGCGACTTGGGTGTCGGGTGAGGTCAAGGCTGATGAAACAACCAGTCCACCTGCGGTGACTTGCAGGAATCTGCGACGAGTTGAATCGCTATTCATCATCAGTGGTGGGTAGGTGGAAACTGGAGACGGAGCTTTGTGGCGTGCAGGCTGATTGTTTTCGATAGGTCGTAATAAACCAGTTCAATAAACCAGTTCAATAAACCAGTTCAATAAACCAGTTCAATAAACCAGTTCAATAAGCTCCGATTGCCTCGGTGTAAACAGCATACAGGCTTTGGCTAGCCGCCATGAATAAACGGTTGCGTTTTGCGCCACCGAAGCACAGGTTGGCGCAGACTTCTGGCAGAATGATTTGACCGATCCGGTCACCGTTGGGAGCAAAAATATGGACTCCATCGTAGCCTTGTCCTCCCCAGGCGGCCGTCGACCAGATATTGCCGTGGATATCTGCACGTATGCCGTCTGCTTTTCCTGGTTTTTCAAAGCCATCCATTTCCATGGATGTGAATTGGCGACCGTTCTTCAGGCGACCGCTGTCGATATCCCAGACTCGAATGGAGTGGGCGCCATCACCGGTGTCTGCGATGTACAGCTTGCTCAGGTCAGGTGAAAAACACAGGCCATTGGGAGTGCCTAGGTCGTCGGTGACCTTGGTGATGTTTCCGGTCTGTGCATCTACCCGGTATACAGATTCCGGCAATTCCGCTTGCGTCGGAGTTCCCGTGTAGTTTTTGCGAATGCCATAACCAGGATCTGTGAACCAGATCGATTTGTCTTCACGGTGCACAACGATGTCGTTCGGTGAATTCAGGCGTTTGCCTTCGAAGCGGTCCGCAATGATTTGGGTCGATCCATCATGCTCATGGCGAATCACTCGTCGAGGGCCATGTTGGCAGGTCAGTAATCGACCTTCGTAGTCGAAGGTGTTTCCGTTTGCATTTCCACTTGGTTTTTTGAAAACCGTGACGCGGTCATCATCTTCGACCCAGCGGTGAAGTGAATCTGCAGGAACATCACTGAAAACCAGATAACGCCCAACGGCATTCCATGCACATCCCTCGTGCCACAACGCTCTGGGGTTAAAGTACAGTCGTTGAACGGACGTGTTGCCTAGTTTGTATTTGGTGAATCGTTCATCCAAACTCACAACACGCGGGTCGGGGTAACGTACCGTTCCCGGCCATGTGGTGGTACCGTCATCCATTGCTTGGGCGTCTTGGGGGCCTGTGATGGACCCGGCAACGCAGGTCGCGGCGATTCCCGCCAGTAAGGAACGGCGCGGCAAGGAAGGCTGACTCATGCGAATTTCCTGTTGCTTGAATGCGATTTTGTTGACTGCAGACGCTTGGTTTTGACGTTGGTGTTGTGGGCTTTGTCCGGTCCACAGCATGAAGGATGTTGCGGTGTCAGTGGCTCTCTAGCAGTTTGATCATGGCCTCACCCATGGCTGTTCCAACATCCATGTACGTTTGGGCATTGCCGTTGTAATGACTATTTGATGCTCCGCCCTGACTCAGTGGGTGGGTGTAGACCGTGGCGGTATTTCCTTTGAAATCAGGGTGTTTGCCAGTGTCACCATCGATGGCCAGTTGCGCTTCGAGGATCATTTTTTCCGCGCCCTCAGCGTTGTCTTTTTCTGTCTGTCCGAGCGTTGCGCAGACAAACTTTGCTTTTGGGGCATTGAATTCCGTACGTAAGGTTTGAATCAACCGTACAAGGTTTTGTTCGTAGCGTGCGGCATGTTCTGCGTTATACCGGTCTTTGTCTCCCTGCCACCAGCCGAAGCCTACTATCTCGTAGCCGCGTCCTTTCCACTGGGGGAACTGCTGATCAAAATTGTCGAGCACTTCATGGGCAGCTTGGAAGCAGTCGTCATACTGTTTGCCCGCGTACCAATTAATCGGTTGCGGCTTCGTTCCTTTTTCCCATGAGGCGGGTGAGTCTTTGTAGCCCGCAAAGACTTTGCCCCCTGCTTCGTATTGTTCGCTACCGGGTGGCAAAAAGTCCCACCCAAGTGAACGATTGCCCTGAGATGTTTTCAGAATCAGCACTGGCTCGTCGATTGCATCTCCGAGGACCTTGCCGAATCCCAGTTCAGGGCCGATTCTTCCTGATTTGACTCCAAGCCAATGACTGCCGGTGGCGGTCACCACGCCGCGATACCAGACGTCGTTCCGTTCGGTCCATTGCCCCTTGTCATTCATCAGGTACGGGTACTTGGCTTCATGTTTGACGAGTGTCGCCAACGTGCCCGGAATGTCTTGACGGTCTATCCATCCCAACCCGTTGGCGTCCCCCGTGAGGTAGGTGATCTTGAATGGAACTTTCTTGCCACCTGTCAATTTGATGTCTTTGCGAATCGGTTCTTGGCCGGGCTCCATCCGGTGTACTTCCTTTCCGTCAACTTCCATGACATTGTGCATGGAGCCACCGTAACCGGGGCGAAATTGGTAGATGCCAGAGTCCTCGACTTGAACAAACCCTCGCGTCACCTGAGTACCACCCCCCGGGTATGAGGTTGGTTTGCTGCCACCGAAATTTTCCAATGCAAGGCTGGTGATCGGTTTCAACGCATCATAGTTAGCGTCTGGTTGATAGTCACCTTCGTAAACAGAGACCACGGGACTGATGAACTCAGAACCCCAACGACTGCTTCCGCCGGTCACTTTCCCTGCACCCACCATGTTGGACTGACCCGAAAGGATGAATACTTTCACCTTTTCTCTTTTCGTACTTGCCGACCCATCATCAGCGTTCGTGATATCAACCGCACTTATCCAAAGGATCAAGCACAATTTGAGTAGAGCAGACGTCGTTAATCTCATGTCGTTGGCTCGTATCGCAGTAGGTATGGTGGCGAGAGTTTGATCTTAATAAAATGTGGGTGATCGGTGTGACCTGATCTTCTTGCCAGCAATTTACCTTCGACGCACCTTGATCACCACCTTTTTGCCATTTTCAGTGTAGGTGGGTGAATTTGAATTACTGATCGTCGCGGCCATCTAATGCAAATTGCATGCTTGTGCTGGCATGTCCTTACGACGAGTCGCTTTTTGATCGGATTGTGCAGCCTGTGGGAAATTATCTGGTCCGGTCTTCCGAGTCTGTGATTGTATGGGATGCTAGCCCGTATCATGCTGGTTGTAACCATGGATACATCCATTGCTGGTTTTGAAAATGTTGCGTCGAATCACTTACACGAGTATTTCTTCTGTCGCCCTCGATCAGCGAGCGCTGCTTGACTTACTGCATTCGGCGCGAGGGTTTAACACCATCGACAAAGTCACTGGGATTTTGATTCACGATCGAGGGCGGTTTTTGCAGGTCATTGAGGGGCCCACGAAGGCAATTGAGGATCTTGTGCAAAGGTTGGAGCGTGACAGACGTCACACGCATTTCGAGATTCATGAGGATGTGCAGGTAGAAACCCGTCTCTTTCCCGATTGGGCAATGGGGTTCGGTGAACTCACTGATCCTACTCTCGCTTTTCTGCCAGGGTTTTTGGATGAGTCAGATGAACAAACGCGTTTGTCGGAACTGGTGAAACATCTGCCAGATTTTGCTCCCATACTGAAGCGAGTGTTTGCCGGTGCGAACTGAAAGCAAAGGTTCTTGCCATTCTCTGGGCGATACAGCATTGCTCTTAACGCCTGAGGGCAAACTTGTCATTTCTGCCGGTGGTATGTGCTCCAACCTATTGGTTGCGACGAAGTCTGCAACTGATCGTCGTTGGCGCGATGGTTTGCTTTCTTACTTAGTTGACCACGTGTCTTGATCGTCAAGAACTGTTTTTAACTCATCGCTTTTGAGCCACGAGAGGGCCGCTGGGCTTTTCATCAGGTAAGCATCCCAGAACGCAGTGCTGATGGCCTTGATGGAGTTCTGTTGCTGCTTCGTTTCTTGAGTGGCGGGTAGCCGGTCGCTGCGTCCGCCGAATATGAAGTGCGTGCCCTTATTCAGGACCATTTCGAAGGAGTGTCCAGAAGAAGGCAAGCTTTTGAAAACTTCGCGACGTGATTTTGCATCGACTCGCCTGTTCACTGGACTGTTGTCATCGGTGCCTGTCATTAAGAGCCATGGAATTTTGACCATGGCGAATGTCTTTGATGTTCCACCCAGCGAAGGCATGCTAGGGCTCAAGGCGATCGCCGCCTTGATTCTCGAGTCCGTGTAAGCTTGGCCTTGAAGCCCGTAGCTTTGTCCGCTTACCGCTTGTGTTGTGATTGCTCCATACGAATGACCACACATTCCAAGTCGGTCTAAATCAAGCCGGCCACAAAATTGGCCTCGCGTGAGACTGAGCTTCTCCAGTTGATCAATCGTAGCACGAACGTCATTGATTCGGGCTTTAAAGCTTTCGCTGTTGATTGCATTCTTCAAGGATTTGAGACGTTGGAATCGTGCTGCATTTTTCATTACATCAATGTCACTACCCGCGTGTTGCATGAATACCACGCAGTAGCCCCGTTCCGACCATTGCTTGCCAAGGAAAGGGCTTGCTTGCCGTGACCCACCGAGTCCATGGCTGAATAGAATGACTGGGTTTAGGGTGCCCGTTTTGGGAAGGTAAATCCGTAGGGGAACCACACGGTCCGTAGGGCCGTACGCAAAACTTTTGTCGACTATCTCGACCTCGAACTTTGTTTTGAGTGGGGTATATTGGGCCGCGGACTTGTCAGCTTGCTGAATCACCAGGGCAGACACCAGGCAAAGGATGTGCAGCGATTTTTTATTCATGAGCGGTTACCGAGTAGCGTGTGAAACATCCGATGGGCTTGGTCGCTGGGGTCGTTCCTGGTCGGTTCTCAATCAGTTCGTGCCATGTATCGCGAAGGTAGTGCGTGGAAGCTTGCTGTCGTTTTTTACCACGATCAGTATACAGGTTGCTGATCAAACAACGCTGCAGAATACTTCTGGCCGATTGTTTTTGGAGACTTCTGGGGTGAAGCTTAGCCCGACTCTTTTTTCGATCTTCTGAGCATCGGCAACTATGGCAGGCATTTCTGCCTGTTGTCGAGTGCAGACGTGAGGTCGCAAGAAGAGAGTTGTCACCGTCATCTGTGCGCAACCTCTCGCCTCGTTCAAGCTGGAATGTTGCGGCAGATGTGCCCAATGGTGTTTGCTAGTACCTCCGGGACTGCTGACTCATCATTGCTGAGGTTGACGTGAGAGTTATGCAGGGATTGTTTTTCCAGCGAGCGTGCCGCTATCCGCCTTCCGCCAAAGTTCCGGAAAGTAGTACCGATTGTTGGTTCCGGATCACAACAGAATCTCCAGCTGTGAAGTGTTGTGGGCAAGCCTGGCGTGGAACTCTAATTGGCTGTGTGTGTTGTTGTAGAGGGCTGATTAGTTCACATACATGATATTTCGAAATGAATATCGAAAACTTCTCTCCAGCCGGCAGGTGGAATCCGAAACCGGCAAGTTCCAGTTCTGTATCACCATCAGAGGTGAGTGTGTAGATGAGCTCGGCAGGTTCTCGGGACACCAGCGGAATGTCAGCACTCCTAAGTTTGGCACGCAGAGTTTCGGCAACCATGTTCTGCGTGAGGGATTCAATCACGCTGGTTTTGCGGTCTTCGGTTTTGTCAGGCTGTTTTTCGGAGCGTGCTGGCTGTGAAGGCGAGTCCTCAGACGGAAGCATGCATTTCTGTTGAAGTTTGTTGAGTTCCCGGTCAATGACCTCGGGAGAGATTCGAAGTTTATACGCCAAATGCTCTAGAGCGGACCGTTCATGATCACCCGTTTGGGTATCTGCCATCGCGGTTCGCATTGCAAGGTGAAAAAGCAAACTGCGTGCTGCGCGTGATTTGGGAGTCTTTATTTTCAGGTGGCGGCGCCGAGCTTTACCAGCCATCTCTCTGAGTTCATGAACACCCACTTCCATCTGATCTGCAATTGCCTCTACAAAAGCTACCTCCATGCGGCGAATAGTTTTGTCCGAAAATGCCAGATGACAACAGTACGCAACGATCGCACTTCTTTCATCTTTCGTGCAACGCGTGCTGTAATCAATGATTGCGGGGGTCAGAAGTCTATGAGGTCGTGGCATGCCGCTTCACAGTATTCATTGCTGAGCTTGAGAAGCCCGTGGTTGGTGGGCGGGCTCATTGTAACGCAATGATGGTGATGCCATGAGTTCAACGCAGTGCGTGGTTGGCATGGTGGATTTGTGAGTGAGATCTTTTACTTGATGTAGAAGCTCTCACAATTTGGAAATTGGGCCATGATGATGGACGGAAGCAAAGCTCACGAAAATTCTCACGTTGGTGTGAGTAGCTCGGTTCTGGTGGCTGTGGCCGTGATTTGAACAAGAGAATTCCATCTTTACGCCATTGCCAGCAATTTGGTATGCCTACGAATTGTGGTTGGCTTGATAACGCTTTGGAGACCCGTGCGATGTCTACGGTTCAGAAATCCCGAACTCACTTCATTGAACAGCGGCAGGCTCCTCGGAATCTTGAGCCGCAGGATTCTCCACTTTTTGCCGCTGAGATGCTCAGGCGTTTTCCTGCCTGCGAGGTGCAGCATATCCGTGAAGCGGACGTGTTTGGTCGATCACCAATCCGTTTGGCAGGTGGTCATTTCTTTGCAGAATCATTTGTAAATCAATCGCATTTTGATCTGTGGAAAAAACAGCGGGGGCATTGGCGAGCAGGTTTCGAGCGTTTCTTTCACTACCACACGCAATTGGACACACCTGGTATCTGGATTACGGATAACTGGAGTTGTGGTTTCTTTCACTGGTTTGGGGAAGCTTTGGCCCGGCTTGAACTCGCTCTGCAGGAACTGCGAGCAGAGGAAGTCACGCTACTGTTACCCCACAAATTCCATCGTCATGCCTACTTCCTTGATAGTTTGAAGGCGTATGGTCTGAGAGACGTGCGGATACTGGGGCGGTTTGAGTGCATGAGATGTACAGATCTGTTTTTTCCCAAGCATATTGCTGGCACGGGGAATTACAACAGTGGACTCATGCATTCGATGCGCAGCCGATTTCGTAAGCACATTGATGCTTCTACCACGTTGGATGCTCCTAGCCGTCGGCTCTACATCAGTCGCCGGTTGGCTGGCAGAAGACGAATCGTGAATGAGGAAGAAATCCTTGGTGTCCTTGCCGACCATGGATTTGAGACTTTGCTTGCCGAGGAAACGCCGTGGCATCAACAGGTAAAGCTGGCAGCAGAGGCTGAGTTTTTATTGTCCAATCACGGTGCGGGCCTCACAAATATGCTGGCAATGGCTCCCGGTACACGAGTGATGGAGATTCGTGAGCGAGAGGATCAACACAATAATTGTTTCTTTGCTTTAGCCTCGACGCTCGGCCTGGATTACTACTATCTACTTGCGGATCGCCATGATCCGAACGTTGGGGTCCATCTGGCCGATCTTGTGGTCGATCCTGATCGCTTGAATGAAACATTGCACCTAGCCTTGGACTCCGTCTCTAGATCCAAGACTGCGTAGTCCCGCGATTATTTTGGGATGTGCCAGCCAAGCCTACGGCTGCCGTATAAGGCTGGATGCAATCTCTGCATTCTTACATGGCCTTCATTTGTTTGTCATGCCTCGCTGCGCGCGAATCGTGGATTGCGATACTCTCTGTGTTTATAGCTTGGTTTCGGCATGGTAAGTTGAGGGTCTTGGCGATAGGCGGTTTAAGTGACGCCGAAACGCGTCGCGTTGGGGGCAGTTTTTGTGTGAGAGGACTGCAAAGGGTCATGATTTCCATATGACCGTGTGTCGTGAAAGAGGCATGCTGATTGATGGAAGACAAAGTACATTGAAGAGAGAAGGAATGATCGTGGGTAGGCATGGCAGTTTTCTATTGTTGCTAATTTTGTCATGCTGTGTCTGTTGCGCGGCAGAGAATGATTCTGTGTTGATGCAACTGCAAATCAAATTGCAAAAAAATTGTACTGACTGTCATTCAGAGGATTTCCAGGAAGGTGAAGTACGTCTCGACAATATCTCTGGGTTGAGCAGCGATAGCAGGGCTGCATTGCTCGCTAAAATTGAAGAGCAGGTTTACCTTGGGCGGATGCCGCCGGAAGATGAGACACCACTTGATGGCGTCGAACGAGACGAGATTCTTGCTTTGTTGACGTCAAATTTCGATGCCATGGGAGCAGTCTCCGGGTTTAGAGAAAAACTCAAGACACCCAGTTACGGCAATTACCTTAGTCACGAGAAGCTGTTCAGCGGGGATGTCACTGCAAAGTCTTTTTCCCCGCGTCGTTTGTGGCGGACAAGTCCGCATGTGTTCGAAAACGTTAAGTCGCAATATGGTGCAGATCCGCGGAGTTTACGCCAGCCATTCATCGTTGATGATAAGCAGGGGATCAAGGAGTATGCTTCTCTGTTGTTCGCGGACTCCGCTGTGGTCAACGTTCTACTGACCAATGCCGGCGAGTCGGCAGACCGCCTGATCGAGACGCGAGCAGTTCTTAAAGCGATTGCAGAGTCCGAGCAAAACCCCACCGACGCTGTTTTGCAGGATGCGATTCAGCAACATTTTCGCCGTGTGGTTTATAGACAACCGAACGACGCTGAATTGAAGCGGTACGTCGGCCTATTTAGAAAGTCAGCCGAAGATGCCGGGAATTTAGAAGCACTGCGAGTGGCATTGATGGCGATCATGCTGCACCATGAATCGGTGTACCGTGTCGAACTGGGGTTGGGTGAGGCGGACCTTGAAGGGCGACGGATGCTTGCCCCTGCCGAGTTGGCATTTGCAATTGCGTATGCCATCACTGACCAGCGACCGGATCAGGAGTTGTTGCAGGCAGCTGTTGGTGGCCGTTTGGTGACACGCGATGACGTTGAAAATCAGGTCACCCGGATTCTGAAAGATCATGCGATCGACAAACCGAGGCTGCTCAGGTTTTTTCAGGAGTTCTTTGGGTATTCTCACGCACATAAGGTTTTCAAGGATGCCAAACGTTCCGGAGGTTTTTCTTACTACGGTGAGAACTATCCTGATATGTATGAACGTGAAGCGGACTTTTTTGTCATCAATATCCTTGAAGATGACAAGGATGTGTTCAAGAGATTATTAACGTCTGATGAGTACTACATTCTTAACAGGCAGACGTTTCGAAATACGGTTTATGATTTCTATTTGAAAAATCAGGCTGCATTGGATCAAGGAGATTTCCCTCAAGAGAAGCAGCAGGAATTACTCCGTCGTCTTGATCTTCGCAATTGGGGCGAGTTGAACAAAAAATACCACCTGCACAAATTCAATCGCGGGTTCAATGGCAGCGTGGGGGCGATCAAGCAGATCGTGAAAGAGATCAAAGAGTGGAAGAATACGACGAATAGTGACATCCTGTTGCACAGCATGCAACCGCTCTATCGCAAGTTTCCCATGGTCTACGATATGGCTGATGATGAGCAGGATTTTTTGTTGCCACAGCCTTACAAGAGGCCAAACCGTGCGGGCATCCTGACTCATCCAGCTTGGTTGATTGCACATTCGCTCAATGACAGCACTGATCCAATTCGTCGCGGTAAGTGGATTCGCGAACGACTGTTAGCGGGATCTATCCCGGATCTGCCTATCACCGTGGACGCCACCGTTCCGGAAAACCACAACAAGACTCTGCGTGAACGACTTGCAGTGACGGAGCAGGATGAGTGCTGGCGATGTCACAAACAAATGAATCCACTGGGATACGCATTTGAAATTTATGATGATTTTGGTCGGTTTCGAACGCGAGAAAGCCTCGATAAATTACCCAGGGTGAATGGGCAATTCCCAAGTAAGCCGATTCATGCAAAGGCCATGCTCACGAGCACAGGCGATGAGCTTCTGAATTCCGAGTACGATAATGCTCTGGAGTTGATCGACAAACTTGCCGATTCTGATCGTGTTCGCCAGAGTATCATTCGCCATGTTTTTCGATATTTCATGGGGCGGAATGAATTGTTAAGTGATTCGCAAACCCTGATAGCAGCAGACAAAGCCTATATGGAAAGCGGAGGCAGTTTTAACTCACTGCTGATTTCGCTTTTGACGTCCGACTCCTTTCTTTATCGTAAATGATTGCAGGAAAAACTCGCAGATGTTGATTCGTTCAAGACGAGATATTCTCAAAGGCCTCTCTTTCGGTGCCGGAGGAGCGCTGCTGACACCGTTCCTGCATCAAGTCAGGTTGCAGGCTGAAGGCAATGCTGCCGCACTGCCAAAACGATTTGTGTTTGTCGTCAAATCCAGTGGAGTTTCACCTGAGGGAATTACACCCGAGTCATTGCAGGGTGACGATGCAAAAAATGAATCGTTGAAAGATGTCCAGTTGCAGCCTTCCATGAAGGCTTTGGAACCGTACAGAGATCAGCTGTCGCTTGTGCAGGGCTTGTCAGGGAAAATGTGTCGCGGTGGGCACAGCAGTTGGTTTGGTGCGATGGGCGTCTACATGACCGGTGGCGAAACCGAACGGGGAGCAATCCTGAGGGCAACAGCTGACGCTGAGCTGGCGGCTCTTAGTCCGGCACCCTTCAATCATGTCGGGCTGGCGGTGCGCGGAAGTGCGTTGTCGAATTCGTACGGCGGTGTGCTGTATCCGGGAATTACGGCCGTAGGTGCTAACAAGGAACTCCCGTTTCAGGGCAGTCCCGATCTTGCGTTTGAACAACTTTTTGGATCCGCAGTATCTGCAAGTGGAAAAGGTGAGACACGATTCAGTGTTCAGAAAAATTTACTCGACTTCATGGTCGATGATCTCAAGAAAGTAAATCGGGCAGTCCCCGGAGCCGAGAAGAACAAGTTGGATGCCTACCTGAACGCATTCGAGGAGTTGCAAGAGCGGCACAGTCGTTTGACTGGCATGAAAGGAAATATCAAAGACAACGCGCCAGAGTTCGACGACAAATTCACTTCATCGGTGGAAGAGGTGCGGCAGGAGGCTCACTTTGACTTGGCCTCAGCCGCTCTCATTGCAGGCTTGACCAATTGCGTCACCATCCGCTTGGATAACTTGTCGACGGTATACAACCAGCTCGGATTGGTGAAACCCAATCATGGTATCGGGCATGATGAGAGTAGTCGTACCCAGAAGGAATGCCGCGACATCATCCGGACTCACCACTCAGGTTTGTTGGCTGGAATGGCAGGAAAACTCAAAGCGGTTCCAGAAGGTGACGGGAATATGCTCGACAATACAATAATTGTTTATTTTAGTGACTCTGCTAATAAACATCACGGCGATTGCTTTGAGTGGCCCTATGTGGTGATTGGTGGCTGCTCAGGGAAATTGAACATCCCAGGCCGCTACATCCGTTACCCCAAGTACGGAGAGAAGGATTGTCGTACGATTGGCAACTGGTGGACAACACTGCTGAATGCCTATGGGAACCCCGTAGAGCATTACGGAAACGAGGACCTCGTGCTCAAGCAGAATGGCAACTCCTATCGCGGACCGTTAGGTGAGTTGATTGCTTGACCACTCTGCGTGCGAATTCACTTATCGCTCGCATTACAGCAGGTATCGGGCCAGGCTTCAGCCTCGTTGATGCTTGTGAGGCATGAATTTGTGTTAATGCTTTCTGCATAAGGACAGTATGAGTGTCCACTGCAGTTTTAGGGCACCTGCTGTGATAGCAGTGTCGGTAGCCAACATGCAGCGTAGCAGTGCTTGCAGCTGCTTTTGAACTGCCGTTTGGTGAGCAATGGTTGGTGGGAAAGGTCGTCAGGATTTTTATCAGGCTTGACGAGCTTTCTTCGGCTACAATGACGCCCCTTCCCGAACGTCGTTTTTTTAAGTCCGAAATCCATCAAGTTCAAGATCAAAAAAATGCATCTTAGTGTCCCCACTCGTCGGCAGTTCTTGCTTGCCTCCTCCGCTGCGTTAGCCGCAGTCTCGACGCCGCGAGTCGCAAGTGCGGCAGGTGAGCACGATTACAAACTTGGTATACAGCTTTATTCGCTGCGGGGTTTTGATGTTGATCAGGCGATCAAGCATGCGAGCGACTTGGGTTTCAAGCAGGTTGAGTTTTATGGGGGAATGCTGCCGACGAATGCTCCCATGAAGCAAATCAAGGAAACTCGGAAAAAGGTCTCCGACCTTGGTATGTCGATCTCGGCTCACGGGGTCAATCGATTTACCAAAGACGCTGCAGCAAACCGGAATCTGTTTGAGTTTGCCAAAGCACTTGGTGTCCCAACGATTACGGCTGATCCAGATCCTGATTCGTTTGACAACCTTGATGAACTGGTCAAGGAATTTGATATTCGTGTTGCCATTCACAACCATGGGCCCGGGCATCGCTACAACAAGGCAGTCGACGTGCTGAACGCAATCGAAGGTCATGATGAAAGGATTGGTGCTTGTGCCGATCTTGGACACTACATTCGCTCCGGCCAGCGAGCGACGGAAGTGATCCGGTTGCTCGAAGGACGACTGTACGGCATTCACCTGAAAGATTTTGCCGAGATGAAGAAGAAGACCAAAGGTGTCATTCTCGGCAAGGGGCACTTAGATGTTGAGGGTGTCTTTCTTGCGTTGAAAGCGACAGGGTTCCCCGAGAATGGTGCTATTTCGCTCGAGTATGAAGAGAATCCCAAAGACCCGATTGATGATATTCGACAATGCTTTGCGATTGCCAATGCAGCGATGAATAAAGTCTCTGGATCGTAAACCGATCATCCGGGTCACACAGCATCCGACCCATGTAAGATTCGAGATTTTGGGGAAGTTCGAGTGGGGGAATTTTGAGGCCATGATCTGATGAACGCTTGGCTCTAGGGTTCGCAGTTCAACGTGTTCATGGCGGAGGCGTACGATCAATCTGTAAGGCAGGTTGTCGCAAGGGAAACTTTGTGACCTGCATTCACTCAGGGTACTGCTGTTTTTTGAGCAGTTCGACCGTTGTTGTCAGATCGGTACAGCCCCTCTGTCCCAAGAATCCACCAGGAATTGCCGGGCGACGAGGGAGTCAAGTCAGCTGACGTGATCGCGATCACGCCAGCGAACGCTTGCTTTTCAGTGCTGGCCCACGCCCAAACATCGCCACCAAGGTCACAGCGCGAGATGTGTCCAGCTTTCTTGGGATTCAATGCTGCAACCAATTTGCGTGAGCATAGCTGTGAGCCTGCGATGCTGTGTCCCAGGGCCGTGAAGGGCCTAAGCGAGTCGACCTCAAGTGAGGTGGAATACAGAAAACTGTCAGTGCCCTGCGACAGGCTATAGAGAAGGCCGTGGGAAGTTCCGTAAAGCCATACGTGCGGATTGCAACGCAGTGACATCGTGTTGTAGTAGCCAAGGTCTGAACGCGAGGAGGTTTGCCGGAACGTTTGGCCGTTGTCGTGCGAAACATGCACCATTGAAGATTGTTCTGGCGTGGTCATGGTAGGGTGACCGCGTCCTAGCAAACTCATGAAACGATCAGGGCATGTGACCACTTCGATTACGGTTTGTCCAAATTGGTTCTGGAAGTAGGGGTTCGCGTGAATTGCGGTGATCCTTTGCCCTTGCAGTCCCAGGTTGACCCAGTTAACGCCCGCATCGTCGCTACGAAAAAGTCCACGAGTTTCGCATCCTACCAGAATGGTGTCCGGATTCATTGGTAGGAAAGCCAGCACTGCACCGCAGATCGCCGACGGACCCACTGCGTCAAAGTCACATTCCAGCGATAATTGTTTCCACGATTTTCCCCCGTCGGATGTGCGAAACAGGCCTCCCTGGTAAATACCGTTTGGGTCGGGGTTGCCAGCGGCTCGGAGCATGATGTCGGGGTTTGTTGGATGGATGGCGACGCTGCGAACGGCGTTTGCAGCGCCGTGCAATCTTCCATTAGCAGGCTGCCAGCTTTTCCCGCCGTCCTGTGAACGCAGTAGGCCTCGATTGACCGTTCGGACAACGACCACCTGCGGATCAGATGGGGCGACGGCGATACCGGACAATTGCACTTTGTCGGTTCCGTTTGCCAGAACAATGTCGGGGGTCAACTCAGAACCAACATCCTGCGTCAGCGAAAGGTTTGAGACAGCGGCTCGAAAGTACATTTGAGCGTCCTGGGGCAACGCTCGAAATACGATTCCAGCGCCGACCGTTGGTGGCAACTGTTTGAAGTGACGGACACCGAATGTCCAATTCTCACCGTCAGCAGAAGTCCA
>Ga0315321_10001817_pt1 | contig 16523 bp, 11 predicted proteins | sample M180m21515metaG_FD_203464 | JGI IMG/M metagenome (GOLD analysis project Ga0315321, IMG submission 203464) | Ammonia-oxidizing marine archaeal communities from Monterey Bay, California, United States - M1 80m 21515 | ecosystem: Environmental > Aquatic > Marine > Intertidal zone | place: USA... | reverse complement strand
ATGTCTCGCAAGAATCTGTCGGTTCCGTTCCAGACTGTCGAGGCCATGCTGGCGTACAATGAAGGGAAGAATTGGGAGCTTTGGGAACTCGCTCTCGAGTATGAAAGCATCCGTGGAGGAATTTCTCGCGAAGCGGTGATGGAGAAAGGCCGGATGGTCTTGGGGCTGATGGAATACGCAGTGAAGACGGGTTTGGCGGGGACGAAGTACGCTGACCGAATCTTGCCGTGCCAGTCCGTGACTTTTGTTGAACGTGAGGCGGAAGGTCGCTTGATTCCGGGTGACGTGATGAATCGTGTGATCGCTTACGTGTCCGCGATTTTGGAAGTGAAGTCTTCAATGGGAGTCATTGTAGCGGCTCCGACTGCAGGTTCCTGCGGCGCTATGCCGGGGTCCATGTTGGCGGTGGCCGATTCAATGGGCGTCGACGAGGAGCAACGGATTCGGGCTTTGCTGGTTGCGGGGCTTATCGGGGTTTTCATCGCGACTCACGCTACATTCGCTGCCGAAGTCGGTGGCTGCATGGCGGAGTGCGGATCGGGCGCCGGCATGTCTGCCGCGGCTATGGTAGGGCTGGCTGGTGGTTCTTTGGAGCAGCAACTTGGTGCGGCGTCGGTGGCTTTGCAAAATTCATTCGGCATGACCTGTGATCCGGTAGCCAATCGCGTCGAGGCGCCGTGTCTCGGCAAGAATGTATTGGCTGGGACCAATGCCTTGGCTTGCGCAAATATGGCATTGGCGGATTATAAGCATCTTATCCCTTTGGATGAAGTCATCTATGCCATGAATGAAGTCGGGAAGGCTATTCCGCATGAACTTTGCTGTACCGCGAAAGGCGGTTTGTCCATCACGCCCACCTCGAAGGCTATCGAGCAAAAGTTGGCTAGTACCGAAAAAACGAATAACTGAATGACTGAAGAAACGAGTGCTCCTAAAACCTGGTTTGGTCATCCTGCCGGACTATCGACATTATTTTTCACCGAGCTTTGGGAGCGATTCAGCTATTACGGTATGCGGGCTTTACTTGTCCTCTTTATGGTGGATGCCGTGAAGACTGGCGGGATGGGGCTCGATGACAAGACGGCTAGTTCGATCTATGGTTTGTATACGGCGTTTGTTTATCTGGCTGCCTTGCCGGGCGGATGGATTGCCGATCGGCTTTTGGGAGCGCAGCGTTCCGTTTGGGTTGGGGGATTGATCATAGCGGCTGGCCACTTCACTTTGGCGATTCCTTCTACGGCTGCGTTTTTTGTCGGATTGGTATTGGTAGTCATCGGGACGGGTTTCTTGAAGCCGAATATCAGCGCGATCGTCGGGCAGCTTTATCCTGAGGGTGGAGCTCGCCGCGATGCGGGGTTCACTATTTTCTACATGGGTATCAATATGGGTGCTTTTCTGGGGCCTTTGATTTGTAGCTATCTTGGGGAACAGGTGAACTGGCACGCAGGTTTCGGCGTGGCAGGCGTAGGCATGTTGGCAGGCGTTATTCAGTATAAGTTTTCGGTAGGTCGCTTGGGCGACGCTGGCCTTCACTCCTCGGCTCCAAAGCGCGAGGGAGGCGGAATCGACAAGGCCTGGTATCCAGTAATCGGAGGATTTTCGGTCGTGGCCTTGCTTGTGGTTCTCGGCTTGTCTGGCGTTATCAAATTTAACGCCTTAGCCCTAGCTCAGAACACGACCTTTGTAATTGTCGGCTTGGCGGTTGCTTTTTTCGTCTACATATTCGCATTTGGGAAATTGAATCCGACAGAACGCAAGCACACGATCGTGATTGTCGTGCTATTTGTCGCTTCCGCGGTTTTTTGGTCCGGTTTCGAACAAGCAGGTTCATCGTTGAATCTGTTCGCGGATCGGCATACGGATCGATTCGTATTTGGTTTCGAAATACCGGCAGGTTGGTTTCAGTCGCTAAACCCGTTTTATATCGTGGTATTCGCTCCCATCTTCGCGACTTTTTGGGTGGGTTTGGCGAGGAAGCGGATGGATCCGTCCATGCCTGCCAAGTTTGCGATTGGTATGGTTATTCTTGGGCTGGGATTCCTAGTGATGGTGGGTGCGGCTAATTTGGTAACGGATGGAGGCCAGGCAGGGCCTTATTGGCTTATCCTGACTTATCTGCTCCATACTATGGGCGAACTATGTTTGAGTCCGGTAGGCTTGAGTTCCGTTACGAAATTGGCTCCGAAGCGCTTTGTCGGTCAAATGATGGGTATCTGGTTTTTGGCTACGTCGCTTGGTAATTTGATGGCGGGCCTTATGGCGGGACGATTCAATCCTGAGTCGTTAAATGAAATGCCGGGACTTTTTATGCAAATCGTTCTTACCTCGGTAGGCGGTGGGTTGCTGCTTCTTTTGTTTACGAAGCCTATTAAAAAGCTAATCGGTAATCTTGAGTAGGAATGTGGTTTTGAAGAGTATTTGTCCACAGATTGCTCAGATGCCCACAGATTTTTTGGAATGATCTTTAGCCACGAAGAGCACGGAGGATCCTCTATTGTTTTAATATTCAAATCTTTTCCGAACTTTCGTGGTTATAAAGCGTATGTCTTGGCTCTGTTATGTTGGGGTTTGCTTGCTGCGCAGAGTGTGGATGCTCAGGAAGGTTACTCGATTCAAAATATCGAAGGATGGCCTGTTTGGGTAAGCGATGAATTGAAGGTAAAGGAGCCTGAAGCGACTGCGGTTGCATTGGATTTGCTTCGAGATCAATGCCAATTGGTAGTTCGAGTATTGCCGGTAGCTGCCAGCGCAGCAGTTAAGAAAGTTCCAATTTGGATGTCGCTACCAGCTCCTGGAAGGCGACCGAGGGCTGAGTTTCACGGCAATGTGAACTGGTTGCTGGATAATGGGATGGATCCAGCCAAGGCTAAATGCGTCGAATTTTCGAATATACCGATCTTTGGTAGAGAGATAAAGAGGATGCCGATGATGTTGTTGCACGAGCTTGCTCATGCGTACCACAACTTGATTTTGGGCTACGATCACCCGGATGTTTTGCGCCTCTACAAAAGGGCAAAGCAATATGGTAGCTACAAGATCGTTGCTCGTCGTAATCATAAACTGCAAATGGCTTATGCCATGAATAATCAAATGGAGTATTTCGCGGAAACGACGGAAGCGTTTTTCGGCGAAAACGATTTCTATCCTTTTAATCGTGCCGAGTTGAAAAAGCACGACCCCGAGATGCACGAACTCTTGAAACGTCTTTGGGAGAATGCGGGAGAGTAGAAAACCTATTTTCCGCATAGCGGAAACCTATGGTGCTCGCACAGCGAGGACACAAGGTCCGGCGAAGTAGGACCGTTGTTAATAAATTCTCAACTGAATGGATTTTCAACAACGCTTCGCTAGTTGCTGCTGTGCAGCAAATAGGTGTCTCCCGCCCTCGGAAGGCAATAGGTTCGCAGCTGATGTTAGTTTTGCTTTCTCCCGAGTACGTACTCGGGGCCTTCGGCACGGATTTCGGCATGGAGCTGGATCATGCGTTTTTTGAGTTGGTGAAGACGGAATTCGGTACGCGTGTGATTGACAAGGAGTTATTCAAAGGACTAATGGTTTTGATGTTCTGGGGTAGGCTGAACGAAAGCGTACCGTCAATGCTGGATTCGATAAACGCCGCTTTGAAGGAAAAAGTTGAAGGCTAAAATGTAATTGATAACGCGGTTCAGCGCGATCGTCGATCCTACGATTTGATCGGGATTTATTTTCGCTTTATCGTGTTCCTTTCGCGGCTCTGATTTCGGCTAGGCGTTTTTTCATTGCTTGAGCGATTTCAGGATGCTCACGAATGACGTTAGTGGATTGCGATAGGTCGGTTCTTAGGTTGTAGAGTTGTTCTTTGGGGGCGTCGGGTTTGAGCGCTCCGTCTGCCATGTCGCTATTGGTCTCGCCTGCGAAGTGTATGGCGGGTGGACCACCGAAACCATGGTCTCCGACATTCTTGGCGCTGAAACCACCGCCCGCTTGGTTGGGAATGTACATCCAATCGCCTTCACGCAGAGATAGATGTGTTTTGCGGAAGGCTGCTAATGCGAGGTGGTCTCGGATGGGTTCGGTAGGTTTGCCGGTTAGGGCAGAGAGGATATTGAAGCTGTCGGGCCCTTCGTCCTTCTCTAGGTTTTCGCCAACAAGGGCGGCCAGAGTGGCGATCAGATCGATGTTGCTAACGAGTTGATCGGAGGTCGAGCCGGTGGTGATTTTGCCAGGCCAACGTGCGATGAAAGGCACTCGGTGGCCGCCTTCCCAAGCGTCGAATTTAAAGCCGAACAATTCGCCGTTTTGATTGTGTCCGAGTTTCCAGGCTTCTTGTCCGCCGCGGTTTATCATGCCGCCATTGTCGCTGGTAAAGATCAGAAGGGTGTTTTCGACGAGTCCCTCTTCTTCTAGGGTATTCATAACTTCGCCGACAATCCAATCGAGTTCGTGAATGAAGTCACCGTAACGGCCTGCTTGGCTGGTGCCTTGAAAACGGGGGTGAGGCGTGAAGGGGTGGTGGATATTGGTGGTCGCGAAGTAGAGGAAGAATGGGTTGTCTTTGTGCCCACGTATCCAGTCTGTGGATCGATTAGCGAGTGTGGTTCCTACATACTCGTCATCGTAGAGACCGTGGGCAGCTTTGCCGCCACCGATCTGGTCGATGCCCATCTTTTCGTCGAAGATACGCGTTTCGGCGACTTGATCGTAAACTAGTGGATCGTTGGGGTCGAGGCCTACGACATGGTGATTCTCGACGTAGACGAAAGGCGGATGGCTATTTACTACGGGCATTCCGAAGTAGGAATCGAAGCCAAGCTCTAGGGGACCGGGTTTGAGTTCGCCATTCCAGTTGGGAGTATCCGTTCCGAATCCTAGGTGCCATTTGCCGATGCAGGCTGTATCGTAGCCTGCTCGCTTCATTATATCGGCGACCGTGGTTCGATTGGGATCAACGACTAGGCCGGTTTTTAGGAATACCGGTGGCCAGAGGTCTACCCGAAATGGGTATTGTCCAGTGAGGAGGGCGTAGCGAGAAGGCGTGCAGACCGCGGAGGTCGCGTGTGCATCGGTGAATCTTCGACCTTGGCTGGCGAGTTGATCTATGTTTGGCGTTTTGACCTTAGTAGCTCCGTAGCAACTAAGATCGCCGTAGCCTAGGTCGTCGGCGAATATGACAACGACATTGGGCGGTGGCGAAGTGCCGGTGGCACTGAAGTGTGAATTGTGAAGGGTGAAAAGTGAAAGGAAGATAAGTGTTTTGAAGGGTATTTTCATGGGACTGGGGTTCTATGAGATATTGTTTTATTGGTTACTTTCGAGGATCATTCATTTTGCGATGTCTGGCCTTTTTGGATTGTCATCGAAGAAACGGGCATTGGCTCCGATTCGATCGATGTCACCGATATCTGCACGTGCATGCTCAGCAAGTTGTAGCAATCGATTAACTACATCGGGATGTTTGGCAGAGATATCGGTGGTTTCGGCAATATCCGTTTCTAAATTGAATAGTAAGGGGCTTGTGATGTCGAAGACGTCTTCGGGTTTACTGTAATTGGCCCATTTTTCATCGGCGGATCTTGAGAGGTGTAATTTCCATGGCCCGGAGCGAACTGCTTGAAGTTGGGTACGCTGGTAGTAGTAAAATGCCTCGGTGGGACTGGCGGCGTAATTATTTCCATGGATGAGATTGCGAATGTCATGACCGTCGATGACCCGATCGGTAGGGGCATGACTGCCGGCCAGCTTAGCGACGGTGGGGAGCATGTCCATGGTCGATGCGATTGCAGAACAGTCCGTACCTGCGGGGATATTGCCTGGAGCCCACATGATGCATGGCACGCGCAAACCTCCTTCCCAGGTGGAGGTTTTGGCGCCGCGTAGCGGGAGAGCGGACCCGCCGTGGGCTTCCGCATCGGGTCCTATCCTGCTGAGGTGGCCTTTGCTGTTTCCTAGATACCAGGGACCATTGTCGCTCATATAGAAAACATAGGTGGACTCGTCTAATCCTTCTTCTCTGAGAGTTTCGAATATACGGCCAACGTACCAATCGATCTCTTCAATCACATCGCCATAGATGCCTCCATTGGATATGCCTTCGAACGGTTCTGATCTTTCCAGACGAATGTGCGGCATGGTGTGGGGCATGTAGACAAAGAAGGGACTGTCTTTGCTCCGTTTGATGAATTGGATGGCTTCATCTGTATAGCGGCGAGTCAATTGGCTCATGTCGGCATCCATCTCGATGATCGTTTCATTGCGAATAAGGTGCGCCTGACTATCGTTGCTGCTGGATGTGCCGAAGAAATAATCAAAGCCCTGATGAGTGGGCATTAGTTCATGAACGTAGCGCTTGGGATCCTGGGTATGTCCAGCAAGGTCCCATTTGCCGAATGCGGCCGTGGCGTAGCCCAAAGGTTTCAATACTTCTGCAATGGTAATTTCTTCGGAGTGAATGTAGGGGTGTACATCGACACGGTTTCCTTTAGTTGCCACACGGAGAGGATAGCTCCCGGTCATCAAGGCGGAACGCGATGGTCCGCAAACCGTTTGGGCGTAGAAGTTGGTGAATCGCATTCCTTCAGCGGCCATGCGATCGAGGTGAGGAGTTTTTATATTCGGAGAACCGAAGACGCCGATGTCTTGATAGCCTTGGTCGTCTGCGAAAATGAGAATGAAGTTGGGTGGAGAGTCTGATGCTCGAGTTGTTGGCGCGAGCTCCCGTGAGTCCCCAATCGCTCTCTGGTCGATTCCTCGAGTTCGTGAACTGCCGAGCCTTTGTCTGGCCGCACTGGCTTCTTCGTGCAGCTCTTTCACCAGGTTCGGGTTCTGCGCAGCAACGTTGTGGGATTCGCCTACATCATCAGTTAGGTTGACAAGAAATGGATCAGTCAATTCCAGGAAGGTCTCTTTGCCGGCCTTTTGCCACCATGGGATATCCTCGAGTGTACGCGGGAGGTGCATTTTCCAATCCTGCTTTCGTATAGCCTGCAGATTGTTATCGTTGTAGAAATATTCAAATTCCCTGGGAGGCGTTTGCGATTCGCCGCTTAGTATTGGCCAAATGTTCTGACCATCGAGGACACGGTCACTAGGTAACGGGGCTCCTATAATGTCAGCGATTGTCGGGAATATATCGATCGAACTGATCGGGATTTCGGATACTTGGTCTGATCGGATTTCATCGGGCCAGCAGAATATGGCTGGGACCCGGTGGCCGCCTTCGAAGGTGTTGTACTTACTGCCTCGCAGAGGTCCCGATGAATTGTAGTCGGTTGCGAATTTGGGAAGGGGCCCGTTGTCGCTGGTGAAAATGACGAGGGTGTTTTGGTTTAGCTCCAATTCCTTCAAAGTGTCCATCAAGGTGCCTGTGCTTGTATCCAATTCTTCGATGATATCCCCATAAGGGCCAGCGCGTGACGTACCTGCGAATGCTGGATTGGGCTTGAGGGGTACGTGGGGATAGTTGTGGGCGAGGTAGAGGAAAAAGGGTTTGCTTCGATTGTTTTCGATGAACTCGGTTGCCTTGTCGGTGTAGTTGGAAACGAGTTGCGACAAGTCCGTTAATTCAGCGATCATTTTCTTGTCGTTGAAGAAGCGTTTGTCGTGGTTGAAATTGGACGGCATTCCATAATAGCTGTCAAAGCCCTGATTGAGTGGGTGGAATACTTCGTCAAATCCGAGATGCCATTTTCCAATCATACAGGTTGCATAACCTTGAGACTTCAGGAGCTCGGCGATTGTGATTTCGTTGGGATGCAGACCTAAGTGACGGTGTTCGAGGCGAGCTGGGCTTATACCGTTGGGAATGCCTGCGCTTTGTGGATACGAACCGGTTAGCAGAGCGGCCCGCGATGGGGTGCAGATGTTTGCGGCAGATCGATATTCTGTAAATTGTACTCCCTGCGATGCCAATTGATCGATGCGTGGAGTGTCGATGAGTTTCGAGCCATAGCAGCTGAGATCTCCGTAGCCCAGATCGTCGGTTAGTATGAGGATGATGTTGGGTGGAGGCGGCGAACCGCCGAATAGTGAATGATGAATGGTGAAGAGTGAAAGGGTTAGAATACAGAGAGAGGTGGCGAGTGGGTGCTTCATGTGGATAATGAGTATTCTTTATTTGGGTACGTTATGGGGCAGTTCGTTGGGCTCTCTGGTGTTTCTCAAGCATCGCTTCCAGTTCACGCGCAACCTCTGGATGTTTGTTGTATAAATTGGTGGTTTGTTGAAGATCTGCATCGAGATCGTAAAGTTGGGCCGGTGGAGCGCTAGGTTTGTAGCGGCCGTTTTCGATATCATTGTTGACGTGTTTAGTGAGGAGGTGCGCTCCGGGTCCGCCGCGCTCGTAGTCGGTTTCCAATTTTCCTCTGAATCCACCGCTTCCTTGGGCGCTGATGTACATCCATTTGCCTTTTCGAATGGATAGGTTTGGCTTTTTAGCGGGGCTCAAAATCAGGTGATCGCGAATTTGCTTTTTAGGAGAACCTGTTAGGGCGGGTAGCACGTTGAAACTATCGGGACCTTCGTTTTTGGCTAGCGTTTGTTCAGTCAAGGCAGCCATGGTCGCAAGTAGATCTACGTTGCTAATCAATTGATCGGAGACCGAGTTTGCGGGGATTTTTCCGGGCCAACGGGCGATGAAGGGAACGCGATGTCCACCTTCCCATGCACCGAATTTAAAGCCGAGTAGATCGCCGTTCAAACGGTGCCCAGCTTTCCAGGCATCCTGGCCACCGACGTTGAACATACCTCCATTGTCGCTGGTGAATATGACCAGCGTATTGTCGTCCAGTCCTTCGGATTTTAGTGTATCCATTACTTCCCCTACCATCCAATCGAGTTCGTGGACGTAGTCTCCGTAGCGACCCGCTTCGCTGGTTCCGATGAATCGAGGGGCTGGCGTGAATGGGTGATGGATGTTCGTAGTAGAGAGAATGAGGAAGAAGGGGTTTTCTTTGTGTTCACGAATCCATTCGACGGATTTTTCCGTGAGCTTAGTTCCCACTTCGCGATCTTTATAGAGGGCGTGTGCGGCATCGGCCCCACCGATGTCGTTGAGTTTTCTTTTCTCGGGAAACACTTGGGTATTGGCTCGTTCGCCGTAGACGAATGGGTCTTCCGGGACGAGACCGACGACCCGGTGGTTTTCCACATACACGAAAGGTGGATGACTATTAACTACTGGAACGCCGAAGTAGTAATCGAATCCCAGCTCGAGGGGACCCGGTTTTAAATCTCCATTCCAGTTGGGGGTTTCTTCGCCAAACCCAAGGTGCCACTTGCCTATGATCGATGTTGAATAACCGGCACGCTTCATCACATCGGCTACCGTTGTCTGATCCGGTTCGATCAGTAGGCCCACTTTTAGGAATACTGGAGACCAATGATTTCCGCGAAAGGCGTACTTGCCCGTAATTAGGTTGTAGCGCGAGGGAGTGCATACTGCCGACGCGGAATGTCCATCGGTGAATTTCCGACCTTCAGCAGCGAGCTGATCGATGTTTGGGGTATCGATCATGGTCGCACCGTAGCAGCTCAAATCCCCATAGCCCAGGTCGTCGGCGAAGATGACAACGACGTTGGGGTGAGCGGCGGTGGCGCTGAAGTGTGAATGGTGAATGATGAAGAGTGAAAGGAAGAGAAGTGTCTTGAAGTGCGTATTCATGATGGGGCGGAACTTGGGAATCTTCGTGAGAAGCATATCATACTATTGCCTAATCTAACGGCTATTTTTTGAGGGCTACGGGATTGTCGACAACAGCTGCGGGTCGGCTGTTATTTGCAAGGTCTTTTTCGAAGTTTCGAATGTAAGCCATGAGATTGTCTTTGATCGTTGGATTTTCGCCGAGGAGATTTTCGTTTTCACCTATGTCGTTTTTTAGATCGTGAAGGGCTGACGGTTTTCCATCTTGTAGATGGAGCTTCCAATTGCCTGAACGGACTGCTCGGAGTTCGTTCCCTCGGTGATAGAAAAAGGCTTTGTGCGGCGTTCTGGCATTCTCCGCTAAGACGGGCCATATATTTTTCCCATCGATGACGCGATCCGAAGGCATTTTTGCCCCTGCTAGTTTTGCGAAAGTAGGGTGCAGGTCCATTGCGGTCATCAGTTCGTTATTCGAGACGCCTGCTGGGATTTTGCCTGGCCAACGTACAACAGTCGCTTCGCGCATTCCGCCTTCGAAAGTACTGCCCTTTTTGCCTTTGAGGGGACCGGCCTTGCCGACTGCGGGGCCATTGTCGGAGGTGAAGAGTACGAGTGTGTTTTCGTCGATCCCTTGTTCTTTCAGTGTATCTAGTATTTCCCCAACAGACCAGTCGATTTCCGCGATCGCTTGTTTGAACAATTTGTCACGGGTTTTGTAGTCGATATTCCCGTCTTCATTGTTCAGCTCTTTTTTGATTGTGCTGGAAACGCTCTCCATTAGCGGTGGCGAAACGTGAAGCGGTCTATGTGGAATGGGGTGGGGAATGTAGAGGAAAAATGGAGCGTTTTTGTTTTGCCTTATGAATTCGACCGCTCGCTTCGTTATTCGTTTCGTTAGGAGGTCGGCATCGGGATCCATTTCAATAACGGTTTCGTGATCCAACAGGGGAAGCGCTGGGAATTTGAAATGATCCTGTCTCGGGTGATAGGGATGAATGTCGTGGCTGTAGGGGATTCCAAAATGCTCGTCGAACCCTTGGCGAGTCGGTAGAAAGGCCGGTTGATCACCGAGATGCCATTTCCCGAACATCCCGGTTTTGTATCCGACGCTTTTGAGCGTTTCGGCAATAGTGATTTCGTCGGGATGGAGGCCTTTGGAGTCAGCGGAAAGCAATACGCCGAATCGGGAACCCGTTGCCATATCGATACGCTTTGGATAGGAGCCGGTCATTAATGCTGCCCTCGAGGGCGTACAGACGGGAGCGGCTACATAGAAACTCGTTAGCTTCGATCCTTCTGCGGCCATTTGGTCGATGCGTGGAGTGCTGACGTAGTCTGCTCCGAAGCAACCGAGGTCGCCGTAGCCTTGGTCGTCGGTGAATAAAAGAACGATGTTGGGAGGCGAATCGGCACTGAAGAGCGAATGGCGAGGGGTGAAAGGTGAAAGGAGGAGCAAAGCGACGACGAGTCCGGTTCTGAAAGAAACCGGAACAAAGAGAAAAACGAGGAGACGTTTAGGATGGTTTATCATGATAGATTTCGGTTCCGATTTGTTCGGCTACTTTGTCTTTGATGGTCGCTCGGAGATCGGCGACCATCTTTGAGGAGCGTTGTCATTTTATTTGAGCGTTCGGATATAGGCTAGCAGATCGGCAAGTTGTTCTTGAGGGAGATTGTCTATTAGTCCCTCAGGCATTGAGGAGCGTCCTTGAACTTGCTGCACGGTCTTGATTTCCGAATTGCTGACGAATAGCGACCCTCCGCCCATGAAGCGTAGGGTGGCTCCATGTTCATTCTGCTTTTCGAGGTAGCCTTCTATTGTCGTTCCATCCGTTTTTAGGATACGGCGCAGGCGATAGGCACCTTCCATTGCAGCACTGGGATCGATGACCGCGGTTAGTAATCCTTCGTTGTCCCGGTGGCCAGAGCCATCTAAGGCGGGAGCCCATCCGATACCTTCGCCGCCCGTGCTGTGGCAAGCTAGGCACAATGACGTAAAGAGCGGTTGGCCTTTTAGGGGATTGCCGGATTCGGATTCGGCGATTTTCATGACGGTATCGAAGGTTTTCTTGAAAGCTGCCTCTTTGTTTTGCTTTCGTTCCTTTTGCAAAGCCCGTAACCGAGGGGCTTTGATATTCGCGCTCAACATTCGATCGAGAGTCCAGTTATCGATTTCGTTTTCTGCTAATCGCCCTTCATTCAATAAGGATAGTAAGGTTTGGGCACCGGGTCTTGAGGAAGATAGCGTTTTAGTAAATTCGCTCTTTTGGAAGTCGTTAAGCGATCCTAGGAATTCATCGAGATACTTCGGATCTGGCTGGCCTTGTGCTTTCAGCAGGGCGTGGAGCGTTGCCAATCGCAGATCGAAGGACTGGGAAGCGTTCTCGAACCGTTGTTGAAAGATAGCTTTAGTTCTCGGTGAAGGTTTGCGTTCGAGTGCAGAAATGGCTGCCATCACGACTGTCCTGTTAGAGTTGGGCGAGTCGAGTAATTGGATGATGTCGATTTCCAAATCGGTCATCTTGTAGTTCCTGGCAGCCTTGAGGCCGATTTCCTGGTCGGATTGATCCTTGGACGCGAGCAAGTACTTGACTCCCGGCTTCAGTAAAGAGATTAGGTTTTCGGTTGCGGCTTTTCCTAGGGCCTCGTTTGCAAGTGAGACCAAGTGTCGGGCGTTCCAGAGATTCTGGAAGACCGGTTTGGCAAGTTCGTGGATGGACCGTTTTTCCATCGCGTTTAGGATTTCGATGAAGGTGGCCAAATTCCACGGTTCGCTTTTAAGCGCATCCCAAAAGTCGACAAAGTAGGCTTCCTTTTTTTCAAGCGTCAGGGCTTGGATCGCCCAGAATCGATGAGTTGCGGGTTGCTTCTTGGAAAGCGGGTGATCGAGGTAGTCGATTAATGCATCTGGGTATTGTTCCAAGGCCATACGAGCGAGGTAGCGTTCGAAGCTACGCTCGTAGGGGCCGCCAAGATCGACTTCTGGAATGTCGGGGCGACAGTAGCTTACCAGTATATCAATGGTTTCCCGGTTGGCTTGGCCGTAGTCTGCCAATGTACGCAAGACCTGGGAGCGTATCATTACGTTGGGGTCGTTGGTAAGGTCGTTCAGGTAGGAAGCCATTTGCGATGGCTCGATGTCGAAGCTAGAGAGGGAGCGAATTGCTTCGCGGCGCAATTCATCTTCGGTCTCCGCGATTAGCGTATCCATTAGGTGGGCATCGAAGTGCTTGAGCCCTTCCAATGACCATAGGGCATGGATGCGGGTTGTTACGTTCGTCTTCTTGTTTTCGGCTAGGCGAATTAACTGGGGGGCGAGTTCGTTTGCGCTTCGATCGCTTATTTGGTGCCATGCAGCGCGTTTCTCCCAGAGGGTGGGGGCTTTCAGGTGGGATACGAGATCGCTTGTCGGAGTTTCGTAGAGGTTGGGTATCTTGCCGGGGATTTGGCTTTGGTGGCGAATGCGCCAGATGCGGCCGTGTCCTTTGTCGCGTTCGGGGTGGGTGCGCGGTAGTTCGTTGTGGGAGATGATCTTGTTGTACCAGTCGGCGATATAGAGACAGCCGTCCGGGCCGAATTCCATATTTACAGGTCGGAACCAATCGTCTTTCGATTTCAGCAAATCTGGTAGGAGTTCGGCGGATACAGTTCCATCCGAATTGCGAACGATACGGACGCAATTGACGGTACTAGTAATTGGATTCGCGAGTAGGGCGACATCCTTCCACTGCTCGGGGAAGCTATTGACGCCGTCTTCCGAGAATTCCAAGCCTGATATGCCGGTGCCGCCGACTCGGAATTCGTGCATCTCGGGTATCCAGGGTTGGTAGGGGCGCATACGGGTGTTTCCGATTCCTTGGAATCCAGTGCCTGCCTCCATGGGTACGACAGACCAGGTCTTGTCGTTGGCTTCGGTGCCGTACCATTGGCCATTGGCTCTTAGTTGAAATCCCCAGATGTTGTTGAGTCCTGAACTGACTACATTGAGGCGCGATCCATCGAGCGATACGCGAGCGATTTTGGAAAAATCGATTCGAGCCTCGGCTCCGCTCACTGCGGATTTCACCAAACCCTTGTTGAGGGCTCCTTGGCTAAAGTGTATCCAGTTTCCGGGTGCGCGTATCAATAGGTGGGCCATGGTGTGGGTATCGGTGAATCCAAAACCGCTTAGGAGAGGCTTGCGCGTATCCGCTGTCCCGTCTCCATTCGAATCCTCCAGGAAGAACAGTTCGGAGCCTTGGGCTACATAGGCGCCGTTTTTGTAGGGGAGGATGCTTTGGGGGATAGTCAGGCCATCGGCCCAGGTGCGAGCTTTGGATGGGTTAATGGCAGTTGGGTTGTCTATGATCAGAATCTTGTCCTCGCCCTGCGTCTTGCCTTCGTACAAGTCCAATATTCTCTTGAACGCTGGATCGCGTCTTTGGGCTTCGGGGTTGTCCATCAACTTAAGGAGGTCTCCCCATTCGATGTCCATTGCAGGATCTAGTGGATACATCGTTGCGGTCTGCGTCCAGAGGCGTCCGGCATCGTCAAAGGCGAGATCGATGGGGTTGATGATTCCATCTCGTTCGCTCGCCACCAGTTCGATGACGAATCCGTCCGGAAGCTCGAACCCCGCTAATTGTTCTTCGGGTGTTTGAACCTCAGTGCGGAAGGAGTGGGTTTTTTTCGCCTGTAGGGGAATTGCGAATAAGTATAGAAGTAGAATCGGAAGAAACTGTTTTTTCATGGGAAGTGTTTTTTGAAGTTGGGAGCGATTCCGGCTTTTAGAATTCCGTGATGGTGATATCGCTGAATTCGACTTTGCAGTTGCCGCCGCTGTGTAACTGAATACCGAATACTCCCTTGGTTGGAATGGAAGGGTCTTCTTCGATGTAGTCCGCAACTTTGACTCCGTTTATGTAGGTTTCGTGGTGGTTTCCCTTGCAGCGGATTATGTAGCTGTTCCACCCCATGGGATTGAGGATTTTATTAAGGGTGGCGAGCTCGCCTTTGAGCAGCGCTTTATTCCGCCGGTGCTCGTCGTAGATGTCGCCCCAGTAGCGGTTTCCGATATCTGCTTGGTAGCCGATCATGTGTTTTCCGTTGGAGGAAGAACGATATTGGATGCCGCTGTTGATCAATCCGGTGGACGGATCGCCTGAAATGCGAAAGAGGCAGCGAAACTCAAAGTCTTCGAATTCTTTTACAGTTTGAAGAAACGAATTGTGAGGGATTTTCTGGATTGCATCTCCGCCAGTGATGACGCCGTCGATGACTGACCAGAACTTGGAATCTCCGGGCCGAACGGTTTTCCACCCTTCGAGAGTTTGTCCATCGAACAGGGAAGTGGTTTTTCCGGGTTCGCTAGCGATCAATGACATGGAAGCTAGGAAAAGCAGGGAGATTGATTTCAGGGCAATTTGCATAGGAATTCTGTTGTTTGGAGTTTAGACTGCGAAATCGAAAACGATTACTCTTTCGAGGCATGGAACAACGATGTCCTTGACCGCTTCGTGGATTGGGTGGGGCAGATAAGCATCGCGCGATTCAGGTGAATCGAAGGTCATCAGGAAACCGTGAGTGAAGTCTTCGTTCATACCTTCGGAACTCTCGTAGGGGCCATGTTCCATATCTTGCAGGCCAGGAATTCTTCCTACCATACCTTTCATGGCGTTGAAGCAATCGTCTATTTGAGATTCGGATATTTCCGGTTTGAATTTAAATACTCCGTAATGTCTGACCATTGAACTGTGGTTTTTGTGAGTTATGCGAATAGGAGAGGGGATATTCGGCTTCTTTTAGTAGGTTTGGGGCGTAATTAGATTTATGCGTTGGCTATAAAACTGGGGGACTAAATATTCCTTTTATTGATGCGTTTTCGCAAATAGAATTATCAAACATGCGGATATTGAAAATCCACATTGAAATGTGGTTTGAAGTCGTTCATTCGTACAATCAACTCGTGAATACCCAACCTGGAAGAAATCATCAAAACGAATTGCATGAGAAGCATTTCATTGGGAAATCGGATTATTTGGTCGTTCGTTCAGACAATTCCGATAGGCGTTCCTGGTTGCGGAATGCACCGGTTTGTTCGCTTTTGGCAAATCATCACATCGCGCATGTAGGGATCATGCGGGCTCGATTTCCTTTTGAAGTTACGCGTACGGATCTTTCTGGGACCTATATGATGGCCTGTTTCGAAGGAGAGGGGAAAGTGCTGGTTGACGGGAATTGGCATACGCTTGGAGCTGGACAAGCATGCTTGCAACCGCCGTTTGTCTTGAACTCGCTTCAATGCGACCGTGGAAAGCCTTGGTGTTTTTGTTGGGTGCGCTATTTGGAGTCTCGTGAGAGTATTCCGATCGTGACGGAAAAGTCTCCGGTCGTGGGATCCTACGGTCATGCACCGTTAAAGGCGGCAATCGAGGGGCTTTCTTTCGAGACCGAGAATTCGAATTCTCCTGGAGCCTTGGGTCAGTGGATCGATCTTATCCACCACTACGTACTTCAATTCGCTCAACCGCGCAAATACGATGACAGACTCTGGAAAATCTGGGTCGAAGTGGAAAGCAGATTAGATCGCAAGTGGACGCTTTGCGAGTTAGCTTCGCTTGGTCATGTGAGCGAAGAGCACTTGCGACGGTTATGCCGCCGGTATCACGGTCGAAGTCCGATGCAGCATTTGACTTTTCTTAGGCTGCAACGGGCACGCGTTTTATTGAGTTCCACTGATGATAAGATTGAGACGATCGCTCGGGCTGTTGGATACGACGCTCAATATACATTTTCCAATTTATATAAGAGATGGTTTGGTTTGAGGCCGTCAGATTGCCGGTAGAAAGCGGCGCTACAGTACGATGGTCTATGCTCGTTGAATAAACACCAACCTAGACTTGAATCGGTCGGTTTCATTGCAAATTCC
>Ga0315321_10001815_pt1 | contig 16535 bp, 9 predicted proteins | sample M180m21515metaG_FD_203464 | JGI IMG/M metagenome (GOLD analysis project Ga0315321, IMG submission 203464) | Ammonia-oxidizing marine archaeal communities from Monterey Bay, California, United States - M1 80m 21515 | ecosystem: Environmental > Aquatic > Marine > Intertidal zone | place: USA... | reverse complement strand
TTACACCGCCATTTCGGGAAAACATCATATGGGCAAGGCGGTGAATCGTGGGTTTGATAAGGTCTCCGGCGGCAAAGGTCCGAGCAAATCGGCGGACTGGGAGCCGATGCTGCGGGAGCGGCCGAAGGATAAACCGTTCTTTTTCTGGTTCGCCTCCAGCGATGCTCATCGTGGTTGGGCGCTCAACGATAAGGCGCCGATCTACAAGCCCGAGGACATTGAGGTGCCGCCGTATCTCTACGACGGCCCGGTGACTCGCAAGGATCTCGCCGAGTACATGCATGAGGTGAGCCGCACGGATTATTACATGGGCCAACTGCGCGCCGAACTGAAACGGCAGGGCATCGAGAAGGACACCTACATCATTTACATGACCGATAACGGGCGGCCGTTTCCGCGCAGTAAAACGCGTCTGTATGACAGCGGCATCCGCACGCCATTCCTCATTGCGCGTCCCGGCACCATCGCGCCGGAGGAGACGCGCTCGCTGATCAGCAGCATCGATATCAGCGCCACGATTCTCGAACTGGCCGGTGCCAAGAAAGACAAACGCATTCAAGGCGTAAGCTTCGCGCCCATCCTTGAGAACCCCAAGGCCACCGTACGTGATTACGTGTTTGCCGAGCACAACTGGCATGTCTACCAGGCTCACGAACGTATGGTGCGCTGGAAGGATTGGGTGCTCATCCGCAACGCCTATCCGCATCTCCAAAATCTATGCATGGAAGGCGATCCGAGCCACCCCGCCGGGGCCGAACTCTGGAAGATGCACGCCGCGGGTAAGCTCAACAAAAACCAACTCGATATTTTTCAGAAACCACGCTCCGCACTGGAGTTGTACGATTTGAGCAAAGACCCGCATCAGTTGCGCAACCTCGCTGCGGATAAAAAATACGCCGCCGAAATCAGCCAGCTGGCTCAACTTCTTGATCGTTGGGCCGAAGACACCGGCGACACCATCCCGAAAAATCCCACGCCCAACCGCCAAACCCCTGAAGGGAAACGTTTCAAGGGCTGGAAACACGGGACTCAGCCGGGCACATCACGAGGTGCCACGAAGATTAATCACCCCGGCCCGGTGCAGGAGTAAACGGGAGAGGCAAATTCTACCTTGCCCCTCATCTGCGCTCTCTTTGTTTCTGTGGTTAATTTGATAGCGACTGCAATTCCTTGCCGGTGAGTGCTCGGTCGAATACGGCCGCTTCATCCAGCCGTCCTTCCCAGTTGGCTTGATTGTCGTGGCGGCCGCCAAGGAATAGGGATTGTACGGGTGCAGCCGCGCTAATCTTGGCTTCGATTTGAAGTTCGCCATCGAGGTAGATGCGGGCGGTGTCACTGTTGCGGACGAGGGTGGCGTGGTGCCAAGTCCAGCGAGGGGCAACGGTTTTGCCGGTGAAGGTTTTTTCGCCGCTACGAAAGATGAGCTGGCCCTTGGCGTTGAGGCCGAGTGATTCGCCGGAACTGAGCGCATGATTGCGGCCGCGGCTGAACATCCAGCCGAGCACTTCGCGGGAGTCATTGGGCATACCGTTCCAAAACCACAACGAAACGCTGTAGCTGGTGCCCAGCCTGGGCAGGCGCGCCTGCATGCGTTGGCCGACGAAATGGGCGGCACGATTGACTTGGCCTGGCGTAAAGTTTTCCGAATGCGGCCCGGCGAGTTGGTAGGCTACCTGCGTTTCGTAAATGCCGTCGTGCCGGTTCATTTCATCCTCAGCGCGTGGGCCGATGAATTCGTCCAAGCGCCACCACGCGGCGGGCTTGAGTCGAGTAATTGCCTCGGCAGCGGGGCCTCTCGGAGTGATGGGTGTTCGGCGTGGTTTGCTGGCAACTTTTTCGAGTAACTGAATGCACGCCTCGGCGATGCGTGGTTCGGCGCTGGACTCGAGACCGGCCGTGCGGGCGGCCCAGGTGTTGTAGCCGCCGAGCGTGTGTTGTTCAGGCGGAGGGATGTAGCCTTCGGCCCCGTTGGCGAGATCGAAAGTGATGGTGGTCCTGAGCGGGCTGACGGCTTTTTGTTTCAAGCCTGTGAGCGCGTAGACTTCGTTGGGAATACCCGTGAGGCCGATGTCGCCGATGCGAATGGCCTGCAGACAGAGCGTGGCCTCGGGGCGTTCGTGCAGGAAGATTTGTTCGCGCGCATAAATCTCCGGCTGTGTTTTGGGCAGACCTTCGGTCTTGGCGACGATGCCGCGTGCCCACTCGAGCATCTGCGCGTCCGGCGCGCGAAACTTTAGCGGCAGATCCGTCTGCGCCATGGCCAGCGTGGCCGTGCGGTCGTATTTGATTTTCTTGTAGGCAGCGAGCGCCTTCTTTACCAGCGCATCGGTGTAGTCCTCGATCTTCGGATTATCCAGCGGCCGCTTGGTGTAATCGCGCCGCCAAATGTCGCCGCTGCACCCGTGCCCCAGCGCGCTAACGAATGGCGGATGCAACATCTCATTTTGTGGCAGCGTGAGCGCCATCTCCAGGCGGTCATTGAAAATCCCAAAATAATCGGCGTTCAGCCCTTTCACACCACTGAAGTAATGCATCGAAAAATTACTAAGCACCGCAATCGGTCGGCCTTGAAACGATTGGAAACTGATCAGCGAAAAATCCGGGTCTTCCGGGCCGCTTTCGCCGGTGACATCGTCCCAGTTGTTGCCCGCATGCATCGTCGCGCGCATGGTGGGATTACCGAAGGGATCCATGCGCACGCGATCGGGTCGGAGCACCCAGCGGCGCAGCGCGGTAAATTCATTGGCATCAAACACCGCCGCGCCCACCTGCGCCGGCTCGAGGTTTTTTTGCGCAGTGGCAATCGCCTCAATGACCTTGCGCTTGAGCAACAGCGGATACCGCGGATCCACGCTCGTGCCGAGACAACCCATACTTGCCGGTGCCGAGTGCGTGTGCGTGGCGCAGATGAATTGCTTCGAGGCGGGGATGCCTATGCGCTTGTTCACGGCCGCTTTCACATCATCCAAAAAATCCCGCGGCAACATGCAGCTGTCCACGACGACCATTGCCAGCTGCGTCTTCCCGTCATCGAGTACAATCGCCCGCGCGGTAATGCGTGAGCCGACCTCGCTCACTTCCCGTTGCCGCATCCCGCCATTGACGAGCACGGGTAATTCCATGGGCGTGGCATCCGCCGTATGCGCCCCCGCCCGCAGGGCGGCCTCGGAGGATTGAGGTGTCAGCGTCAGGAAGAGAACGGCAAGGCAGGAACAAAGCGTTTTCATAGCGTGCCAAAATCCAACCCCGCCGTGGGGATTTGCGCAACTGCAAAGCACCGGTCTTGATTTGTGCCGATGAACGGGCTTTCATCGGGCATGTCAAGTTGCCGTTGGGTTTGTTTGTTATTGGTGTTGGGCGTGTTTTCCACGTCGTTTGCTGCGGAACTCAAGGTGCCGGCGCAGTTCGCGACCATCCAGTCCGCGATCGATGCGGCTAAAGCGGGCGACACAGTGTGGGTGGCCGCGGGCGAATACCGCGAGCGTCTGAAGATGAAACCGTGCGTCACCGTGCGCAGTGCGGGCAAGGATGCTAAGGGCAAGCTGGGCTTGGCGCGGGCCGAGGCGACGATTCTGAATCATCCGCAAGGCGAAGGACCGGGCGTGTTGATGGCCGAAGGGGCGGTGCTGGATGGGTTCACGATCACCGGTGTAGGCCATTATGACGAGGCACTTTGGAAGAAACATCATGCCACGCAGGGCAATGACCAGCCGCACGAACACATTGGCGCGGCCGGCACGGCGGGCGTTGAGGTGCGGCACACGTGCGTGGTGGCGAACAACATCGTGCACCACATCGGCTACACCGGCATTGGCATCACAGGAGCGAGGGGGCGAAAAGTCTCGCCGCGAATCGTGGGAAATAGTTGCTATCGCAACATGGGCGGCGGTATCGGTGCGATGCTTGGGTCGACGGCATTGATTGAAAGTAACACCTGTTTCGAGAATTTTTATGCCGGCATCGGGCACAACGGCGCGAGCCCGCAGGTGATCGGCAACACCTGCCACTCCAACATCCGCGCAGGCATCGGCATCAGCGAAGGCAGTTCGCCGACGGTGAAAGGTAATCGCTGCTACAAAAATCGGCGCGCAGGCATTGGTATCCGCTCCGGCAAAGACACGCGGCCGTTGGTTGAGGACAATGATTGTTTTGAAAACGACATGGCCGGTATCGGCGCGGAGGAACACGCGCGTCCAATTATCCGCGGCAATCGTTGTTTCAAGAACAAGCTGGCCGGTATTGGCTGCCGGCTGCATGCCAAGCCAGAGATTTTGAAAAATAGTTGCCGCGAAAATGCGGCTGCCGGCATCGGAGTGGAGGAAGCTGAGGCGTTGATCGTTGGCAACGTGTGCGAAGCCAACCGCGCGGCCGGCATCGGCGTGCGTTCGAAAGGCACCGCGGTGCTCCGTGACAATCGGTTGATGAACAACGCGCTGGTGGCGATCGGGATCCGCAATGGCTCCCAGGCCACACTGACCGGAAACACTCTGCAACGCGAAGGCGGTATGCCGCCGTTGATGGCCGTACTCGAGCAGTCGACGGTAAAAATGGAAAAGAACGTGCTGCACGGCGGTGGCGTGGCCGGCGTGTTGCTGCAGGGCACGGCGACGATTTCCGGGAACCAATTCCACGGCAACGGACCGCGTCGCGGTGGGCCGCCGAATTTTGCCGTGTGGGTGCGCGCGGGGTCCACGGTCGATTTTGAAAACAACACGGTGAACCGTTGGCGCCACGCGGTGCATGCCAGCGAGGCTCAAAGCGTGAAAGCCAACGCCAATCAAATCAGCCAATTCCTCGGCACGGGCATCGTCATTCAAAACACCAAGACCCCGGCCGAGGTTACGGGGAACACGGCGTGGTCAGTCGATCCCAAAGCGCAAGCGGTGACGATCACCGGTGCGCTGGGCAAGGTGACCGACAACCAAGTGAAGCCAATGAAAAAAAAGGTTAGCGAATGAGATCACTTGTATTGGCATGGATCGTCAGCGTGCTGGCGTTTGCGGCGCCGGCGGCGGAGCGTTTGAATGTGGTGTTCTTCCTGATCGATGACCTGGGCTGGACGGATCTGGGGTGTTACGGGAGCGATTATTATGAGACGCCGAATGTGGATCGGTTGGCGAAGGAGGGCATGCTGTTCACCGACGCCTACGCAGCGAGCTGCGTGTGCTCGCCCACGCGCGTGAGCATTCTGACCGGCAAATATCCGGGCCGGCTGCACATCACGCATGCCATCCCGATTCAGGGTGCGGAGCGGATCAAGCAACCGCTGCCGTTGATCGAGGCGATTTATAAAAAAAATCTTCCACTGGAGGAGGTGACCATTGCAGAGGCACTAAAGGCGGGCGGGTATGTGTCCGCCGCGATGGGCAAATGGCATGTGTGCTGGGATCGGGAATTCTATCCGGAACACCAGGGATTTGACCTAAACGTGGGCGGGAACAATATGGGGAATCCGGGCCATTATTTTTTCCCGTACGCCGGCCAATGGCGCATGACCCCGCGGCATCCGTACACGCGCTGGAACACCCTGCCGGACGGCGCGCCGGGCGAATATCTCACCGACCGTCTGACCGATGAGGCCGTGAAGTTCATCGAGCAAAACCAGAAGCGGCCCTTCTTCCTGTATCTCTCCCACTACGCGGTGCACACGCCGTTGCAAGCGAAGAAAAACCTGATCGCCAAGTACGAAGCTAAGCCCGCCTCCCGGAATCATGGCAACGCGACCTACGCGGCGATGATCGAGAGCGTCGACCAATCGGTAGGGCGCGTTTTGAAGCGGTTGGAGGAATTGAAGCTGACGAAAAATACCGTGGTGATTTTTACCTCGGACAACGGCGGTCACGGCCGGATCACCTCGCATCATCCCTTGCGCGGCAACAAGGGCACCTTTTACGAGGGGGGCATTCGTGTGCCGCTCATCGTCAAATGGCCGGGCGTGGTAGCACCGGGATCGGCCTGCACCACGCCGGTGATCAGTACGGATTTTTATCCCACCCTCCTGGCCATGGCGGGTTTGGCTCCGCGGCCGCAGCAGCATGTGGACGGGCAAAACATCCTGCCGCTTCTGAAACAAACCGGCGCCCTAAAACGGGACACTTTGTTTTGGCATTACCCCAACTACATTGGCGCGAAACATCCCGATGGCGCGCGCCCTTGCAGCGTGATCCGGCAGGGCGACTGGAAGCTGATCGAATTTCTTGAGGACAATCGATTGCAACTTTTCAACCTCAAGAATGATTTGGGCGAAACTAACGATCTGGCAGAGCAACAACCGGCTCGGGCTCGGGCCCTGCAACGTCGGCTGGTTCAATGGCGTGCGGATGCTAAGGTGCAGATGCCTAAACCCAATCCGGCGTATCAATCCGGCCAATGATGCGACGCGTGTTCATGTTCGTGGGAGTGGTTCTGCTGGCTTATTGGGCGTCGGCGCAGGCGCGCCCAAATGTGCTAATGATTTCAGTCGACGACATGAACGACTGGACGAGCTTGCACGGCGGGTATGCCGGTAAAGTGCACACTCCGAATCTGGATCGGTTGGCCAAGCTCAGCATGAATTTCACCAACGCCCACACGGCCTCGCCGGTGTGTTGCCCGAGCCGCACGGCGCTACTGCTGGGCCGGCGGCCATCCAGCACGGGCATCTACAACAACGGCCAATGGTGGCGGCCGCATTTGCCCGATGCGATTTCGTTGCCCATGTGTTTTCGGCAAAACGGATATCGGGCGTTCGGGGCGGGCAAGGTGTTTCATCATACCGCCGGGTTTAATCCGCCCGATCAGTGGAATGATTTTCAGCGGCTGACCTTTCGCGATGATCCATGGTTTCGCGGGCATCGACTCAATTATCCTTGGTCCAAGCCCACGCCGAATCCCAAGGGCTATCCGTTCAGCGGCATGACCGGAACGCCGCATGAAGGGGATTGGGGGGTTATCCCGGGATTGGTCGAGGCGGATTACGACGATGCCAACACGGTCGATTACGCGATCGAAGTGCTCGGGCGCAAACAGGATCGACCTTTCTTCCTGGCGTGCGGCATCTTTCGTCCGCACCTACCGTGGTATGCGCCGCAACGGTTTTTCGATCTGTATCCTTTAGCGGATATCCGGCTGCCTAAGACGCGGGCGAATGATCTTGAGGACATTCCCGCGGAGGGCCGTGCCTTGTCGGTCCGACGTCGGAATGAATTTCTTCACATCAAGAAACACGGCAAATGGAAGGAAGCGATCCGCGCGTACCTGGCCAGCATCAGTTTTGCCGATGCCCAACTGGGCCGAGTACTGGATGCGCTGGAGCAAAGCCCACATCACCGGAACACAATCATTGTCTTTTGGTCCGATCACGGCTGGCATCTGGGCGAAAAAAATCACTGGCACAAAAGCACGCTCTGGGAGGAGGCCACACGCATTCCGTTTCTCATCTCCGTACCGGGCGTGACGCGCGGCAATACGCGCTGCTCGCGGCCGGTGGATACGCTCAGCATCTATCCCACGCTGCTGGAATTATGCGGACTCAAGCCGGTGGCCGGGTTGGATGGCCCAAGCCTAGTGTCGCTTCTGAAAAACCCGGACGGCCCATGGGCGACTCCGGCGATCACGGAATTTCAGCGCGGCCAATGCGCCGTGCGCACGGACCGGTATCGTTACATTCGGTATGCTGACGGCACAGAGGAACTGTACGATCATACGCGGGACCCGCAGGAATGGACCAACATCGCCGGAGTCGAAGCCTCGCGGCCTGTAATCGCGGAATTAGCCCGGTGGATTCCCAAACACTTTGCCCCCAACGCGCCTTCCAAGAAGGCCTATCATTTTGATCCACACACCTATGGCTGGACCTTGCGAAAGGAGGAAGCCCGAAAATGAACCACATGAAACGACTCATTCTTTGCACCGTTGCATTCGCCTTCGGGGATTTCGTGTCGGCTGCTGCGCCGAACATTTTGTTTATTGTGTCCGAGGATAACGGGCCGGAGATGGGCTGCTACGGCACGCCGATCCGCACACCGCATCTCGATCGGTTGGCGCGGGAGGGCACGTTGTTCCGCAATGCTTACGTGCCGCAGGCGGGTTGCTCGCAATCGCGCGCGGCTTTTTTAACCGGATTATACCCGCACCAAAACGGCCAGATCGGTCTGGCGACATGGGAGTACTCGATGTATTCGGGCAAGATTCCCAATGTCGTGAAAACGCTCAAGCAGGCTGGGTATCGCACGGGCATGATCGGCAAGCTACACATCAAGCCGAAGGACGCGTTCCAGTTTGATTTCAAGGCCATCCCGAGTTCGAACTTTGCCCGCAAAGACATGGCGGCGTACCTGAAACACGCCGGTGCGTTCATGCGCGCGGGTGGGCAGCCGTTTTATTTGCAGGTCAATTTTCCGGACGCTCACCGTCCGTTCATCAAGCAGGTGGACCAACTGCCCGCGCGGCCATTGACCGGCAAGGAGGTGCAGGCCTTGCCGTACATGGGCATCAACCATCCTGAGCTGCGCCAGCAAACGGCGGATTACTACAACTGTATGATGCGATTGGACACGTACATCGGGCAGTTGCTCGCCGTGCTAGAGCAATCCGGTCGCGCGCGGGACACGGTAGTGGTGTACATCGGCGATCATGGTGCGGATATGCTGCGCGGCAAGCGGACCTCCTACGAGGGTGGCCTGAAGGTGCCGATGATTATTCGCTGGCCGAACAGCCGGCCCGACCAGCGCCGGGAGGAACTGGTGAGCACGCTCGATTTGTATCCGACTTTCTGCGACATCGCCGGCGCGCGCATTCCCGACACGCTGGCCGGTCGTTCCCTCAAGCCGCTGGTGCATGGGCAGCGGCCGGCGTGGCGGCAGTATCTCTTCACCGAGTTTCATGTGCACTCCAACCACAACCCTTGGCCGCAACGCACGGTGCGTGATGCGCAGTTTAAGCTGATCTACAACCCGGTCGCCGGCGAGGAGAATCCCGGGTATGCCTTTACCATGGGCAAAAAATTCTTTGCCGCGCCGGAAGCGGAACTGCTCGCCGCGGCCACCGATCAGGTCCGTGCGGCTTATGCGCTGATGAAAAACCCGTCGCTCTACGAGTTGTACGATTTGAAGGTCGACCCGTTTGAATTCAACAATCTCGCCGACACACCCGCACATGCTGCCACGCAGGCTCGACTGGTCGCGGCATTGAAGCAATGGCAGGTGGACACGGGTGATCCCCTTCAGTCGCGCGCCGTGGCCCGCCGGTTGTTCCACCTGATCCGCGATGCCGGCACGGCGCAGCGCCGACCGCTGGATTACAAACCATTTATGAAACTCAAATGATCGCGCGCACCCTGGCCATCCTGTTGCTGGGCGCCTCGCTGCAGGCGGCGGACCGGCCGAATGTGTTGTTCCTAGTGGTGGACGATCTTCGCGCGAGCGTGGGTGTCTTCGGCGATCGACTGGCGGTCACGCCGAATATCGATGCGCTCGGCGCGCGCGGCACCGTGTTCCTCAATGCCCATTGTCAGATTGCCATTTGCAATCCCTCGCGTGCCTCGGTGATGACCGGTCTGCGGCCGGATACGTTGCGGGTGTGGGGTTTGAAAAAGCATTTTCGGGAGGAGAACCCCCTCGCCATCACGCTCCCGCAATGGTTTAAGCAACACGGCTACACCACTCATTCGGTCGGCAAGATTTATCACGGTTCCGGCAAACCCTCCACCGATCCGCCGTCTTGGTCGGTCCCGCCAGTGTTGGATCATTGCGAGAAGATCGATCAATATCGTCTGGCGAAAAACCGTACAGGCGGCAAGGCGGCTGGTGCGGAGGCATCGCCCAGCCGGGATGGCGACCACATCGACGGGCAGGCTACCGAGGCGGCGATCCTGAAACTACGTAGCCTCAAACAATCGCTCCAGCCCTTCTTTCTGGCGGTGGGATTTCGCAAACCCCACATGCCGTTTTCCGCCCCGGAAAAATATTGGGCCATGCATGATCGTGCGAAGCTTGCACAGCCGGCAAATCCCGTCCCCCCCGAGGGCGCGCCGGCCCTTGCTGGGCACAGCTGGCCGGAGGCCCGCGGTTACACGGACATCCCCGCCCAAGGCACCCTGAGCGCGGATAAAATTGCCGAGCTGCGGCACGGTTATTATGCGGCCACCACGTTTATGGACGCCCAGATCGGCCGAGTGTTGCGCGAGTTGAAGCGATTGGGACTGGAGCAGAACACCGTGATCAGTTTGTACAGCGATCACGGATTTCATGTGGGCGAACACAACCTGTGGGGCAAGCTGACCAATTACGAGATCGGCACGCGCGTGCCGCTGTTGTTCGTCACCCCCGATCAACCGAAGCGCGGGCAGGTGGTGCGGCACGCAGTGGAATTGCTGGACCTGTACCCGACCCTCACCACGCTGTGCGGGCTCAAGCCACCGGCCAATCTGGAGGGCACCAATCTGGCGGGGTATCTGCATGGGCGCGCGCCGGCGAAGAACTTTGCCCTGACACAATTCCCTCGGCCGGTGGCTTACAACTTTAAGACCCGACCTCCGCAGCGCATGGGATACAGCCTGCGCGATGACCGTTATCGGCTCACGCAATGGATCGATTTCGCCAGCGGTCGTGTGTTGGCGGAGGAGTTTTATGATTATAATCAGGCACGGCCGGAACAGAAAAACCAGATCCACAATGTCCGCTATGCCGAAGGCATCCAGGCACTGCGACTCAAGCTGCAGGCCTTCATTCAGGTCCGGGTCAAATAAAATGGATGATCGCAATCAGCGCAACTACCTCGGCGTGCGCTTCGTCATTCGTAAACATCGCCCGGCGCCGAAGAAATAGGCGCCGTAAGTTTTCCCCGATCGAATCCTCCGTTGACAGTCCCAATTGGCAGGCGCAGAGTGAATGCGCGTAAGGAAAGGTTTTTCATGGATAATTTTCAGATGAATCGTCGTCAGGCCATGGTGGCCGGAGGCTTGGGCGTGGCGAGCATGGGCCTGCCTGGATCCGTGATGGGCGCGGATAAACTGGACGCCGGCGGCAACGCGGTGTCGTCTGACAAGAACTGTATTTTCATCCTCCTCTGTGGTGGCCCGAGCCATGTGGACACGTGGGACATGAAGCCAAATGCGCCCGTGGAATATCGCGGTCCGTATAAGACTATTCCAACCAAGGTGCCCGGCATGCGGCTCAACGAGATGCACACCGAGCTGGCGAAGGTAACCGATCAGTTTACACTGATCAATTCGATGACGCATCCCGGGGGCATTAGTAATCACTTCGACGCGATGCACAATCTGCTGAGCGGTCAATCGGTGAAACGAGTACAGCAGGGAGTGCCTGATGATCAGCCCTACCTAGGATCGTTTGTGGCAAAACACAAACCAAGCACTCGCAACATTGTATCCAACGCATGGCTAATGAAATGTGTTGGACGGCCGGTCTTTTGCGCGCCGAATCTCGCTTTGGGCGGATATCTCGGTTCAGCGTATGCGCCGGTGTTTGTCGGGGCGGCCAACAACCATCCCGCCATGCCGAATTTTACTCCGCCGCCGATCTATGATTTAGGTAATCCGGATCGTCTTTCTAGCCGGCGTAAACTGCTTGATAGTATCGAGAGTAACGTGCTGGCCAAGGACGCCAAGGGGGCCGACTGGGCGCACTTGCGTGAACAGGCCTACGACGCGATGACCCGGGCAGAGGGGCGTGAGGCCTTTGATATGAGCCGTGAGCCACAGAAGGTGCGCGAGCGTTACGGCATGCATCCTTTGGGGCAAAACTTTCTGCTGGCCCGCCGCATGGTGGAGTCCGGTGTGCGGTTTGTGACCGTCAATGGCTGGGCCGGTCAGGCTTCGCATGACAAAAAGGGTCCGCCCAGCAGTAGCTGGGATATGCACGGTGGCAACATGGGCATGGGTAACGCCTTCGGCAACGGCTCCTACGGTATGGGGTTCTGCCTGCCGCGTCTGGATCAGGCTCTTTCGGCACTGCTACGCGACCTTAAGGAACGCGGTATGCTCGACAACACGATGGTGGTGGTGACCGGCGAGTTCGGTCGCACGCCGAAGGTGTTGACGCAGCAACCGCCCGGACGCCAGCATTGGCCAAAGTGTTTCTCATCCATTCTTGCCGGCTGCGGCATCGCCGCCGGGCAGGTATACGGCAAATCTGATAAGGTGGGCGCCTACGTGGAGAGCAATCCGGTGCGGCCCGAAGAACTCGCTGCGACCATCTACCATGCGCTGGATATCCCGCTCAACGAACCGCAAAACAACAGCGGCTTTGACCGCCCCCTCACCACTGGCAAACCGGTGATGGAGTTGTTTGGTTAAAATTCACCACGGAGAGCCTTGAGTGGTATCCGCGGCGGCGTCTGGTGCAGCATGGCGGAGTATTGCGAATCCACCTTCCGCAGCGGCTTGGCCGGCGGCATCAAGTACAACCATATCTTTTTTTGAATCATATTGAATTAGGTGAGTCGAATTGAATAAACTCGGCCATGGAGCATGCGACCCACCAAACCATGCAACGGCGTACGTTTCTTAAAGGAGCGGGCGTGGCCTTGTTGTTGCCGCGGCTGGAAAGCTTGGGTCAGGCGGAGGAGGCGAAGTCACCGCGGAGGTTGCTGACGATTGTCAATCACCTCAGCTTCTATCAGCCGGAACTGATTCCGCAGAACGATGGTGGGTTTGTGAAGACCCCGCCTTTACTAGATCAGTTGTCCGATCACTTTGATCACCTGAAAATATTTAGCGGGTTGGACAACCCTGCTGTGCAGAGTGGTTTCGGCCACACGCCTTGCGTGGGTATTCTCTCCGGGTACTTCAACAAGCTGCATCGCAAGAACCGGCTATCCATTGACCAGGCGGTCGCTGATCAGATTGGTGGAGACACACGTTTCAAGTCGCTGGTCTTTCAGGCGGGCGAAAACCTGAACTTTTCCCAAATCTCGTGGGATAAACACGGCTTGCCGGTTAAACAGATCGATTCTCCCCACAAGATTTTTAACCTGCTCTTTCAGGTCGATGAAAACGAGAAGCAGCAACAGCAGGTGCTTGCTGAAGATCGCAGTATTCTCGATGCAGTGCTTTCCCAAGCCAAGTCCATGGAGAAACGGCTCAACGCCAATGACCGCGCGAAGTTGGACGAATACCTCACCTCAGTCCGCGAAGTGGAGCAAACCGTGAAACGTCGCGCCTTCTGGGCTGATCGCTCCAAGCCGCAAGTGAATTACGAGATCGAGAACTTCGACCGCAAATCGGTGGACGACTACGTTGGCACGTTGATGGATCTTGCCGTGCTGGCACTTCAAACCGATTCGACGCGTGCGGTTACGGTGCAGATTCCGTTCTGGGAAGGCTTCAAGGAGCCGGACCTTAGTGGGAACTACCACGACCTTTCTCACCATGGTCAGAAGCCGGAGAAGGTCAAAAAGTTGCTCATGCTGGAGCACGCCATCCTAAAGCGAATCAATACCTCGTTCAGCACCATGAAGAAACGCACGGTGGGTAATAGCTCACTATTCGATCAGACAACCACGCTGATCACCGCTTCCATGGGCAGCGCGAACTCCCACAATTTCGACGACCTGCCTGCTTTGGTGTTAGATAGCCGAATGAAGACTGCCGGTCATTGGCAAAAAAGAGACGTGCCGATGAGTAACCTGTATCTCGGCTTGCTCCAACTATTCGGGGCCGAACAGGACCGTTTCGGAGAAAGCACTGGAGCGTTTGACGTGTTGTCATGATGCTTCTTTTCCGCGCAATATTGCTGCTGAGCTCTCTCCTGCCAGTGATTCTCTGCGCGGAACCCAAACTGGAGCAATTCTTCGGGCAAAACTGCGTCAAGTGCCACGGTCCTGAAAAACAAAAGGGCAAGGTGCGACTCGATAAGCCGGTTGGTGCCTTGTTCGCCGATGAGGAGTTGCTGGAGATCATTGCCGCCGTGCTTGAGGCTGGTGAAATGCCGCCGGAGAGTGCGCCTCAGCCCACGGCCACAGCACGGGCCGAAGCCTTGCAAATGGTTCAGGAACAAATCCTCACCCAGCGTCCGGCCAATCCTCTCAAACGACTGACCCGTGCTGAGTACACTAACACGATGCAAGATCTCTTCGGTGTGGATTTTGATCTCACCGGTCTATTGCCACCCGATCACGTGGAGCACGGCTTTGATAAGTTTGGCGAGGCTCACCTGATGTCGCCCCATCAAGTCATGGCCTACCTTAAGACCGCACGATTCATCGCTGAGCGCGTGTTACCAGATGCCAAACCCGAGACTAGGACGTGGGAATTCGATGCGCGACATTTTCACGGCAGCAAAAACTTTGCGACTGGAGGTGGGGGAGATTACCGCGATGGGGACGACTATGTGATCACGGGCTTTCGCCCCTACCGCAGTAATCTGCATTTCTCCATTGATCCGGAGAGCCATGACCAGTTTGTGATTCCCGCCTTTGGGGTGTACCGACTTGAAGTGAAGGCGCATTCTGAAAAATCCAAGGAAGGCGAGGTCATCGGGATCAATCTAGGGGACGGGCGACATCCGACCAACTTTCAGCTGATCCGCCGAATCCCCATGCCGCATGGCTCGAAAGGATTTACGACCGAACTCACCCTAAAAGTGGGCGACATGCTGGCCTTCACCTTCGACAGTGCCCGTGTGCCGGGAAGGAGTCTCGCAAATAAACCACACAACGGTCCCGCCATGCGGTTCTCCCATATGAAGGTGACCGGCCCATTGACGGAGCAGTGGCCGACCGTCGCAATGAAAGTCATCCTTCCTAGGCCTAACATGAATTCGGGCGAGCTGGTCGATCACATTGCATTGTTGCTTACGCAGCGTCCGTTGTCTGCGGAGGACCGTTCGGCTTTCGTGAAAATTGCGGAAGAGCAGCATGCCCGTGAGGTATCACCTTCCGCCCGCGCTCGCAGCGTGCTTATCGCGCTGCTGACCTCGCCGCACTTTATCTACAAGGCCGAGGCGCCTGAGCTAACCGAGGTGGAACGAGCTAACCGACTTTCGTATTTCCTCTGGAATTCCACCCCGGACACTGCGCTTCTGAACGCGGCCAAATCCGGCGCACTGGGCAAGGATCCATCGGCTCAGGTGGAGCGGATGTTGAAGGACACCAAGGTCGACCGCTTCATCGACGACTTTACCCGTCAGTGGTTACAGCGCGACAAGGTAGATGACTTTGGTCCGGACGTGCGTGTGTACAAAAACGTACGCCGCATGACAGTTGATTCCATGGGTCGCGAGGGCCGTGAGCTCTTTCGCCATCTACTGGAGAAGAACCTCAGCATGGAACATTTTATCGACTCGGATTACGTCATGGCCAATGACCGCCTCGCGCGCTTCTATGGTCTTCCCGCCGTGAAAGGCGATGCCTTTGTGCCGGTCAAACTGCCCAAGGATAGCGAACGTGGTGGGCTCATTGCTCAGGCCGGCTTCCTCAAGCTTACTTCCACCGACTTTGCCACTTCTCCCATCCATCGTGGCTCATGGATTTTGAAAAACCTCTACAACGAAAAAATTGAGCCACCCGCTGATATATTGATCAACGAGCCGGACATCCGAGGAACCACGACCGTCCGTGAAGCCATCCTCAAGCATCAGGAACTCGAGAGCTGCGCTCGCTGCCATTCAAAAATCGATCCCTTGGGTTTCGCCCTTGAATATTACGATCCCGTTGGTCGCAAACGGAGCGAGTATCGCCATGTAGAAGAAGTCCCGGCCGAACGAGGAGCCACCGTGTTTACCAAGAAACTTAAATTCACCAACGTCCCGATTGATGCTGTCATGAAACTGCCCAACGGCCGCGAGGTGCGCAACCTGCCCACGCTCAAAGCCGCGCTGATGGCCGACAAGGAACGCATCCTCAAGGGCATCATAGGCAAACTCATCAGCTACGCCCATGGTCGCGAAGTGACCCGAGCTGATCGCCCGTACATTGATGCGGTGTTCGAGGCCACCGCCAACCAGAGCTTCTCGCTTCGATCCGCCATCCACGCCATCGTCGCCCACCCCGAGTTTGGGCGGAAGTAATTGTACCCTTTATGAAATCTCTTTCTCTCCTGTTTCTAGCCCTGCTGTGGGCTGGGCCGTTGCATGCGCAGCAGCCTACGGAAAAACAACTGGCTGCCTGGCTCAAGCGCTTTCCCGCGGCGGACGCGAACAAGGACGGCAAGCTGAGCCTCAAGGAGGCACAGGCATTACGTGATCAGATTCAAGGTCAGCAACGGCGACAAGGCGGCGCGCCGCATAATTTTAAAGTCGATCCCGGCTGGGCCAAGGCACCAGAGTTTCCCAAGCACGCGCTGATGTACAAGAGCGCGGCGGAGTTGAAGGAGCTTGTGAGTATCCGCAGTTTTCCCAAGACCGAGGGCGTATTGCGCGTCGTGGGTACGGGGCACAGCTTTATGATGCCCGGCTACCGCACTCTTCCGGCCATCTGCAAGGCGGCCGGTTTCGAGCAGCCACTGCATCTGCACACCGGTGGCGGCATTACCGGTAGCACGCGTTACAAGTGGGAACAGGAAAACGGCATCTTCCAGTTCGATAAACGTCCGCGCC
>Ga0315321_10001810_pt1 | contig 16551 bp, 10 predicted proteins | sample M180m21515metaG_FD_203464 | JGI IMG/M metagenome (GOLD analysis project Ga0315321, IMG submission 203464) | Ammonia-oxidizing marine archaeal communities from Monterey Bay, California, United States - M1 80m 21515 | ecosystem: Environmental > Aquatic > Marine > Intertidal zone | place: USA... | reverse complement strand
CACGCAAGCTGAGTACGCCCCAATCGCAGTATCTGACGTTGCGACCGATCTCTCTGCTGGTATGATACCCTTCGCAGGTACAGGTGGGGTTGCAGGCGCAGGTACCGCAGCCAACGTAGCCAAAACCACTGGACCTATATCCAGAATCATACCTGGTGTAGGCAAACTTGATAGCGCAGTTAGAAGCTCTAGAGCAGTTCAAGGTGTTAACAAAGGCTTCCAAGCAGTAAAAGGTTCTCGGCCTGCTGCACTAGCTGACAGGGCTGCAACTGCAGTCACCCGTACACCAGTTCGATTAATGCCTGCCGGTGGTCGAGCATCTACCTTGGCTAGAAAAGCCTTACCTCGCGTCCAAAAAGGAACCGCTGTATTAGACGCAATGGCCTTCGGTGGGGATTTTGTCAGGAGACCCCAATTCCGTAGTCAGCAAACCAAAGTTGTAAAGCCAGGGCAGGCTCAGCCATCAGGAGATACCGGCGTACCCTTTGACAATTCGTACATGAAAGCACTGGGCGCTCACTTAGCCCCTAACGCTAACCAACGCTACAATTTTCCTAGTGAACCCGGCGTAGCCCGTGATCCACGTTCGGTTATGAATCCCTACAGCAGGTCAGTTGAGGCAGGTAGACAGCCCCCGCCACCGCCATCTACCGCAACTAGCCGGGATCCAAGGTCCATTATGAATCCGTATGATAGGTCAGTTGAGGTCGGTAAACAGCCCAACCCAGTAGCGCTTAGCTACAGACGGCGTAAGCAGCACGCTATTAACCGTGGGCCAAACGAGGGTCAGTCCCAATTCTTATCCCGGGCCAGAAACAAGTATAACGATACTGTGCAGCGTAGGGCAGACCGAGCCGCCGCCTTTGTCCGATCCAGACCAGAACTATTTGGTAAGAAATGAGCATCAAGAAAATAACTGAGTTTGCTACTAAACAGGCTAATGTTTACCGAGGTGGAGCGCCGGTACGGACTATTGGTAATACGCCAGGTACTCAGGCCAAGCCAAAACCAAAGGTTCCAACTACCTACAATCCAGACGGTACGGTAAGGACGCTAGGCGACACCGAGGCTACCCAGCAACCTACCGGCCCTCAATACGGTCGCTCACAGGTATTGCCTGGAATTCAACAGCGTAATCCTTCGGTACCTACCTACAGTCCTACCAGCGCCTTTTTCAAGAACCTGTTTGGCATTGGCGGCCAGAGTCCTAAGTCTATGGGCGCACCTTCGCCTATGGATACCCGTCGTATCTCCATAGACCCTACAGCCTACATTGGTGACGATCAGGTACGGGATCCAGCAGCAGGCGGCGGCTCGATGTCCATGGGTCGGATACAAAACACTCCTACGCAGCAAGCGGCTCAAGATGCTCAACTGGGCCAAATGCAAGAACAAGCTGGTATCCGTAACCAGCAAGCTAGAGACTCAGCTCGACTGGCGGAAAGAAAGCAGAAAGCCCTAGAGCGACAGCAACAACGGGATGCCGAGGCGATTAACCAAGGTATTACCCAGAACGCTATTGACCGTAATCCCGCAGCCGATGCAGCAGCTGCACGTGGCGACGACTCGGCATTCACTATGCAAGAGCAGCCTTTGCCAGCTTATAATCGTGTAAATCCCGCTGCACGAGCTGCCGCTAAGCGTACTACCGACATGGCAGCAGCCGGTGGCGATCCCGCTACTGCTCAAAACGCTGACATGTTTAACATGGAAGAGGACGACTCTTTCTTCCAGAACGAACTGGCTAGCTATCGCAATAGAGTAGGTTTGCCAGTAGATGCCAGCCGATACTCCTTGCCAGCGGCTCGAGCCCCTCAGGCACCTCAAGCGCCTCCGACCCCTCAGGCACCCCGGGCAGCTCAAGCTCCTGCCCGTGAGACCAGCCAACTTGAGAAAGACATGGCAGCAGGCAAGTTACCTTGGCAACAGCGCCAAGCCGCCAGTGCAGCTGAATACGCCAAGCGAACTGCCGCTACTCCACAGCGTCCAGGCGTAGACAACAGTCGCAAATACACAGACAACCGATACAACCAGATGCGAAAAACCCAGGCTCCTGGGCGAAATGCGATCTACGAGAAGAACCTTGCAGCCGGGGATGCAGCTAGAGCAGCAGCCAAGGCAGAGAGCAACCGATCCTTCTTAGCAGGCGGAAATGCCCGTTCAACTGGGGCTAATAGTTCTAGTGGCACTTCTTCTTTGGGTGTAAACTACACCAGATCAGTGGATCCCGTAACTGGACGTCGAAGTGTTGTAGGTGCCCCTGCAGTTGGCGCTAGAGCACAAGCAGCGGGAATTACCCCTGAAAACGCAGGTACGACAGCTGGTCGGGCGCGGGCTAACGTCCTATCAGCTAACAGTCGTGCCCGCAGAAATGCTAACCCTAGGTTTGCAGCCTACCGTCAGCGTATGAAGAACCGTCGTCGATCCGGGATTCGTCGATAGCTAAAATAGGTCAATAAGCAATATCCGTTACCCTGATATCAATCAACTCAGGACAAATTCTCTCAGAGAACAATGATGATTAAATTCTCTCAATGGCAACTTTTCAATTCTAACGCCAATAGCAAAGCAGCTTGGAAGCTGGCTGAAGCCGCCTACGAAACTGCAGCTACACGGTTCAGCACTGAGGGTATGCGCTGGTCGGAAGCGCGTAAATCCTTAAACAAGACTGCTAACTACGGTCAGAACCAGAACCCAGAGTTTGAAAAGGCTTTCGGATCGATTGCTTTCACTTACCTCAGTGAGAAAGCTCCTGGTCTTTTGCCTCACATCCAAGGCTTTCAGCTTTTGGACCGGGCAGACGAGGGCAACAAAGCTATTGGAGCATTCGTGGCTAAGGTTGGCGACAAAGTCATTGACATCCCTATGTTCTTTGTCAATGGAGAGTTGAAGGGCCACCAGATCATGCGTCTGCGTAACCCAGAACTGGTTGTCCCTCTACGAGAGAGTTGGTTGAACTACGTACTGGGCCAAATGCCACAAGACCTTGGCCAAGCCGGTCCTAATGAGAATGAGCCCTCTTCCGCTCAATCATCCCCTAGTATTCAGCCCTTCAGCGGCTCACGTTACCTGAAAGCTGGTAGCGAGAAGATGTTGCACAAGTGGGCACAAAGCAACACCGATGAAGCCTACGTCTCAATGCGATACAACCCAACAAACCTTGAGTTGGGAATCAGCCTACTGGACAAGAAGGCTGGTAGCCACGTGGATCTTGGTGCTATTCTTTCTGGCAATCTTCCTCTTCTTAAAGTGGCAGCCGACCTATGCGACGGCTATCCTAGCTTCCGGTCGATGTTGGACCGACACCTGGGCAGCGACTGGATGGTTAAAGCAGCTAGCGCTATCCGCAAAGAATCACCCGCTCAGTTAAAGATTAACGAGAAAGTAGCTGAAGCTGGCGAAGCAGTTAAGCCTAGCGACCTGCGATTCATCTCCGCACAGGACTCCCACCTTAAAGTGGCTGGCCTTAGCGTCAAGAGAGCAGACGAAATTGCTAAGTGGGGCTGCTACATCGAAGACAACCGAGGCGCAGACAAACTGGCTATCTCAGTTCCTGCTGACCTTGACTCCGCTCCCGAAGTAGAAGTAGAGAATCATCACTGGGCTATCGAAGCTCCAGATGAGTCGGGAGTATTTGAAGTTGTGGAGACTGATGGCAGCACATCCGAGTGTGCCATCTTCCCATCCATGCGCATTATCAATGGTGGCATGTCTCACGACCTTATCATTCGCAAGTCGGACAAAGCATACCGACTGGCCGATAGAAACAGTTACATTGCTAAGCGACCACTTGATCGCGTAGCTAATCCTTCTGAGTTTGGTGACGGAGCTATCGACGCTTCTGACTCTCGCCCAGAAGAAGGCGATATCATTATCGTAATGGCAGACAAGGCTACTGTTGCTGGTCCTTTCCGAGTTCAAGAGAAACTTGGTCCAGATCGTTACATTGTTTCCCTTCACGGTGGCAAAGTACAAGAGTCAAACCAGCGCAGCGGAGACAACGAGCCTTGGTGGAACGATGTTTGGAGTTTCGGTGTTAATCCCGGTCAAGAGGGCAAAGACATCAGACGAGACTGCGATTACCGCTCCTGCGAGCTGCACTTCGTCAAGAGTGACAACAAGTCCCAGTTCCTTGGACAAGGCTCTGGCTGCTTGATCGCTCCTCACGAAGCTAAGATCGTTAAGCTGAAAGGCGATTCATACGGAGATAAAGGACTCCAGCCTATGTGCCGTGACATTGTTTCGGCAAGCAACCTGAACAAGCTGGCCAACCTTACTGTCGAGCCTCGCCTTGGTGACGAAGTTGTCATCAACGACGTTCGCCTTCGTAAGAGTGCAGGCCGCAACCACCTGGTAAACCTGGGTGTAGAAAAGACTGCAGCTGAGAGAATGATCGAGGGACCAAAGGTTCGTACTCGATACTTCCTCAGCCGCCCCGGACAGAAGTTTTCTTCAATCCCCGAACTATTGAAGACAGCTAACTTCTACGTGCCTGCGACTCCAACGCCGCAGCCCAACGAAGACCTTATGCCTAGTGAGTCAGGTGCTTACTCAATCAGCACCCCTGACAGTGCAACCGAGAGTGCACCTAGAGAAGCTAGCAAAGAAGTACTTCCTGAGTACGCTGGTGTACCTAGCAGCGTAAACGACGCTGGACTGCCCGTTGGTCCTGAAGGCGAAGTTGGCGAAGAGATGCAGTCGGTTATGGAGCAAGACGGAGCAGGAGTTATGGACGACATGGTCGGACTTGTATCCTTGTTGCGTAACTCACGAATCGACAGTAGCCTGAAGCAAACCACAAAGTCTTTGCTTGCTGCTATTGACAAACTTGGTCGCCAGATCTTCATCTTCCACGCTCATCCAGATGAGTTTGCTGATGTGTTTGGTGACGACGAGCTAAATGACCTTGAGTCAGCCATGGTCTCGACCTTTGAGAACGCAGGCGACTTGTTCATCACACTGAGCCGCACCGGACCTTCCGATGCTGCAGAACTTGATATGACAGCGCTCCCTGGAGCGGAGTGAGCCGCTACACTAACCTAATCAGAGATAACAATGGCTTTCGATCCATCTACTTACCAACCTGGCGACCCCTGGGCTTCTGCTGACTTCTACACTCGTGCACTTACTGCACCTGTTATTCAAGAGTCGGTAGCTAACGTTAACGACCAAACTCCTAACTCCTACTTTGAGTTCCGTATGCCTAACGGCGGACAGCGGTTCATCGACGTAGCTGTTGAAGAGTTAGAACTTTCGTCTAACTTCGAAGTTGTACTTGAGCGCTCAATTAACAAAGGCGGCACTTGGGCTACGGTTAGAACTTACACCGGCTCAGCAGCAGAGAGCGTACCTTGCAACTCTGCCGCAATGTGGAGGCTTCGAGTTACAGACAACACCGGCAATACCAACATTGGTCTGGTACTAGCGCAAAGCCTGTAACCGAGAATCAATTCTCGGTAGTTAATGGAGATGTATATGTCTAACTCTACAAGTCGAAAACCTCAAGGGTTAGACGTATCCATAGTAGATCTAGTGCCCTGCACTCCAGCAGGGCAAACGCCTGTTCAAGGCTAGTTCCTTTGAAGGAACGTTTCTCTTTTTTGCACAGTGCCGCATAACGGCCTAATGTATAAGTAGTCTTTCGCACCACCTTTAAGGACTACACTTTGGCACACCCACACTTATTGCAGGCTCTTCATCCTAGTTATGAAAGTCTTCTTCTATCGTCGTATTCTTACACGACACTTATTACAGTTAACCCGTACGCCGCCCCACCACGGCATGAACGTACGCCAAAACGTATTCCATAACAGTCTGGCGAACAGACGAATTACGTGATGCCAACAGGCTATACGTCTGTTTGTAATTATCTAATCATTCCCAAATCAATGAGGATATTTATGTCAGGAGACATACATCCCGGGCGGCACGCTTTGCTGTCCGACCTGGTTTCACTACAAACCACCGTTGAAGGTTCGGCTTCCGGGTACTACGGATTACTAACTAACTTCTACTACACAGGCGGACAGCCAACGCTAACGCAGGTAGCAGTAGAGGACACAGATGACTGGATCGACGTCAACTTTACCGTTGATGCTGCGGGTTTGTTTGATTACCGACCCTTACCTATGACGACGGCTAACTCGCAAGGACACACAGGCTCGGGTGCGACCGGTGACCCTATTGTCTTTAGTCTCGAAGGTCTTACGCTAGAGTCCTCTGTTAACTTCCGAGCATCTCTAACGTTCGAGCCAGACGAGGATGGCGGTGCGTTGGACGCAAGGCTGTTGTTTAATCGACATAGCGGCACTACTCCTAGTGAAGATTTCGAGGTCGCAGATGTAGCGCTCACTATGGAACAAGGAGCTGATGTCGAATACCCCAGTGAGGCCGCACTGTCTTTCTTTGTCGGAGATACTATCGATACCAACGGCCCCGGCGATGCCGGTAAATGTAGGTTCCAGGTAAGAACTACCGTCCCTGGCACTGTTCGTATGCGCGCTTTAACTTGGTACATCACTCAGTAAGAAAAGGGATATCCTAATGGGAATCAAAATATACTCAGACTTAAAAACAGACAAAGTCGTATTTAGCGGGTCACGCGTAAACGATCAAGAAATTGGATCTGTTGTGGCTACGGTTCACCCGACTCAAAGCGAGCGTATCGTTATTAAGTCAAATACAATCTTTAAGCGGAACTCTGACTCCGAGTTTCGTACCTTCTTTAAACGTCTCAAGTTTAACCGAGTCGAAAACAGTGCAGGTGAACAGCTTAGTGCCGCACCTTACAATCTAGACCGTGATGGTGTAGTTGACTACCTTAACGCCGAGTTTACTAAGGCAGTGGTTAACACTCACTTTAAGTACAACTCGGCTACAGACAGACTTGTTGCCACCAAAGATATTGAAGTAGCCAAGAACGGTTTCTTCTTGGGATCTAAACACAAGATGGCTTCTGGGTCATCAAACATCTACTTTGAGGATTTGGATAACAAGGCCAACTCCTATCCTGTTTTCGGTGAAGTACTTGACCAGTCTTTGCCTGCAAATCAGGCTCCAGGGGCAGGTGTTAGTCCACCCAAAAGCCGGATCTTCCAAGACTTCTCTAGTATTCCACTTGGCGGCTTACCCGTAAACGACACCGCTATCGGCTACGATGGGGACAACTTCTTCCCGTTTAATATTAGTGGTGTAGGTATTACTTGTCGTATTGCGGAAGTTGTACCTCCAGCGCAGCAATTGAAGTATGCCATTGTTGTTAACGGCATTGAGGTGTACGTCCAATATCTTGAGCACAGTGGATTGGCTATTAACGAAGACCTTACTTGGTACTTCGACCAGCCACTTGACATTGAAGCTGGCACTACTCTTCGTGCTTCGATCTACAAGGTTAGCGTCGTGGACAACGAAGAGGTTGTTGGCGACATTCTTCAGGTATGTGAGGGTGACGCTGATCCTCTGCGATACCAGACCAACGTACTGCACAGGCTCTTTACTGATGAGCCTATTGCTCTGAAGAGCGATTTAGACGCCCTGCTTACCGGATCGACATACAAAGGTTCCTACGACGCAGATGCAGACTCGCCTTCTCTCCCAACTGGTACCGATACTCTTGGTGACTTCTACCGCGTAACTGTACCTGGCAACGGTAAGAACGTAGGCGATATCTTAGTATTCAACGGCACTAGCTACGACCACGTAGCTGAGAACCAAGCTACCCAGACGGATATCAAGACGTCATCTCTGAAGGTGCACGATATCTATGTAAAGGCTGGCTACGTTGGAGCAGTTAAAGACGGCTCTATCCTGTACCCTTACGCCGACATCCAAACGGCTATCAATACCGCAAACGACGGTGATTCTATCTTCCTCGACGGTAGCTTCGAGATTACCTCGGAGATTACGCTCCCGGATGACAAGTCACTGTACTTCTACGGTAGCGACGAAACCATTATTAAGTACGCTACATACGATAGTACTAATGGCAACTTGGTTCATCAGTCATCGGCTTCATGTACCCAGACGTACAGTTTTAATAACATTCAGTTTGCCAACGCGGGCGAGTACGGACTCCACGTTAAGAGTGCTGCCGAAGTCAAACTGGAGAACTGCGAACTGTTCAATAACGGGTGGGGACAGACCGCCCTACATACGATCCTAGACTCCTCAGCATCTGGGTTACTGGGCTATGACTCAGACACAGCCAGCTTGCAGGCGTTCTACGCTGGCACTGCGGCCTCCAATGGTGGAGCCATGCGAATTGAGTTAGTCACCAAGTTATTCCTAGTAGGTAACTCAGTTCACCACAACCTTCGCGGTATGCGAGTCCAGGACTGTGGTGTGAACGGTGCAGGCGTTATCACTCGTAACCAGGTTTACGAGAACATCGAGAGTGGAATCTACCTGGCTGCAGGTGGAGTCTACTCCGGTTGCCAAAACATCACAGTAAGCATGAACCTGTCGGCATACAACGCCAACAACGGTCTGCTTATGATCGGTGGCATCAACAACAAGTTCAGTCAGAACGAAGTCAAAGGTAACTGGAACGCTGGTGCCTGCTTCTGGGGATCAGCTAACGCTACCTTGCGTGACTGTGGTTTGTACGACAACAACCGTTCTGCATACAACGGTATCGGTAACCCAGGTGACGCTAAAGCCTCGATTCAGATCAACGAGGCCTACGACCTATTTGGCACCGCAATTACGATGGACTCAGCTGCTAGGTTTATCGCTGAGATCCTGGATACCCAGGTTCACTACACTGGACTTGGTTCCAACACTGAAAAGTTAGGCTTCCTGATCAGCTCAGACGTCGGCGGATTGGTTGATAACCCTAAGAACATCATCAAAGTTGACGATGTTGGGTTCATTGGCCAGGACTATGCCATCGACCTTAGCGAAGTGGACATCAGCAACCTGCGCCTGTCCTTTGGTGATAACTCATATCAATCAATGGGCTTTGGAGCTGTTAAGGCCCCTCTGGCAGGTAACTACGCTGAGCTTCCATTCAGCAATCATGTGATGGAAGTACCTTCTGTGGATGTCGTCGTTGATACGTTGAAGCAGACTGTTGCCCTGCACGAAGGGGTAGGCGGGAATGTAATAAACACCTACCACATCAACGAACTGCAAGCCGATGTAGTCAATGGCAAGGTAGATATCCTTCAGAGGTCTAGCGACAAGATTCAGCTTCGTGGCTTGTCTTTTGGAAATGTCTACATCAATGGTGTAGTTGCCGGAAACGACATTAACTCAGCTAACGATAGCTTGAACGCTGCCTTCAATATGGACTTGGTTAACTACAAGTCCTTCCTGGTATCTGAGGTTGGAGTTAACGGTGACGCGTCTTCAGGTGGTTCACTGCCTGCAATCGCCAATAACTGGTATATATCTTATGGTTCTCAAGCAGGAACTCAAATCCCAACAGCAACAATTGGAAACAACTATAGAGCTTACAATCCATTTTATAATGGTGAAGCACTAGAGAAAGGCCATGAGTTCATCTGGACACTGAATCCTACGATCTCCTTCATGATTGGTTTATGGGGAGCAGCTGAGACAGCCCAGGCAGGTTCAGCAGCCTTGAGTGCATCTAACTGGGCACAAGGCTTCTACTATCATGGCACCACAACTGGTGGCAATAACTTCCGCCAGGGCAGCTCAAGTGGAGTTACCCTAGAAGAGAACTCTGCTATAGCTGGGTATTACAACGTTACCAACGGACAGTTGGCACTTAGATTTGGCGTAGACGGGTACTTGTACCTGTTTGAGGTTGTATCTGGTGGATACACGCTCATTGGTAAGTCCAATTCTACTATCGCAGGTTCATCCGTCATGATTCAGTGGGCATCGTTTAACGAGGGTTCATTCCCTGTGATGACCGAGCGTACTGAAACCTGGGAAGTTGTTGCAGATGAAGACGATAATCTGGGCGGCGAGTGGAGTGGTGGTATCGAGGAATCTACTGTCCTTCGCAGCCGCATGAGCTTCAGTCCAGGTGAGAAGATCACCTTAAACCTGAGCTACTTCGGTAGGCACGAGACTATCGGATTCGGTTACACAGGTACTCCTATCGGCCAGTCCAGCGCAGAGAACCTGGTAACTACTCGACTGTTCTACAACACCTCAGAGATCCTGAAGTCTGCTACAGACGACGGTATTGACTGGACATGGAACACATCCGCCGCCAATAGCTACAACCCTAACGGCGACGGAACCGATGTTGGATATGGCCAATCAAGCGTCAATCTTGGTTTGATCTCATTTCGCTACATGAACGACAACACAGTCGAGCTGTGGCATGAGACTGACAACGTGTTAATGGCTACTAAGGTTGTCCCCTTTGATGGAAGTGCGCAGCACATCTACCTGGGCGCTAACGAAAACGATCACGACGCAAGCCGCATCCCTGTTCTTGTCAAGTACGACATGTCTGCTGAGGATTCGGGCGCAACACTCACCGGCTGGTGGTACGTTGAATCGCCTGACGGGGAGTTTTTCTACCCGTTGTTCGCTAGCGAAGCAGAAGCTAACTACATTGATTCGGTAGAAGGCGGAGGGGGTACAAGCCATACCCATACTTTTGATGACGACACCTACAACAGCGGCGGCAACACTTGGTACATGCCAAGTACATCTGGAGTCCACTCTGGCACTTCAGCTCCGCAGGGCGGGGTGTTTGGCAACAGCATTAACGTAGTATGGAATGAGATTCCAACTGGCGACGACTCAAACTATTTGCCTACGTTTAACAACATCACCTACAACGTGCAGGAAGGTAGTGCGATCAACATCCAGTACAAAGCTGCTGGCATGACCGATACGTTCAACCTCACAAACGTACCAGCAGGCTACGCTGACAACGGCTTCGCGATCATCGGGACAGCCGAGAATATTACTAACGGGTATGGCCAAGCAGTACAGCACGTCATCAACGTGACAAAGGCGAACAACTTTGGCTCGGTACAAGGCACTATCACCATCAATGTCTTGGCAAACCTAGCTGGTAACGAGTTTACTCTTGTAGACCAAGGCGGCGCTATCAAGTTCACGCAGGACGGTGGCGTTTCAGTTCTTGACTTCAATACAGTCACCTTCAACGCTGGCAGCACGTACAAGTTCTACTTGGACGGAACGACGCTGCAGACCAATGATATAGTTAACATTGTTGACGAGAACGGCAATGGCATTTTGGGTAACGATGGGCTGACTCAAATGGGAGCTGGAGCAGGATACTCTGGAGCCCATTTCCAGTATGCGATCCCTAGTGACGTGAGCCCTGGGAAGAAGATCACATTTACCGATGGAGCAACTTCTACTTCTTACGCAGACGTTCCCCTCACCATTGCTGGTTCAACATATAGCGTTGATGTAACAGGCATAGACTTGGAAGGGCCTTCAGCTAATCAGACTGGCACTAATGCAATGGACGCTGGCGAACATGGTTGGATTAGTCTTGATGAGCCATTGGGTGCTGGTGAAAGACTTGTCCTTGATAATGCTTTCTTTGCTGACCTTTTTGGTGAAGCTCGTGGAAATCAAACGGCCTTTGCAATTGGACTTAAAGGTGACAACTGGGTAAATACTAGGGAAGTAAGTAGTAATGGTGCTGCTGCGGGAGGAGGCACAGCTGGCAATGAAACCTTCAAAGGTAATCTCTACATTGTTGGTATTTGGAATAGTAGTGCTTCCACCGTCACTATGTGGATTGGTTCCAATAATCAACTTAGTAGCTATATGTCTATGAGTAGTCAATCCACATGGGAAACAGCTTGTGCTTTCTTGGAAGTGACAGGCTCAGGTAATAATATTAGAGCTGCGATGGGACGTAATGGAAGCAGCGGCGTTTCTCAAGGAGACGAGAGTACCGTTACTTATGGTAATTGGAATTCTTATAAAGGGCAGACTGGTGAACAAGGATATGGCATCTCTAGCCTTGATGTTGTAATGAGTTTTTGGACAACCAGCGGTGGTGCTGCTATTGATGGTGACGAGATTGACTGGACAGGACTCACTGAAGTTTCTATACCTACACCTCCAGCCTCAAGTATGACTACCTTTTCTAAAGCCCTTGACTTTAGCGGTAGTAACGAGCGTGCTGTGATGGCAAACAACAGCACGGGGGTTATGCCTTTATCAACAACTGCCGGGACTGTTACAGCACAGCATGCTAACGGTTCAGGTACTACATCTAACTCATCATACGCTAACCCGTGGGCAGTTGCCTGTGTGTTTAGGCAAGATGGCAACCAAAGCGTTCAGCATATCTGGAACCAAGGCGAAGGTGCTGGCAGTACTGATGATAACGTATATCTTCGTTTGAAGCCTACTGGTCCTGACACTAGCACTGTTGTGTTTGGTTGGGGGCGCTCAGGTGCTATTAACGAAGTTGAGCTTCTTAACATTGGTGGAAGTTACAACCTTAGCGTTGGTAGCTGGTGGGGAGTTTATGTTGGATTTAACGGCACTCGTTTAAGTGGGTCTAACGCAACAGCTGCTAACTTGGCTGACTGCTTTGACTTTAAGATGGTTGCAACTAACGACCTGCCACAAATGGGTAATCTCCACCCTCTAACCACTAACACAACAAGTCGTCCTTGGAGTGCTACAGGTGGTCGCATGGATCGGCCTATTACAGGTGAATTCAATGTTGGTGGTCGCGGTGGAAACCGTAACTTCCACGGTAGCGTTGCCTCTTGTGTTGTCACTACGCTCAAGTGCGGTGTAGCGATGCCTACTGATGCAGAGGCTTACGATATGTTGACTGACCCTATTAAATGGATAACCGACTACAAAGTTGGTAACACTTTCAGGCAACCCCCGAATACTGGCGTGTCATACAACTTCCAGGTTGGTAGTGCTACTGCAAGCTACGGTACTCAAGTTTGGCTAATGGGTGACGGTACGAATGACTCGTACTCGAACATGATTAGGAATCAAGTGATTCCTTCTGATCAGAACTATACCAAGCTGAATATGATTAGCATGGCTAGTAACGATATTGTGAATGTAACAATTCCCGGACTAAGTTAGTCTTTAGCCCCTAGTGTAAAACTTGAAGCCGTCCCTACGGGGCGGCTTTTCTTATGTTGGCACCCCACTCAAGTGCCGGTAATATTAGGTACTACTTATCTACTTGGAGGAAGCCGTGCACACTTGGAACGAAAACAACGCCCGAGGTCCGTATCTGACCTATTCCAATCTTAGTTTTGATGCGATCAGCTTTGCTCGCTCAATAACGCATAGAGGCTACACGGGCATTGTAGGTGTTCCTCGCAGTGGCATGATCGTTGCTAGCCAGGTAGCAGTATTCTTAGGCCTACCGCTGTATTCTTTTGATGGTAACGGTATTGGCACAGTAGGCGGTGGGTTGCGGATGCAGCGTGCTAAACCTAAGATCGCCAAGGAGAAACTACTAGTGCTAGAGGACTCCTGTGCTAGTGGTAAAAGCATAACTAACGTACAGTCCAAACTGGCAAATGAGTCCCGCAAGCGCAAGATAGAGTACGGTGCCATCTATGCGTCACCTGCAACCCTGCCTTTGCTGCAGGTCTGGCACAAGACACTACCTATGCCTCATTGGTTCGAGTGGAACTGGCCGGGCAGCTGGTACTTTAATGAAGTGATGAACTTGGGCTGTGACTGGGATGGGATACTTAACAGAGACTTCACAGCAGAGGAAGATGACGACGGTAAGCTGTACACCAAGACCATGATGGAAATGGAACCGTTGTTAGTTACCAATCCTATTGACATCAAATTCATAGTTACCGCTAGGCTAGAGAAGTACAGGCCGTACTGTCAGTACTGGCTGCAGCGTCACGGCATGAACGTACAGAACCTAATTATGGGGCCTTGGTCTACCAAAGAGGAGCGACAGGGCAACTGTATGGGCTCCTGGAAGGCCGATAGGCTAGCCGACCTGGGCTGCCACCTCTATGTCGAATCCTGCCCAGTCCAGGCGCGCGTTATCAGTACCCGCCTAGATATCCCTGTGATATGTCCAGTTTTAGGTAGATCGCTTTACAAGGGCGACTGAGCTCATTTGGTGGACATACGGGTACAGCTACAGTATGGGTATTCTAGATACCCATTTTAGGTGCGATATGTACAAACTTGCTAGTATTTTTAAACAAGCCAAGAAATCTCCTGCATGGCAGCGATCAGAAGGTAAGAACTCCAAAGGCGGACTGAACGCTAAAGGCCGTAAAAGCTACGAAAGAGCAAACCCAGGTTCTGATCTTAAAGCTCCTGTTACAGGAAAAGTTAAGCCAGGTGGTAAGGCTGCGAAACGCCGCAAGTCCTTCTGCGCACGTATGAAAGGTAACAAAGGGCCCATGAAAAAGCCTAATGGAGAGCCTACACGTAAGGCTTTAAGTCTTCGTAAGTGGAAATGCGGAAAAGAAAACCTAATTAAAGTTGCAAAAAGAATTGCAAACCGCTAATCTTTCTTTTTGGCACATGAACGCATAGTCCTTCTACTTGAGTGGTACACCAACTATTCAAGCCCGAGAATCAATTCTCGGAAAGGACTTCTCATCATGTCAAAGGTCAATCTCGTACGCATAGTTTCTGCGCTAGCACTTGCACTCTTAATCGCCGTGTCTGCTTACGCAAAGCAGCCATGCCCCCATGAAGGTCGATTGCAAATCGGCATGACAAGAGGACAGTCGTATCACGCTCGACTTGGCCTATCTACCGGGCACACCATGGGCTCTTGCGTACTTGTTGGCCCACGACACGTAGTCACCTGTGCACACTGTATCACTAGCTCTACTCAAATGGAGGTTAAGATAGGTGACAACATTTATGGTTGCAAACTAGACGCTATCGACTTTGACCGCGACTGGGCGCTGCTTGAGTTGGACAAAGCAGTAGAAGACATCAAGCCTGTCCGTCTATCTGACGAAAAGCCTAAAGCAGGTGACTGGGTATTCGGTTATGGCTTTGGCGGTGGATACTTCGGTGTCACTGCTATGCAGATCCAGAAAGACGGTCGCATGCGTGGACGTATTGTTCCCGGTGATTCAGGAGGGGCTGTCCTTGACTCCAAAGGACGTCTGCTTGGTCTGGTATCTTCTTACGTCCCATCCAGCGGAAATAGTACTATTGACCCCCTGGCTTTTGGTAATGACCTTGGCGATCTCAAAGCCTTCGTTGAGAAATACATCGACAACGACAGAGACTTAGAGGTGCACGAGTTCAAGCCCGAAAAGAAAGAAGAAGTAGCTAAGGAAACCGACAAGCCAGTAGGCACAGGCACTGTTCTTCTGCCTGCTAAATAATCGCTAGTTTCTCGCTACATATAAGTGTAGATGTTTAAGCACCACATACACGGGAGTGTACTATGCACAGCTACTCCGAAGTCGAACCCTTGGCTGGGATTTTAGCCACCATTAAAGGTAATGGTGGCAGAGGACGATAACACTAGCAGCAAGGAATCGCTGTGATCAATAACGATGACCAGGCCAGAGTCTATCTGGCCGTACTTTGTGTCGCCTTCCTGGCGGCGATGTTAATGCAGGCCATTGGTTGGGTTGCACTTTAATTCTTTTTTAAGCATAAGGAACAATGCTATGGATAATAACAATAACGAATTATGGGAGCTTGCATTAGCTCTCTACCGGGGCAGCGATCCCCGGCGCGGATAGCAGAGAGAGAAGAGAGTTTTATAGCTCTCTTCTTTTTTTTTTAGCCCCTAGCACTTTATGCTATTCTTATATGTAGGCACCCTCTCTTCTTTTCTCTACTACCCAACGGAGGCACCACCTTGGGAATGTTACTTTTGATCGCTGGCGCTGTAGCTCTAGTTCTACTTATGCGCAAACCTGAACGTCGTGAAGCACTTAAAGACCAGGCTTCTAAACTGAAGGACAAAGTCAAAGATGGACTTCAACGGCAATGTAAATGCAATGCCGAAGAGCCTAAGTCTGAAGCACCTAAAGACGAAGAAGCGTAACCCGCAGTGAATGGCGATAGGGTTACTGTAGGCACCACCGGTAGCCCTTAGGGTGCACACACTTCTTTCTAGTAGTCTTTTAAATGTTCAAAGCTATATACCGAACCATCGTTCAACTCTACAACTTTATGCGAGCAGTAGCCAGTTTGCTGCTGGCTGTCTTCGTTAGTTTGACAGTTGGCCTAGGGTTAGCCGTAATTATTGGATCGCTTCCCAAATCCGAAGAGCTTGGCTTCAGCACCACGTTCGACACCGATTCAATTACGCTAGTAGCTTCATCCGCGTTTAACGTACCATGGCTAGTAACCGGCTTGTTTCTAGCGGGGAGTGTGTGGGGGATTATCGTCGTGAGAGAGTACAGCAAACCTCCTCGTGACAGAGACGGACGACAGTAATCCTCTATTGATTACTGCTCTTAGGCTTTGCATAATCTGGGCTACCTTTTCTTAGGAGCCCTAAATGCTACATGTCATCTTGTGTCCAGATAACAAAGAAGAGCTTATGGAAGTTCTTCCTGTACTGAATTATCTGCCCTTTCTAGACGTCCGTACTACCACTCTGATATCCGAAGACTTTGAAGGTCTTGGCGGACG
>Ga0315321_10001807_pt1 | contig 16558 bp, 14 predicted proteins | sample M180m21515metaG_FD_203464 | JGI IMG/M metagenome (GOLD analysis project Ga0315321, IMG submission 203464) | Ammonia-oxidizing marine archaeal communities from Monterey Bay, California, United States - M1 80m 21515 | ecosystem: Environmental > Aquatic > Marine > Intertidal zone | place: USA... | reverse complement strand
AACGGAAGAGCAATCAAAGGCTCTTGAAACAAAGCTTAATAACGACGACGATAATTCTGAATATAAATCATTTGTTGTTATGAGATGTTGGCACCCACGGGCAGAAGCCGTAATTAAAGATGTGAAAAATTATAATCCAGATGAGATTATTTTGATGCCTCTTTATCCTCAATATTCTGCGGCAACCTCAGGATCGTCAATAAAAGAGTGGAAAGATATTTGTAAAAAAAATAATTTTAAAGCAAAGACAAGCACAATTTGTTGTTACCCAACAGATAACAATTTTGTTTTGGCTCACAAAAATGAAATAATAAAAAAGATTAATAATTTACAAAACTATAAATTAATTTTTTCTGCACACGGCCTGCCTGAAAAAAATATAAAAAATGGTGATCCTTATCAATGGCAAGTAGAACAGTCAGTTAATAAAATTGTTGAGAAATTAAATATAGACAATTTAGATTGGATTTTAAGTTATCAAAGTCGCGTAGGACCTTTAAAATGGATAGGCCCATCAACAGAGGATGTAATTATCGAAAATTCAAAATTAGAAAAACACATTGTTTTAGTTCCTATTGCTTTTGTTTCCGAGCATTCCGAAACTTTAGTTGAGCTAGATATAGAATATAAAGAATTAGCTGATAAAAATGGATGCAAGAATTATACAAGAGTTCCTGCTCTAGGTACTAATGAAAATTTTATAAAAGCGATGTCGGAACTAATTATTAAAAAAGAAGAATATAATTTTAATAATAAACTTTATCCTCCTAAAATTCATTGTCCTAACAATTTTAAAAAATGTCCATGTTTAAATTATGAATAGTTATTTATTATTTAAAAGTTTGCACTTGATAGCTGTTGTCTCCTGGATGGCAGGGCTTTTATATTTACCAAGAATTTTTGTTTATCACGTTGAAAACAATGAAAAGAAACAAGCTGTAGATATTTTTGAAGTTATGGAAAAAAGATTATATTTTTATATCATGAGACCAGCAATGATTTTGACCTGGTTATTTGGTATTATCTTAATTTATTTAAATGGCTTAGAAATATTTTCTCAACTATGGATGCAATTAAAAATTATTTTAGTAATTTTGTTATCAATTTTTCATGAGCACTTGGGAAGATGTATTTATTCATTAAAAAATAATACTAATTTAAAATCTGCAAAATATTTTAGAATAATGAACGAAATACCAACAATAATTCTTATTTTAGTGGTATTTATTGTTATTTTTAAACCAATCTAGGGTTGAAATAACATTAAGAGCATATATATTAATAAAATCTAATTAGTCCTTATCAAATTATAAACCATGAACATCCAAGAATTAAAACTTAAATCGTCTGAACAACTTATTACTCAAGCTGAAGAGCTTGGAATTGAAAATGCCAGCACCTTAAGAAAACAAGAAATTCTTTTTGCTATTTTAAAAAAAGTTGCAGAAAAAGAAGAAATCACAGGCGCAGGTGTTTTACAGTTATTACAAGATGGTTTTGGTTTTCTAAGAGCAATGGAATCAAACTATTTACCAGGACCCGATGATATTTATGTTAGTCCAAGTCAAATTAGAAAATTTGGGTTAAGAACCGGAGACACTGTTGAAGGCCCAGTTAGAGCGCCCAAAGAGGGCGAGAGATATTTTGCACTACTTCAAGTTAGTAAAATTAACTTTGAAGAACCAGAAAAAGCAAGACACAAAATTGCGTTTGATAACTTAACTCCACTTTATCCAGATCAACAAATGATTATGGAGGTAGAGACAACAAAAATTGAAAAAAAACCAGACTTAACTTCAAGATTAATTGACCTTGTTAGCCCCATAGGCAAAGGTCAAAGATCAATAATTATTTCACCTCCTAAAGCAGGAAAAACAATGATTTTGCAAAGTATTGCTAATTCAATCGCTAAAAATTATCCAAAAAGTTATTTGATGGTTTTACTAATTGATGAAAGGCCAGAGGAAGTAACAGACATGCAAAGAACAGTTAAGGGCGAAGTAATTAGCTCTACATTTGATGAGCCAGCTCAAAGACACGTCGCCGTTGCCGAAATGGTAATTGAAAAAGCGAAAAGATTAACGGAACACAAAAAAGATGTGGTGATATTATTAGATTCGATAACAAGACTTGGAAGAGCCTACAATGCCGTTATACCAAGTTCAGGAAAAGTATTGACCGGTGGTGTAGACGCGAATGCACTTCAAAGACCGAAAAGATTTTTTGGTGCTGCGAGAAATATTGAAGAAGGTGGATCATTAACAATTATATCAACTGCTTTAATTGACACTGGCAGTAGAATGGATGAAGTAATTTTTGAAGAATTTAAAGGCACAGGAAATAGCGAAACCGTTCTGGATAGAAAAATTGCTGACAAAAGAATTTATCCTGCAATCGATATTACAAAATCAGGAACAAGAAGAGAGGAATTATTATTTGATAAAAATGATCTTCAAAAAATGAACGTTCTTAGAAGAATAATTGCTCCAATGGGCACAATGGATGCTATTGAATTTATTAATTCAAAATTAAAAGATACCAAAAATAATGCAGAGTTTTTTAACTCAATGAATAAACCTGCTTAAATTTATTTAATATTAAATTAAACTATATTATCATCTTTTTTAGATGATTAGTGAAAACATAAAACAAAAAATAAAAAATTTATTTGATCAAAAAAAATATAGTGAAGTAATATATATTGCAGAAAAATATACCAATCTCAAGGAAAGGCCGCCAGGTTTAATCAATATTATTGGTATATCAAAGTTTTATAAAGATAATCTTACTCGTCAAGATATGTTTGAGGCCCTATCCTGTTTTGAGCAAACTTTTATAAAGGGTCAAAACTCAGTTCATGGATTAAATGGATTGATGAATTTAATTAAGCTTGGACTTAAAGCGTCTTTTGTATTTAAAGATTTATCTAAATTTTTACACAATGCAGCAATTCATTATTCAAGCGCAGAAAAATATTTTGATAAAAATGATCAATTTTTAGACGTTGGTCTTGATCTTTTTTCTCATTTATTAAACATAAAAAAACAAAAAGAAATTATTCATAAAATATTAAATAGCAATACTAATTCTAAATTTTTAAGAGGCCGATCTCTCTTTTTTCACAATTATTTTTATGATTGGTCACAAAAACATCATTTAAGTAATGCTAAAAAAAATTTGAAATATTTTTCAAAGTTAAAAGTAATAGATATTAAAAAAATAGATTATGAAAATAAAGATAAGATAAACTTAGGTTTTGTTAGCTGTGACTTTTCAAATAATCACTCCACAACTTTTTTTATAAAAGATGTAATTAAATATCTAGATAGAAAAAAATTCAAAATTTCTATTTTTTCTATTACAAAAAAAAATATTAATGATCAAAGCCAAAATGAATTAAGAGAGTCGTCAGATAATTGGTTTGACTTGAAGGAATCAAATAATCAGAATGTAGTTGAAATTATTCAAAAGAAAAAAATTGATATATTGGTTGATTTAATAGGATATACAAAGCCAGAAAGATTGGAAATTTTTTTCTCTCGAGTTGCCCCAATACAAATTTCTTGGCTTGCTTATTGTAATACCACTGGTTTTGATACAATTGATTATTTAATTGCAGATAATAATTTAATTTTACCTAATGAGGAAGATTTGTATTCTGAAAAAATAATTAAAATGCCTCATATATGGAATGCTCACTCAGGATTTAAAATAAGTAGGAAGTTCAATGAATTACCATGTTTAAATAAAAATAAATTTACTTTTGGGTCTTTTAATAACTTTAGAAAAATCTCAGACGAAACCATTAAAGCATGGTCTGCAATCTTAAAAAAAGTCTCAAATTCAAGACTAATTTTAAAATCTTCTACACCATGTGATGAAGAATCTTTAATTAATAAATTTCGACTTAATGGAGTTAGCAATAGAGTTGAAATATTTAATAAATCAGATTTTTTTAAAAAGGATGATCATTTAAAATTATATAATAAAATAGATTTATGTCTTGATACTTTTCCTTACAATGGTGTAACGACTACATTTGAGGCACTATGGATGAATGTACCAGTTTTGGCTTTAAAAGGTTATAATTTTAATTCTAGATGTGGGGAAAGTATTTTACAAAACTCTAAATTTAATTTTTTGATATCGAGAGATGTTAATGATTATATATCTAAGGCAGTGTTTTTATCTCAAGATGAAAATAAGTTAAGTAAAATAAGAAAAGAGATATATGATGAAATAATGGAGACAGCATTATTTGACACAAAAAAATTTTCTAAAAATTTTAATGACTTATTGTTAAAAATTTATGATTAAACTTAAATATTTCAATTCTAAATTATGGTCGTAAAATAAATTAATGACAATTTATGCTTTATCCACCGGCCCAGGTGTTTCTGGAATAGCTGTTATAAGAATTTCTGGTCAAAAGACGTCAGAAGTTATTAAATTGTTAACCAAAAAAAGTGTACCCGAACCAAGAGTGGCAACACTAAGAAAAATCAATAAAATCAACACTTCTGAGCTAATTGATGAAGGTATAATAATATGGTTTCCTGGGCCTGAGAGCTACACAGGAGAAGATATGGCTGAAATACAGGTTCACGGAAGCAAGGCTGTAATTGATGCTCTACACACTTCTATCTCAAATATTGAAAATTGTCGTTTAGCAGAACCAGGTGAGTTTACAAAACTTGCATTTCAAAATGGAAAAATAAATTTACTTAAGGCAGAGAGCATTGCAGATTTAATTTCTTCTGAAACAGAAATTCAAAGACAGCAAGCGATAAAAATAATGAATGGAAAATCTGCTGATCAATTCAATTTTTTAAGAGAAAAACTTTTAAAAATTTTATCTCATGTCGAAGCTAAAATAGATTTTCCAGATGAAGATTTACCGAATGATATTTTAAAAGAAATTAAAAAAGAATCAGATGAAGTTTTAATTAACATTGAAAAAATTTTAAACGATCAAAAAGTTGGAGAAAGAATTAGAGAGGGTTTTAAGATTGCAATTCTTGGACCCACCAATGCGGGAAAGTCTAGCCTCTTAAATCATTTATCAAACAGAGATGTTGCAATAGTTTCAGAGATTGCAGGAACGACAAGAGACGTGATAGAAGCACATCTTAATATCGACGGTTATCCTGTAATAGTTTCTGACACCGCAGGTATAAGAGAATCTAAAAATGAAATTGAAAAAAAAGGTATTAAATTATCTTTAAGTAAAGCTGAAGAAGCAGATTTAAAGTTGGTAGTTGTTGATGCAAAAAAACTTGATTTTACTGATGTTTTGAAGGGTTTATTAAGTGAAAATGCGATTTTAGTAATAAACAAATCAGATCTTATGAATGGAGAGATTGATCCTGAAATTAAAAAATTAAATCATGTATTAATTTCTATTAAAGAAAATTTAAATATTGATGAATTAATTTTAAAAATAAAAAATAATTTAAAAAATAAATTTGTAACAAGTGATGATATTTTAATTACCAGGGAAAGACACAGACAACACCTTAAGCAATGTTTGGAGCATCTTAAAAATTTTAATAAAAAAAATGAAGTTGAAGATTTTGATAAAGCCGCTGAAGATTTAAGGTTAGCCACAAGACATCTTGGAATGATTGTTGGAAAAGTCGATGTTGAGGAGATATTAGGTAGTATTTTCAACGATTTTTGTATAGGAAAATAATACATTATTTTCTTAGTTTTTAAGCCCTTTTCCACTAAAAAACATTGATAATTAAAGCTTATTTAGACGAAACTACACTTGCCTTGTAAATATAATAATCAGCTATAGATTTAGCTTATGAAAAATGATTTATCATTCGATGTTGTGGTAATAGGTGGTGGTCATGCAGGTTGCGAGGCCGCTGCAGCTTCTGCACGACTAGGTGTTAATACTGCTTTGTTTACTCACAAGATAGAAACAATAGGAGAGATGTCATGTAACCCAGCTATAGGTGGTTTGGGTAAAGGTCATTTAGTAAGAGAGATAGATGCACTTGATGGTATCATGGGTGAGGTTGCAGATAAATCAGGTATACAATTTAGATTATTAAACAGAAGTAGAGGTCCAGCTGTAAGAGGACCAAGAACTCAATCAGATAGATCATTATATCGTAAATATATGCAAGAAAAACTTGTAAATTACTGTAATTTAAGCATTTTTTCTGATCCAGTAGTAAAGTTTATTTTTAATAAAAAAACAATAAATGGTTTTGAAACAAAAGAAGGTAAAAAAGTTTTATGTTCTAAGTTAATACTAACAACAGGCACTTTTTTAAATGGTTTGATACATATAGGTGATGAAAGAACACCAGCGGGAAGGTATGATGAAAAACCTTCAACAGGATTAAGCGAACAATTAGAAAAATATAATTTTAAAATTGGAAGATTAAAAACAGGAACCCCTCCCCGACTTGATTCAAGAACAATTAATTATGAAAATTTAGAAGAACAGTTCGCAGATGATGATCCTTATTTTTTTTCTTTCTTGACTAAAAAAAATATTAACAAACAAGTTTCATGTCGTATGACTTATACTAACGAGAAGGTTCATAAAATTATTGAAAAAAATTTATCTAGGAGTGCTATGTATTCTGGTAGTATCCAAGGAGTTGGACCACGATACTGTCCATCTATAGAAGACAAGATAGTAAAATTCGCTGACAAGGGTAGACATCAGATATTTTTAGAGCCTGAAGGCCTAAATGACCACACAATTTATCCAAATGGTATATCAACATCGCTTCCAAGCGACGTACAGCAAGAAATATGTAATAATATCAATGGATTAGAAAATGTAAAAATAATTAGGCCAGGATATGCTATAGAATATGACTATATAGACCCTAGGGAGCTTTTTTTAACACTTGAAACTAAGAAAATTAGTAGTTTATATTTTGCTGGTCAAATTAATGGAACCACCGGATATGAAGAAGCTGCTGCTCAAGGTCTTATAGCAGGTATAAATGCAGCCTTATCTTTCAAAAAATTTGAACCATTTATATTGGATAGGTCTGATGCTTATATTGGTGTAATGATAGATGATCTTGTTACAAAAGGTGTGGCTGAACCTTATAGAATGTTTACTTCAAGAGCTGAATACAGATTAAGTTTAAGAGCAGATAATGCAGATCAAAGACTCACTAAGAAAGGAATTTCTATAGGTTTAATTAGAGAAAAAAGAAAAGATTTTTATGAAGATAAACATAAGAAAATAGATAATATTATTAAAAAAATGAATAAATCATCTATTTCTCCATCAAAAGCGGAGAATTTTGGTATTAAAATAGCAAAAGATGGTGTTTTAAGGTCTTCAAATGAAATATTAACTCAAAAAGGAGTTGATATGAAAAAAATTAGAGAAATATGGCCAAAAATACCTTATTTTGATAATGAAATAGATGAGCAAATAGAGATTAATGCGCATTATAGAGGATATTTGAAGAAGCAAAAAGCTGATATTTTAGCTTTTAAAAGAGATGAAAATTTAATTATTCCAGAAAAAATCAATTATGACAGTCTTTCAGGGCTATCAAACGAGGTTAAAGCTAAATTTAAAGAGATTAAACCAAAAACGATGGGTCAAGCTTTAAGAATCGACGGAATTACTCCGGCTGCAGTATATATTTTGTTGTCACATGTCAAAAGAAAGTCTATTAAGCATATAGCTTAATGGATCAGGAAATTTTAAATTCTTACTCTAGACTCAATCACTTAAATGTTTCACGTGAAACATTTTTAGACTTCGAAAACTATATATCCATGATATTAGAAAAAAATAAAAAAATTAACATAATTAGTCAAAATACAGCATCAAAAAAAACTATAATTGACCGACATATAGTTGATTCAGCACAAATAATTGATTTTATTGATTTAAATAGTAATACAACCACAGATTTAGGTTCAGGAGGGGGTTTGCCAGGTATCATAGTGGCAATTATACTAAAAAATATGAAAAATAATATGAATGTGCATCTATATGAAAAAAGCTACCATAAAAGCCATTTTCTAAAAGAAGTTTCGAAAAAATTAAATTTAAATACAAAAGTTTTCCAAAAAAATATTTATGAAATAAAAAATTTAGAAACAGGAACGATTATGTCAAGAGCATTCAAACCAATGCCAGTTGTTTTAGATTTAGTATATGAAAATTTTTCTAAATATAAAAATTTGATTTTCTTTATGGGGAAGAGTGGAAAAAAAGTTTTTGAAAATTCTAAAAAATATTGGGGGCTTGAGTACACAGAAAAAAAAAGTTTAACAAATGAAGATTCATTTTTGATAAATATAAAAAAAATTAAAAAAAAAATTAAAAGATTGTAAAAATATTAAATGCAAATTATTTCTGTCATAAATCAAAAGGGTGGGGTTGGTAAAACAACAACCGTGATCAATCTTGCAGCAGGTTTATCTCAGCAAAATAAAAAAATTTTAGTTATAGATCTAGATCCACAGGGAAATGCAACAACAGGTCTTGGATTATCTAATATGGAAAATTCTACTGATACAATTTATGGTGTATTGAATGGAGCAAAAGAAATTTCTGAGGTAATTAAAAAAACTGAATTTAAAAATTTAGATATTATCAGTTCAAATGTAGATTTATCAGGACTAGAAGTCGAAACAGCTGATGATGCTAACAGGGCTTTTATATTAAAACTTAAATTAGCCCCTTATTTAAACAGTTCTAGAGGATCATATGATTACATATTAATTGACTGTCCACCATCACTCAGCCTTCTAACTGTTATGGCATTAGTGTCATCCCACTCTCTTGTAGTCCCACTGCAAACAGAATTTTTTGCACTGGAGGGCCTAACCCAGCTCATGAAAACTATTGAGAGAATAAAAGTTAGTTTGAATCCAGAATTAAAGATTAGGGGAATACTTTTAACGATGTACGATAAGAGAAATAAGCTTTCATCTCAAGTTGAAAAGGAAGCTAGAGATTATTTTAACGAAAAAGTTTATTCAACTGTGATTCCAAGAAATGTTAGATTATCCGAAGCACCATCTCATGGAATGCCAGTTTTAATTTATGATAAATCTTGTCTTGGGAGTAAATCATATTTCAGTTTTACAGATGAATTTATAAATCAAGAGACAACCATAGGCAGCGCAGCATAATGGATTCAAATAAAATTAAAAAAGGATTGGGTCGAGGTTTGTCATCTTTAATAGGAGAAACTAAAATTGAGCCTCAAAAAAATCAATTATCTATTAGCGATTTAATACCAAATAAGCATCAGCCCAGAAAAATTTTTGATGAAGATAATTTAAACGATCTTACAAACTCAATTAAAGAAAGAGGTATTTTGCAACCAATTATTGTTAGAAAGTCTAACGATGATAGATCAAAGTTTGAAATAATTGCAGGAGAAAGAAGATGGCTAGCTGCACAAAGAGCAGGTCTTCATAATGTGCCCGTAGTTATAACAGAGGCTGATGACCTAAAATCTTTAGAGTTTGCAATTGTTGAAAATGTGCAAAGACATGATTTAAATCCACTAGAGGAAGCGCAAGGATATAAACGTTTGATCGAGGAATTTTCTTATGATCAAGAAAAAGTTTCTAAATTTATTGGCAAAAGCAGAAGTCATATAACAAATTCTTTGAGGCTTCTAACATTACCTGTGGAAGTGATAAAATTAATAGAAACCCAAAAATTGACAGCAGGACATGGTAAAATTTTAGTTGGTCTAGAGAATGCTAATTTTGTTGCAAATAAGGTTATTGAAAAAAAACTTTCTGTAAGACAAGCAGAAAGTTTTGTAAAATTATTTAAGAATAAGAGACAAAAACCAACCAATATAAAAGAAGCTAATATAAAAGATCTTGAAATATCAATATCTAGTAAAATTGGTTTGAATGTTGCAATTATTAATAAAAAAAATAATAAAGGAAAAATTTTTTTTGAGTATAAAGATCTGGATCAATTAAATAAAATTATAGATATAATTAAATCTAACTATTAGTTCCTGAAGAGGATTGATCTAAAATAAAATCTGTAATTAAATTAATCGAGTTATTTATATTTTTTTTAACTAGAAGCTCTACTTCGCTTAATTTATATATTGATTTTTGTATGTTCTCTGGTGTCCATTTATAAATTTGTTGTTTTGTAATTTCTTTATCTTTCCAAAAAATAGGTGGTTTTGCTGAAGATATTGTTAAGTCTATATTTTTATTATTCTTAAATTCACTGGAAAGATTTAGTATTTTTTTTGCTTTATTTAAAAAAGTTCTAGTAATTAAAATACAATCTTCATTATTAAAATTATTTTCATTTAAAATTTTAATAATTTTCTTTTTATTCTTTGCTAGACAATTATCTATAAGCTCAGAAATACTGTGGTTCTCAGCTAAATTAACTAATTGAGATATGTTTTCAGTGGTGATTTTTTTTCCGTTTTTACTAAAATATTCTATTTTATTTAGTTCATTTAATAGAGTTGCCCTATCCCCATTACATTTATTTACTATTAAATTAATATTGGCTGGAGAAATTGATATTTTTTTTTCTTTTAAAAAATTATAAGTCAGTTTTGAGAGAGTTTGCTCGTTATCTGGATAAAAAGCAGCACAAACGCTATATTTGTCCTTTTCAAAAAAAGATCTTAATTTAGATTTTTTTTCCAAATTATCTGTATTAACAATAACTGTTATATCCTCTAGATTTTTATCGCCTAGTTCATCTATAATTTTTAATATTTTTTCAGTTGCTCTTTTAATTATAATTATTTTTTCTTTATCAAAAAGAGATTTTGATAATAAATTTTCTATAAAACTATTTGGACTTTCTAAAATTTCTTTTTCATCGTAATTTGAAATTTGATTTTTATTTTTAATTAAAATATTTATAGCTTCAAGTTTAAGTCCTTCATTTTTTCCATAAAAAAGTATAAATTTATATGTAGCTAATTTAATTTTATTAATTTCATAAGACTTGAATATCATTAACTTTTAGAAAGATAGTAAATTATTTTATTTGATAACAATTGAGACATATTATTTTTTATGATATTTTCATAATTTTTTTGTTCATAATTATTTTCATTTTTTTTAATAGTAAAAGTTTCTGAAAATGAAGCTAATTTTTCGACATTAGTATTGATATTTACAACAGTTAAATCTAAATTAATGATCAATTTAAAATCTGTTGTGTTACCTGTTAGATTTTTTGCAACTGAAATTTTATTGTAGCTTGTATTGATTGAGACTTTCAAATTTTTTTCACTTTCATTATTTAAGAATTTTTTTAATCTTGATTTAATAAAATTATTAGTTTCTCGATCTCCATTAAGTTCTAAACCGGTTAATGTGAAGTTTAAATTTTTATTTTGTGAATGAATTGTTGAATATCCACAACTCAGTAAAAAAAATAGTGAAATAATTAAAATAGTATTATTTTTAAACATTTTTAAATTATAATATTAATTAATTTATTTGGAATAAAAATTTTATTCTTTATTTTTTCATTGATTAAATACTTCATTAAATTTTTTTCTTTTTTTATAATTTCTAAAATTTTTTCTTCTTCAATATTTTTTTTAGTTTTTATTAGTCCTCTTTTTTTTCCATTAATTTGTACTACTATATTAACAAAACTTTCTTCCAATAATGCCTCATCATAATTGGGCCATTTTAATTTCTTTTCTTCATTTATCAATTTTAAACATTCATTTGAAAAATGAGGAATTATAGGCATTAGTGAAACCAGTATTTTTGTATAATTTTCTAATATTGTTTCTTGTTTATATTCATTATTTATTTCCTTTATTAAAAAGGAGTACATTTCGTGGAGATTTGCAATAATAATATTATAACTAAAATTATTCAGGTTATTTGTCATTTTTTTTATAAATTGATTTGTAAATTTTGTAATATTTTGGCTAGAATTATTTAAGTGATTTTTTTTTATCTCATTATTTATTTTTAGATTAAGTGTCCATAATTTTTGAATAAATTTATGTGAAGAAATAATTCCTTCTTCAGACCACTGCACATCTTTTTCAGGTGGGCTATCAGATAGTATAAACAATCTTACAGAGTCTGCTCCGTAATTATTAATTATTTTTTCTGGATCTATTGTGTTTTTTTTTGATTTAGACATTGATTCTGATGGCCCAACCTTAATTTCTATAGAATGATTATTTTTAAGAACTTTTTTTCCATTTATTAATTCTATCTCTTCAGGACTGATCCATTTATTATTAGAGTCTTTATATGTTTCGTGACAAACCATTCCTTGTGTGAACAATCCTTTGAAGGGTTCTTTTAAATCTAGCTTATTATCTTTGTGTGAGATAGCATGCATAAAAAATCTTGAATAAAGTAGATGTAAGATTGCGTGTTCAACACCACCAATATATTGATCGACCGGCATCCAATATTTTGCCTCATCATAATCAAATCCATAATCTTTATTTTTAGGTGAACAAAACCTTAAAAAATACCAAGAAGAATCAACAAAAGTATCTAATGTATCTGTTTCCCTTGTATAATTTTTTCCATCAATATTGATATTTTGCCAACCTATCTCTTTATCTAGAGGATTCCCCGTGGGGTCCAACTTGTTTAATGTCGGGAGTTCTATTGGAAGCATATCAACAGGAACTTTATGCGGATTTCCATCTTCGTCATATATTATCGGAATTGGGCAACCCCAATATCTTTGTCTTGATACACCCCAGTCCTTTAATCTAAAATTTATTTTTTTAACGCCTAAATTTTTTTTTTCAAGATGTTCAATTGTTTTTATAACAGAATCGTCAGGACACTTTAGTCCATCCAAAAATGATGAATTACATAAAAATCCTGAGCCAGTATAAGCTTGATCTTTAATTTCATAACTTTTAGAACCTAATTCAGGAGCTACAACAGGAGTGACTTGTAATTTATATTTTATTGCAAAATCTAAATCTCTTTGATCATGTGCTGGACAACCAAAAACAGCTCCTAATCCGTAATCCATTAAAACAAAATTTGCAAAATATACGGGTACTTTTAAGTTATTATCTAAAGGATTGATGGCCATTAAATCAGTTTTAAAACCAATTTTTTCAGCATTAGCAATCGATTCTTCAGTTGTTCCAGTATTGGAACATTTTTTTTTAAATTCTATAAATTTATCATCATTTTCATAGAATTTTGATAATGGGTGGTCAACTGAAACTGCAATAAATGACATTCCAAATAAAGTGTCTGGTCTAGTTGTAAAACAATTAATCTCATTAATATTTTTTGAATTTTCGATTTCAAACTTTACTTCACACCCAAAAGATTTTCCAATCCAATTTTTTTGCATTATTTTAACTTTGTTTGGCCATTCAACAAGATTTTCTAAACCATCTAGTAGTTCATTTGAGAACTTGGTTATATTAAAAAACCATTGATTTAATTTTCTTCTTTCTACTAAGGCACCTGATCTCCAACCCTTGCCATCAATTACTTGTTCATTTGCTAACACAGTTTGATCAATTGGATCCCAATTTACATATTGCTCTTTTCTATAAACTAATCCTTTGTCATAGAGTTCTAAAAAAAACTTTTGCTGGTGTTTATAATAATCGGAAGAACAAGTTGATATTTCTCTATCCCAATCAACGGATAATCCAAGTTTTTTTAATTGTGATTTCATTACTGAAATATTAGACTCTGTCCAATCTTTGGGGCTTAAATTATTTTGTCTAGCAGCATTTTCAGCAGGCATTCCAAAAGAATCCCATCCCATGGGATGTAAGACATTATAGCCCTGTAAAGATTTGAATCTTGCTAGCACATCACCTATTGTATAGTTTCTAACATGTCCCATATGAATTTTGCCAGATGGATATGGAAACATTTCAAGACAATAAAATTTTTTTTTGTTTTTATCTACTTTGGTTGAAAAAGTTTTTTCTTCTTCCCAAATTTTTTGCCAATTATCTTCAACAGATTTAAAATTATATCTTTCCACAAAATTTTGATTAAGTTAATAATGATTTTAACATTTAATAGAACAACTTTTATTTTTCTATTCTTTTTTTTTATTTTCTTCTTTATATGTTGCGGCTGTTTTTAAAATCTTTCTTTTTAATTCTGCAATAATATTTCCATCTGTTTCCATAATTTTACAACTTAACAAGTTATTTTTACATTTTCTGTTAAAAACTTTGATATCTAATGCATCTGATCGTATTTCATTAGTTAGAAATCTGATTGAAATTTTAATACTTTCACTTGAATTTTGTTCAGAAGAATACCAATCTGTAATTATAATACCCCCACTATAATTTACCGATGATAAGGGCATAAAATCAATTGTATCAAGTGAAGCTCTCCACAATTCATTTGAACTAGCAAAATCAAATGTTCCTCCACGACCAACTTTTTCAGTTAAATCCATTATTTTAAATCCACGACCTTCTTTTAGATTTTTTTTAACTCTTTTTGCAGGATCGGCAGGAAACTTTCGTGCATCACCCCCTGGAAGTTTGCCATTACAAGAATTTAGAAAAAAGGGAATAATTAAAAAAAAAACAAGCAATTTAAGAATTTTTTTTTTGAACATTATGAAATTTTATAATTTTTTAAGATTATACAACATAGTTTTTTAATTGATAAAATACATGAAAAAATGGTGTTTAGTGTTGTAAAAATACAACAACTAGCAATTTTATTTGAAAAATAGGCATATTTATTGAAATTTTTAAGGTCAAATTGGTATACCTCCTCTGTTTATTATTAATAATTAACATTAAATAAAAGGAGTAATTAATATGAACAACTTTAAAAAAATAGGCTTAACTGCATTAGCAGGTTCGCTTGTTGCAACATCAGCATTTGCAGGCGAAATGTCTGTAGCTGGTAGTGCTTCTATGAACGTAGAGCACACTAATGGTGGTGCAGCTAACACTGGTAAAACATTCTCAATGGGTAATCAGTTAACTTTCTCTGGTTCAGGTGAACTAGATAATGGTTTAACTGTTTCTCTATCTTTCATCTTAGACCAAGGTGATGACAAAGGTACAGATACTACTGCTGATGATAATGCTGGTGCTCCATTCGACAGTCACTCAGTATCAATTAGTTCTGACACTTTAGGAACTTTGAAACTAGCTGGTGAAGGTGGTGGAAATGCACAAACTGCATTAGATACTACTGCAGCTGGTGATATCTTTGATGCTTTTGATGGAACTGGTGATTTAACTCCAGGTGCTTCTGCAACTGGTAACAATAGTATCCAGTATGCTTTACCATCAATAATGGATGATTTATCATTAAATCTAACTTATCTTCCAGCAGGAAGCGGTACAACTTCGTCTACTCACTGGGGAGCGACTTATACTGGTGTTGACGGTTTAAGTGTATCTTATGGTGTTGGTGAAGGTAATTCTACATCTACAACATTAGATGTAACTTCAATGTCTGCAACTTACGCTTACGGTCCAGTAACTGTTGGTTACAGTAACACTGAGTATGATATCTCAACTGCAAGTTCTGATAAAGAAACTTCTTCGTTTTCAGTATCTTATACTGTATCGGATGAGTTATCAGTAACTTACGGTCAAGAAACTATCGAGTCTGATGCTACGGCAGCAGTTGTAGATGGTGAGTACGATGGTATTACAGTTGCTTACACTGCAGGTGGTATGACTATTACTGCTAAAATGCAAGGTGCTGACAATATCGATGGTACTACAACAGCTACTAAAGACAGAGAAAGATGGGCACTTGGTGCTTCATTTGCATTCTAATTTAGTTTAGTACAAATTATAAAAGGGCCCCTTTATAGGGGCCTTTTTTTTATTCAAAAAAAGAAATTCCTGCAAATTCAGAACTAGTTAAAAGTTTTAGCAATCGGATGTTCTTTCTGGAAATACCACCCAATATTACAATTTTTTTTTTAGTTAATTTAGATAATAACTTAAATTTATTAATTCCTAAAAAATTTTTATTTTTTTTAAATAAAGATGATAAGAAAATTTTATTAACGTTTTGAAGTTCTTTAGTTTTTATTTCTCTAAGGTTATGTGCAGAACCAATAATTTCAAATTTTGTATTTATGGAATAGCATAAATGATCTAGATTTTTATTGAAAGATGGAATGTAAACCCCATCCAAACCTAACTTAATAGCAATTTTGACACTATTTGATAAAAAAAATTTATTCCCTTTTTTTTTACAATATTTTTTAATTTTTAAAATGAGCATTTCATCCACTTTTGTAGATGAGTAGTTTCTATAAATGATAACTGTTTGCTTATCTTGTCGGTTGATATTATTTGTATCAAATTTATTTATAAAGTAATATTTCGTCTTCAAATAATTATGCATAATACAGTTCAAAATTTAATTGCCATCGAAAGTAAGATTAAATCAAATTTAGATGGACATAAAATTAATAAGTTACCAAAAATTATTGCTGTATCCAAGACCTTTAAAATTGATAAAATTTTACCTTTAATTGAACATGGTCATGTGGATTTTGGAGAAAATAAAGTTCAAGAGGCAGTAGATAAGTGGACAGAAAGTAAATTAAAAAATCCTCATATTCAGTTACATA
>Ga0315321_10001806_pt1 | contig 16567 bp, 14 predicted proteins | sample M180m21515metaG_FD_203464 | JGI IMG/M metagenome (GOLD analysis project Ga0315321, IMG submission 203464) | Ammonia-oxidizing marine archaeal communities from Monterey Bay, California, United States - M1 80m 21515 | ecosystem: Environmental > Aquatic > Marine > Intertidal zone | place: USA... | reverse complement strand
CACAAACAGAGGATGACCAGAGTAGTAGTGACACAAACAGAGGATGACCAGAGTAGTAGTGACACAAACAGAGGATGACCAGAGTAGTAATGACACAAACAGAGGATGAGCAGTGAATAGATGGGAATTGTTGGACAGCGCTGATATTCCGCGTAACGGTGGCCAGTTACGTCTGCTTAGACGCGCCAATGAATTTTCCATACGGATTTCCGGCTCGCAGGGTGATCTGATGAACTCTCGCACACACGGGTCGGAGGACGCTTTGGGCAAATTAGCTTGTGCCCATTGTAGGACCGCGGAATCGGCCAGAATACTGATTGGCGGTTTAGGTATGGGCTTCACGCTTGCGGCCGCTTTGGATAACCTACCCGCGGATGCGACGATTGAGGTAGCAGAACTCGTCCCGGGCGTTTTGAAGTGGAATCGCGAGATTCTTGGTGTATGCGCTGGAGAACCGCTCCTCGACAAACGGGTACAGGTTACCGTTGCCGACGTGGCTGATTTGATCAATCGCGCTTCGGGTGAATACGATGCGATACTGTTGGATGTTGACAATGGGCCTGAAGGGTTAACTCATCCTGAAAACGACGACCTTTATTCACTTCAAGGGCTAGAGTCGGCTTACCATGCGCTTCGTCAATCAGGTGTGCTCGCCGTATGGTCTGCGACCTCTGCACCCCGGTTCACCGCCCTGCTAAAGAAGGCCGGTTTCCGGGTTAACGAACAGCGCGTACGTGCCCATAAGGGAAAAGGATCGCGGCACGTAATTTGGCTGGCTTCCAGGCCCTAGTTGCCGCTGCGTGTGTCGCGGTCTATTCGAAACTTAAAAAATGAAGTAAGGGTAAAGTAAAGGTAAAAGCAAAGGTGAAAGTAAAAGGCGAGGCTAGTAGGGCGATATGCCGGATAGCCGGGTATGACATAAATTATATTGATACCTGCAGATGCTGCTCGACAAAGTCGTACGTACCAAGCCTTCCTGCGGGCATACTTCTTTTTTTTTCTTGAAGTAACCTGATAATGAGTAAATTACTGACGCCCCTGGAGTTTCAACGCGGCCGCCCGATGAAAAACCGATTCATGCTGGCGCCCCTGACAAACTGGCAGAGCCACGAGGACGGCGTTCTGTCTGATGAAGAGTTTAAATGGTTAACGAAGCGGGCAGAAGGTGGCTTTGGCCTTACGATGACCTGCGCTGCTCATGTGCAGGAAATTGGAAAGGGGTTCCCCGGGCAACTTGGTGCTTTTGGCGACCAGCATATTGAAGGGTTGAGCCGATTGGCAGAGGCCATCAAGTCACAAGGTAGCCTGGCGAATGCGCAACTGCACCATGCGGGCATGCGATCGCCAGAAGATATCATCGGCCAGGCACCTGTTAGTGCCTCCGATGATGAAGAAACCAGGGCTCGCGCACTGTCCACTGATGAAGTCCATCAGGTGCGGGATGATTTCATTGCTGCTGCAGTGCGGTGTGATCAGGCCGGCTTCGATGGTGTTGAATTACATGGCGCTCATGGCTATCTCCTTTGTCAGTTTTTCAGCGAAGAAACCAATCGTCGCGAGGATGAGTACGGCGGGTCATTGCAGAATCGATATCGGATCCTGGGTGAAATCATTGATGGTGTGCGTCACAACTGTCGTCAGGATTTTCAGCTGGGGGTAAGGCTATCCCCCGAGAGGTTTGGTATCGATACTCAGGAAGCGGTTGAAATGGCGACACACTGTCTGAACGATGACCGCCTGGATTTCCTGGACATGTCATTGTGGGATGTATTCAAGGAACCGGTAGATGAAACATTTGCAGGCAACTCACTGCTGGAAGTGTTCGCCGGTCTTGAGCGGGGCCAGGTAAAGCTGGGTGTCGCCGGTAAAATCGGTACACCGCAGTTAGCTGATCAGGCAATGAATCATGATATTGACTGGATCATGCTCGGTCGAGCGGCAATCCTGCAGCATGATTTCCCCCACCGGTACGCCGCAGATGTTGGTTTTATACCGGTGGCCCTGCCTGTCACGAGGGACTATCTTGCGAACGAAGGCTTGTCTGTAAAATTTATCGACTACATGGCGACCTGGCCGGGGTTTGTGGCGGATTAAATGACGAATGCCACCGGCGGGTTTGTCCTGACTGCCGAGCATTGACACCAGGTTGTGATCGCTCACTTTCTCTGCAACCTGCGCGCATCTCCTAACAGGTTTGACTTGCGCGCGTGAGATTGATGCTGGTTGTGATGTTACTGAAGTGGGTTTAACGTTGACCCAGATTTTTGAGCATATAAAAGGTAATCAGATGGGTAGAGTTGAAGATAAAGTTTGCCTGGTGACCGGTGGTGGTTCGGGGCTCGGGCGTGCCGATGCGATAGCGTTGGCGAAAGAGGGCGCAAAGGTTGTCATAACTGATATCAGTAAGGAAAACGGAGAGGAAGCGGCCCATGCTGCAGGTAACGGCGCTATTTTTCTGGAGCACGACGTCGCTGAAGAGGATCAATGGCAGCTTGTGATCAAGCAAACCCTGGATCATTTTGATGAGTTAAATGTTGTGGTTAATAATGCGGGTATGTTTATACCGGGCTCGGTCGAAGAGGTGACCTGGGATCAATATCGAACCCATCAACGCATCCACATGGACGGTGCATTTTTTGGGATCAAGTATGGCATTGAGACGATCAAGGCCAACGGTAAGATGGGTGCGATAGTCAATATTGCTTCTACAACAGCATTACTGGGTTATCACACCAGCTTTGCCTATGGGGCCTGCAAGGGTGCAATACGAACGATGACTTCGCATGCGGCTATTCACTGTCAACAACTTCGTTACAACATCAGAGTCAATTGTATTTTTCCAAGTGTGATCCAGACGCCATTGATCGAAAAGCTATATGCCGATGCCGCCGCGGCGGCGGAAGCACGCGGTGTTGAACGACCTGCACCACTACCGCCAGAACAACGAATACCAAGTCCGGGTCTCGGTGAGCCGATGGACGTAGGTTATGCGGTGCTGTTTCTTGCTTCAGATGAGGCCAAGTTCATCAATGGCGCGGAACTGCGCGTTGATAATGGTAGTGTGATTAACCCTGCTGCCTTGTAGGCACGTTTCCCGACATATTTCCAGCAATGCATATTACTAGAGATGTAAGTAACGGTTCTGGAACAGAATCCTTATAAATTGCCAGCATGACGACGGAATGCGAGAGGCTTATTAGCCAGGGCCTGAGTCGACTACGAACAAATACAGGTATTTCTTTTTTGGGCCTATACGTGCCACCATATCGTTTATTCGGTTTGATTAAGGGATTGTGATGGGTGATGTGACAACAACAGATTCAGGATTGCAGTATGAAATATTGGCCAGTGGGACGGGTGCGACGCCCGGGCCGACTGACACGGTCAGTGCGCATTACCATGGCACCTTTGAAGACGGCAGGGTATTTGATAGTTCTGTGGACCGTGGCGAGCCGATAGACCTTCCCGTGAATGGGGTGATTGCCGGTTGGACTGAAGCACTACAGATGATGAAAGAGGGCGATAAATGGCGGCTGATTGTCCCACCGGAACTTGGTTACGGTGCTAATGGAGTTGGGCCAATACCAGGCAATACGACGCTCATTTTTGAGGTGGAATTACTGGTTGTTCGTTAATGCAGCAGGGTATATGGAGTGCGAGGGAGGACGCCTGAAAGTCTCACGATAATCGCCATAGGCTTAAAAACAAAGATTTTTATAATATTTCTGCATATGTATATGTTTTGTCCTCATTAGGTGATCTAATTCCGCACGCAGCGGTGCGTAGCGTTACCGAACCTTAGATAGCTTAGGGTTTCAAAGTCGCCTCCGCGTATTAAGCCATTCTAAAAAAGGTGGCGTGAACTACTAATGTCATGGGGGAATTATGACAAAATTACGAATAATGGGGCGAAACGCGCTCCTGACCACAGTAACGGTGATGGGCGCACTCTCGGTGACAAGCACGTCAGTTTTTGCCGAGGCTGACGAAGCCGGTCGGCAAATTGAGGAAGTGATTGTAACCGCGGAACGACGAGAAGCTTCTATCCAGGACACTTCAATTTCGATTACGGCTTTCACCGGCGAGATGCTTGATGATTTCGGCATTCGTAATCAGGAAGACCTGCAGAACTTTGTGCCGGCAACGACCATTCAGCCCTACGACGCAACCATTCGTGGTGTCGGCCGTAACTTTAGAGCATTGGGCGGTGACCCCGGTGTAGCAACCTACATGAACGGCGTCTATTCAGAAGACCTGTTGACAGCCACGGCGGCTACCTTTTGGGACGTAGAACGAGTTGAGGTCCTGCGTGGACCACAGGGCACCCTGTATGGCCGTAATGCGGTTGGTGGTGCGATCAACATTCTCTACAAGCAACCCAGTCATGAATTTGACTATTCTGTAAAAGGTATTGTCGGCAATTTTGGCACTGCTGAATATTACGGCATGATGAACGGTTCAATCATCGAAGATAAACTGTCTGCACGAATAAACTTTAGTGTTCGTGATCGGGACGGTGTCATTGAAGAGATCGGGGACGGTAGTGATCTTGATGGTCTTGGAACCGTGAACGTTGCGGCGCAATTCCGATTCACCCCAAGCGATACTCTCGCCTTCGATGTGCGTTTCAATAAAATGGAAATCGATCGTGACTTTGGCGGCGCTAACGGCGGCGGCCTTGTTGTATTGGATGAAGAGGGTCAGCCTTTCAGGAATACAACCAATATAGTTCCTGGCTACCGTGCTATCGATACAGCCAATACAGACCCCGCCAATTACGCCCAGAATTCTTGGTACGATGCATCGCAGCCGATTCTGAGTTTCGTTGATCCCACTTCGGGCGTAAACGTGCAGGCGCAGCATAACCGTCTGGGCGTTGACCTCGCTGAGTTTTCTGGTTTCAGAAATTCAGCCGCATCGCTCGACGGGTTTGGTGTCACCAGCGCGGAAAGTGCAGCAAGATACAACGATTGCGTATTCAGTGGTTCTATTAGCGGTGATGATGTTTGTGCAGCAACCAACGGCTTGAATCGTGAAGAGTTCAATCAGCAGGGTGTGCAGTTCAGCACGACATGGACCGCGACCGAAAACCTGGAAATCAAGTACATCTACGGCTACAACAAGCTTTCTTACGAGCGGACTACCGATGATGATAATACCGCCAGTCAATTTTCAGATCGCCAGTTCTATGTGAATCACGAAGCAGTCTATGACTCTCATGAGCTTCAGGCTTTCTGGGATATCAGCGAAAACCTTTCTGTTACATCAGGTATCTTTTTCTACGATGCGCTGATTGATCAGCGCGGTGATTTCTATTCCTCAGTGGGTGAAGATAGATTCATTAACCCTTACGTAGATAACACCGGCCTTGACGCCGCCATAGTAGGGTATCTGCCAATCTATATTGGTGCTGTGAATCCCGCCGGCGTTCCTGCTTCTACTTCCAACGGTGTGATGCCGACGCTGCACTCCGCAAGGACTTTATGTGAGGATCCTGCAACGCGTAAGGCTCAGTGTGAGGTTAACTATGCGTCCAAGAACCCGAGTCCATCGGAGAATAACAACCTGCATGTCGGCGTCTGGGGCGGTGATGACGGCACTAACCCTGATTTGGATGTGAAACATGGTATTAACAGCGTCGGTAGTGACTTGTTGTATCACACTCGAACTGAGAGAGAGGCATTCGCGGCTTATACTCAAGCCGTGTGGGATATTAACGAAACATTCACTTTAACCCTTGGTATTCGTTACGCAGAAGATGAAGTCGACGCGCAAGAGAACCTGTGGCGTTATTCAGAGATTGCGTACGGTTTCATTCCTGCGTTTACAGGAGGTGCTGTTGATCTATTCACCTACAACGTGATTAATGGTGGTATAGATTTGTCTACTGGTGTTCCCGTTGGAACTGAGAAAGCCGTTAACGGAGGAGTTCCAGTTGCCCTCAGCGTTTATCGGGGATTCAACCGTAAAGACACCGAAACAACGGGTCGAATCAACCTGGACTGGAACGTTACGGACAACACACTGCTCTACCTGTCGGCAACTTCTGGTTACCGCTCAGGCGGTAACAACCTTGTATTCTTCAGTGCTACGCCGGATTACGATCCTGAGGAACTGTTGGCATACGAGTTTGGTTATAAGTTGCAGTTGTTGGATAACTCCCTGCAGGTAAACGGTTCTTTCTATTACTATGATTATGAGCAAATTCATACGGTAGCAACCGAAGTTACTCCTCCATTGGTAGTGGGTGGAGCACCAGGAACAACAACGTCGGTCTTGCCGGCGCCAGGTGCTGAAATCTGGGGTATCGAAGCTGAGGCGCTGTGGTTGGCTACTGATCGTTGGACTATAGGCGGGAACTTCAGTTATACGCCAAGTGAGTATACCGAAGACTTGTTCATTCAGGATCCAGCAGAGGTTAATACGCCGGAGTCACTGTTCCCTGATGCCGCCAAGTTAACCCAGAACATTAATGGTAACCAGATCCTTCAGGTTCCTGAACTCAAGTACACAGCTTTTGCCAGCTATCTGCTGCCTCTGGCCGGCGGTTCAAACCTTGAGTTATTCGGTGTTTACTCCTGGATTGATGATGTTTACTACTCGCCTTTTGAAGCCAAAGCAGAGATGGCCGAGTCCTACGACCGAACTGATGTCAGAGCGACCTGGACGTCTGCGGATAAAAACTGGGTTGTTTCCGGTTTTGTGAACAACATTTTTGATGATATTGGTGTTCTTCAGGTGGTAAGAGAGGGTGAAGGTGAGTTCTTCCGTCATTCCGCCGGAACAACCGCGCCAAGGATGTATGGTCTAGAGGTGACCTACTCATTGGGGCAGTAGCATCTGGATAAGTAGTACCTGAATAAAGTAGTAAAAAAACGGGCGCCCAGAGCGCCCGTTTTTTTTGCCTGAATTTAAGTCAGTCCCTGAGGTAAACTTCGACTGAAATCTCAGCCAGGGCTATTCAATGTTTGAATTACCTAACAAAGCAATTCAGATAAGGAATGAAGTAGAGACATTCTTTAATGCCCGTGTTTTACCCAACAATAGACTTTGGGTAGAGCAAGCGCGGAGCGGCCAAAGCACCCCAGATATTGAGCGCCAGCTTCGGGCCGAAGCTAAAGCGCTGGGGTTATGGAATATGGCGCTGCCGCGGTTGGGTGAGAGCGAACCGGGTACAAAACTGAGTAATCTGGAATTCACCGGCGTGGCTGAAGTGTTAGGTCGGCTTGAATGGGCATCAAGAGTGTTCAACTGTCATGCGCCAGATGTGCCGAACATGGAGCTTCTACAGCTTTTTGCCACGGCGCAGCAACGTGAAGACTGGCTTAATCCCTTGCTTGAAGGTGAGTTCGGTTCTTCTTTTGCGATGACCGAGCCGGGTGTGGCATCTTCGGACCCTGTAAATCTGGAAACAACGATCGTTCGTGATGGCGATGAGTATGTTATCAATGGCCGAAAATGGTTTGCCTCGAATGCCTCTCATGAAAATACGCGGCTGATTATTCTTGTTGGTGTTACCGATGCGAACGCAAAAAAATCCAAACGTCAATCGTTGATCTTGATTCCTCGCCAGGCCGATGGTGTTAAGGTCATCCGGAACCTACCGGTGTTCGAGCACGAGAGCGTCACCAGTCGTCATCCAGAACTTTCCTTTACGAATGTGCGCGTACCGGTGGTTAATCTTCTAGGGGAAGAGGGAGAAGGCTTTGCGATGGGACAGGCGCGCCTGGGACCTGCGCGGCTGCATCATTGCATGAGAGCCATAGGCGAATGCGAGGTATTGATTTCGCTCATGCTGAAGAGGTCTACGGAGCGAACGACCTTCGGCAAGCGTCTCGATGAGTATAGCTCTACCTCCGAGGCGATCAGTTTATCCAGAATCGAACTTGATCAATGTCGGTTGTTAGTTCAACAAGCCGCGCACCTCATCGATACTGTGGGTAATAAACAAGCTCGAAAGAAAATATCAATGATCAAGGTAGCTGTGGCCCGCGTTTATCAGCAGATCGCAGATCGCGCTGTGCAACTATACGGCGCTAAAGGTGTTACGAATGATACACCGGCTGCCCGCGCCTTTGCTAAAGCCCGCGCTTTTAGAATCTACGATGGCCCAGATGAAGTGCACCTTCAAACCATCGCCAGATTAGAGGCCAGTGATCAGAGCCTGGAAAATCTAACGTACTATTTGTTTGACTAAAGCTGTTGATGGATCCTGATACCATTCGAGGTGCTTTTTGGTTTTTCTGTCGTTTCAATTCAGGGATAACGCGCTACTTTTCAGCGGTTAACTATCACTTTATTGGCTGCTAAGCCTGGAGACTTCGTGGATTATTTGACACAACAAGGCTGGAACATAACTAAGCTAATGACTTTTGGAAGAGAACTATGAGGACTATTCGAGCTGCAATCGCTATGGATCCGGTTGAGCCTTTCATTTTGGGTGACTACGAACTGGAGAAGCCGCGGGCTGATGAAGTGCTGGTGAAGATTGTCGCCTCCGGCATTTGTCACACGGATATTGCCGTAAAGGAGCAAGCGGTAACCTTGCCATTACCCATGGTGCTTGGCCATGAAGGGTCGGGCATCGTCGAGAGGTTAGGTGATGGGGTCAAACATCTTTCAGTAGGCGACCATGTTGTTCTTTCCGGGGACTCTTGTGGCAGCTGCCGGAAATGTCATCATGGACTCCCCTCTTACTGCGATGCGTTCGTCGAACGTAACCTGACGGGCTGCCGAGTCGACGGGACGAGTCCCTTAAGCGCTGGCAGCGAACCGGTTCGTGGCAGGTTTGTCGGCCAGTCTTCTTTCGCAACGCACAGTGTTGTACCGGGGCGCGCTGCGATAAGAGTCGATAACCATTATCCCTTGGAATTGCTTGGCCCGCTAGGCTGTGGCCTGACCACAGGCGTAGGCACCGTGATGAATGCTTTGCGCCCCAGCGCTGGCAGTAGCATTGCGATTTTTGGAGCAGGTACTGTAGGTCTGGCGGCGGTCATGGGCGCTGTGTTGTCAGGCTGTCATCAGATCATTGTGATCGACCCGATTAGCAGCAGGCGCGAAATGGCGCTCAGCATGGGTGCAACTCACGTACTACCACCTAACGATAGCGCTTTAGTCGATGAGTTGTTGTCGTTGACGCGGGGTGGCGCTGACTTCAGTGTTGAATGTTCCGGTGTCCCGGAGGCCGTTAATGCCGCTGTGATGTGTCTTGCCCGGCCAGGTTGGTGCGCTCAAGTCGGTGCAACGCCTGCAGGCACTTTGCATCCTCTTGATATGGATCATGTCGGATTCGGTAGAGGGATCAAAGGTGTCGTGATGGGCGATGCTAATCCCCAGACTTTTGTGCCGTACCTGGCTGCGCTGCATGCCCAGGGAAAATTACCTTACGACAGGTTTGTAAAGTTTTATGATTTCTCGGGTATTAATCAGGCAATTGCAGATAGCAAGAGTGGTGAGGTAATCAAACCGATATTAAGGATGGGGCGCTAAACCTTCAACCTGCCATCCAGAATGGGGTCGTTGTCTGGTCTGGTCATGCGGAATGATTCAGTCAGTACCGCGTACTCGTCGTACCCCATACGGGTGAGGATTCGCATTGCTGTCGTGTCAACCCGGCTGTCGGTGATAAATTGGTCGTTAATGTGGATCCCAACCACCTCGCCAAACACCATTTGGTAGCGGTGATCACCGCCACGATGGCGAATAGTATGGGTATCGACCACCACACATTCTATGGCGGCCGGCGATGCGGCCACCCGGGGTGGCTTAACTCTGGTGGATGGAATCATTTCGATTCCTGCGTGCGCCGCTTCATCCATATCCTTAGGTAGATGCGCTGATGTCATGTTCATGACTTCAGCCAGCTCTTGTGTCACCAGGTTACAAACAAATTCACCGGAACTGATGGCGTTGCTTTCAGAATGTTTTCGTTCATCAGTAAAGCCAACAACACCATCTTTCGTAGTCAGCCCGGGAGTGGCGCTAAAGATCACGATGTCGGGGTTATCTGCGACCGCCTGGAAGTAGCTATAGGGGGCAAGATTGAGGTTGCCTTCCGGGGTCAGGGTTGAAATCCAGCCGATAGGGCGAGGTGCAATCAGCGCCTTAAACGGGTTGAAAGGTAAATCGGGTGCGGCTGATGTCTTGTTGCGGGCTTCTGTGTCGTAGTACAAATCTAGTCTCTGCTGGAACGTTGAACCAGTAGTATAAACGGATTCATCTGGTACGATTCATGTTAAAAAGCTAAAACGTGGAGGTTTCAGTTTTGAGTGATATTCTCGCATCGGATCGCATCTATACCGAAAACGAAAGGGCGCTGCTAACCAGGTTGTGTGACCTGATGATCCCCGCGAGTGAGGATCGACCCTCAGCCGCTGATCCAGAACTGTTCAAGGATATTCTTTTAAGGCTTTCGACCCATGAATCTGTTTTGAAGCCCGCGTTAGCGAGTCTGGCCACGCTCGCATTAGATAAACTCGCCGCTAGTGAACAGGTGGCGCTCATCAACCAGCATCGGGAAGCCTACCCGCTCTTTTTTCAGATCTTTGAATCACAGGTTATCCAGGCGTACTACGCCAATTCAGTCGTACTGACATCGCTCGGAGTTAACGCACCGTCACCGTATCCGGGAGGTTACGACGTTGAGGAAACCGACTGGTCGCTGCTCGACCCTGTCAAAGGTCGTGCACCTTTCTATCGGGTATTGGAATCGGGGGAGTAGGGGTGTCTAACGAACCGGTTGATGTACTCATTATTGGTGCTGGTGCTTCGGGGGCGGCTGTCGCCTGGAGCCTTGCTGACACTCGCATGAAGATTCTGTGTCTGGAACAGGGCGACTGGGTTAACCCGGCTAACTACCCATCCGCTGGCCCTGGATATGAAACCCGCCAGGATTTTGCGATTAGGCCTAATGATCGTCAGCTCGATGTTGATTACCCTATTGATGATGATGAATCCCCGGTAAAGGTCGTGAACTTTAATGGGGTAGGTGGCGGGACTATTTTATATATGGCGCACTTTCCACGCTTTCACCCGTCGGATTTTCGAACACGTACCCTTGACGGTGTAGGCGAGGACTGGCCGATTGATTACGCAACACTGGAACCGTACTTTGCAGAAAATGACCGGATGATGGGCGTTGCTGGTCTTGCGGGTGATCCCGGTTGTCCGCCCAAGGCAATACAATTACCTCCAGTGCCCCTCGGCAAGCTTGGTGAACGAATTGCCGGTGGTTTCAATGAACTTGGATGGCATTGGTGGCCATCAGAAAGCGCTATAGCGACTGAGCCTTATGATGGACGTGATCGTTGCCTGAATCTTGGTCCCTGCAGTTCCGGTTGTGCCCAGGGGGCAAAGGCGAGTACGGATATCACCTACTGGCCCTATGCCATTCGAGCCGGCGTTGAATTACGAACACGATGTAGAGTGCGTGAAATCACCGTGGACAAAAAGGGAATGGCGACAGGTGTTATTTACTACGACGAAAATGGCATCGAACACGAACAGAAAGCCGCGGTTGTCATCGTCGCCTGTAATGGGGTGGGCACACCACGCCTTTTACTGAACTCAGTATCCACTGCGTTCCCAGATGGGATTGCTAACGGCAGCGGATTGGTCGGCAAGAACCTGATGTTGCATGCAATGGCGGTTGTTCAGGGGCAGTTTGATTCCCGCATTGATGGCTTCATGGGTCCGATTGGTTGCGCGCTCTGGAGTAAAGAATTCTATGAGACCGATCCGTTGCGGACGTTCAAACGTGGCTACACGATGGAAATCGTGCGAGGCAGTGGGCCTTCTGGCACAGCACTTAATGGGATGATGATGGGCAGGCTGCCCTGGGGCAGTGAACATCATGCTGCATTCGATCAGTTGTTCGATAAAGCGGGGAGTATTTGTGCTGTTGGTGAGGATCTTGCCGAAGAACACAACACGGTCACACTGGACCCGGCGGCCGTTGATTCGAATGGCATTCCTGCAGTGAAAATATCCTACACATTAGGTGAGAACAGCCAGAAGATGATTGAGCATGCTGGCGAGCGAGCGAAAGAAGTTTTTAACGCAGCGGGCGCAATCGCTACCAGTCCTACCATTAGTTCGGGGGTCTCAAGTGGCCATTCCATGGGTACCGCCAGGATGGGAACGGATCCAAACCGGTCCGTCGTTAATGAATGGGGGCGAAGCCACGAAGTCAAAAACCTGTTCGTGGTCGATAGCAGTGTCTTTGTGACATCCGCGGGTGTTAATCCGACGAGCACGCTTCAAGCGGTTTCGCTTTATATTGCCGACTCCATGAAAAAGCGTTTAGCGACGCTGTTTGACTAAAAAGCACTAATGCAACAGTGGCAAACTGATCCTGTGCCGCCAGGTTACGCCCACTCGCTTGTCTGGATACACCATCGTTGAACGCGGTGTACTATGGTGTAATAGAAGAAAGAAGTGTTGGAGATCAGCTATGGCCTATGTAGAAAACAGAACAATCCATGATGCCGATTCACATGTGATGGAGTTTCCTGAAACCATTGGCGAGTTCATGTCGAAAAAGCATCTGGACCAGTTCAAGCCGTTTATGAGATCCCGAGACGAAGACTGGGTTAATCAGATGAAAGCGCTGCAGGACGATCCGGCGTATTGTTCCGGTGCCGAGCGTGAAATCATGTTGCGACGTGGCCATATGGCTTTAGGTGCTTTTCGAAAGGACGATCGCCCCAGGGCGCTGGATTATCTTGGGTTTACCAGCCAACTGATGTTTACAACTGACTCGCTGGATAACTATGGCCTTGAAACTGGAGAAACAAATGAGCTTGCCTGTGAAGCCGCCCGTGCGCACAACCGCATGATGGCGGATTTTTGCAGCGTAGATAAGCGCCTGCTGGCGACAGGATATGTTCCGTTGGTTGATTTTGATGAAGCGCCGCGTATCGCAAGCGAAGCGCTGGAAATGGGCTGTAAAGGCCTGATTATTCCATCGCGCTGTCCGCCTGGGCACAGCCCCAGTCACGTCGCATTCGAACCACTATGGTCAGTTGCAGAACAAGCCGGTGTTCCTGTTTTGTTTCATGTAGGCGGTGAGCACAAAATGAATACTGATTACCATCATAATGGTGGCCCACAGGTACTGGACTTTCATGGCGGTGCGGAAAATTTCACCTCGACCAGTTTTATGACAATACCCCTGTCCGTGTGGCAAACCATGTCTGTGCTCCTTATTGATGGTGTTCTTGACCGGCACCAGGATCTGAAGTTTGCTGCGATAGAGTTGGGGGCGAGCTGGGTACCCAGTTGGATGCGTTTCATGGATGCGGGTGTGGCTGCATTCACTAAAGGAGAAGAGCGGCTGAAAAAACTTTCGGCTAAACCGAGCGAAATTATCAGGCGACAGTTCCGGGTGACGCCCTATCCGCATGAAGACGCTGGCTGGATCATCGAAAACACAGGACCTGAAGTCTGTCTCTTTTCTTCTGATTTTCCACACGTTGAAGGAGGCAGGAATCCGTTGAAGCGGTTTGGTGAATCGCTTGAGGGGATCTCAAGCGAGAAACAGGAACGATTTTACCGTGATAATTTCATTGACCTGATGGGCGCTGGCCTGGACAAATCCCTACACGATCATCCTTCTCTGGCACATAAGTCAGACCAAGGGTAAGTTCAGCACTTGGGTATAACAGCCTGTACCGTCTAGGGTGCAGATTATTATGCTGTCAGGGCCTCCAGAGATTCCCAGTGTAACTCGCCAAACTTGCCGTTTGGATTTACCGGTTGTAGACAGACGTGTGTGGCACCCGCGTCCATATGTTCCTGTATACGGGTTTTGATCGCGTTCGCATTGCCCCATGCAAAGGTGGTATCAATGAACCTGTCACTCAATTCATTGATGTCCTGTTCAGTGAGACCCATACGAAGCCAGTTATTTCTGTAGTTGGGCAGCCCTTGATAGATTTTTGCGATGGGTCGGGCAAGTTCGCGGGCCTTGTCGGGATCACTTTCAAGAATCACCTTCTGCTCGACGCACAACATGGCATCCGGTCCCATGATTTCTCGCGCAAATCTTGTATGTTCAGGTGACGAAAAGTAAGGATGTGCGCCTTGACAGGCTGAAGCTGCAAGTTCCAGCATCTTTGGGCCCAATGCCGCGATTACCGTGGGGGCGGGCTCAGCAGGCTCAATACTTGAGTAGGGTGCCGCCGCCATGGCTTGAAGGTAGCTTCGCATCGTTGCAACCGGTGGACCATATTTAAGGCCACGTACTCCCTCGACCAGGGGTTTGTGTGAGACGCCAAGCCCCAGCAGAAAACGGCCGTCGGCCTGTTCCGCCAGCGACTTCTGCGCTGCCATGGTGACGCCGGGCTCGCGGTGATAGATATTCATGATGCCGGTGGCCACATTCAGCTTCTGCGTGTTCCCAAGAAGCCAGGAAGCCATGACCACAGGGCTTTTGCCTACCGTCTCTGGAATCCAGAGGGTTCCAAAACCAAGCGACTCTATTCGTTGCGCAGTTTTGGCTGCCTCAGAGGAGGTAAGTCCATCGAAGAAATACCAAACACCTAACTTTCCTGTATCCAAGGTTGACTCCATAAATAGCTGATAACCAAATGACATCGCGCGAGACTGCCAAAGCCCGCACAACCGTATTGCACGGCATTTTACCTCTCCTTTGCTAAACGGGCCAGCGGATTAGGTTCATCCAGTGTTTCTTCGAAAGCTTCGGCTAACAATTTGCTGCGCTCAATGGTCTGGTTCCAATACTCCAATCTTTGGTCCAGGCTGAAGCGTTGAAAATCACCTCGGTCGGGAATTTTTTGATGTGGCAAAGAGGCTATATATGACGTTGAAGGCGCAACAAGTACTAAACGTTCCAGTACTACGGGACTAATTCTTCGCCAACGCATGGTTTTGTCAAACCAGCCTCTTGTAATGGAATCTGTGAAGTGCGGGTACAACACCAACCCATCGCCCGCGTAGTTGTCAAAATCAAAGTGGTAGTCAATGATGCCTCCATCCCAATATTGTCCCCTGGGAGCACCATTAATGTCGCGATGACCGGACATCAGGAACGGTATAGACCCGCTGGCCAGCAATGCACTGCGTAAATTAGTGCTGGAAAGAGGGACGTGAACGGTATCGAAATCCTTGAATTGAAATGCTGTGCTCGCGCCTGAGCTGAACACCGCACGTTGAAAACCATGTGCAAGGAAATTGCGATTGATGCCGTTCGCGATTGCGGCGAAAGCCATGCCCAGAGCAACTGCACCGTTACTGTTGCTGCTGTTCAGGCCGCGCCCGCGTGCGGTGACGATGTGTGTGGTGAAACGAGCGTGCTGAGCAATGTGTGAAGTTGCCCCGGGGGTAAGGACGCCATCCATCACCCATTCACATAACTCATCTACGACTTCTGTAGGGCTGCGTGTTTCGTTTTCTTTCCACTTCTGGTTAAGGTAGCGGTTCTGTAGGGTCTCAATTGCCTGAGCGGGATCAGGCGACGCCAGCGCCGCATGACGCCAGCTTCCAATTGATGAGCCGTATAGTTCCATCGGGTGGTGACTGCGTTGTAGGAAGTCGCTGAAAAGAAATCGGTCAAGATGACCCAGGCCCAATAGTTTGGCTCCCCCGGAAGCACCAACCATCGCTTGAAACAAATGAGGCTGCCAGCCCTCCGCTGCCAGCCGCTCGCGGGCCGTTTTCCCTGCGATAATCGTTAGCGGGAATGCCGATGCCGATCGGTGCTTTATTCTGCCTCCTTTGCCCGGGCGGCTATTGATGCCTTTGTTAGCTCTCTCAGCCATTCGTCTGTGGCTCTATCTTCAAGAATTTCAATAATTTCATCATCTGGCCCTTTGATATAGGTTGTTTTATGCAAACCCAGGTCACGCGGCTTTGTGTTGGCGTGGTAACCGGCACCCGTTACTTTGCGGTACAGTTCATCAACGTTGTCGGTTTGTAATGCAAAGTGAGTGACGCCCTTGTCGGAGGGATTGTAGTCGGAAGCAAGCGGTCGCCCAACAGGATTGTCCCATTGCCAGAGCTCAATCATCGTATCGCCCGCGCGTAGCCAGACAACCCTGCCCCTGGCATTCACCATGCCAACAACGCTACTCAAGCTTTCGTTTTCTGGAACATCTGAGTCAAAAATGATGTCAAGCCCAAGAAGGTCCTTATAGAAAGTCAGCGATCTGTTCATGTCGCTGACACTGATACCCGTGTGGTTAACTCGCGTTATCGCCATTTCAGTTTGTCCGTCCGATGTTGGTATAGAGAGGATTCTCGCACAACCTTGCCTGTCAAAATATTCACAGTCGTCGGAAATTGACAGAGTGCCTGAAAGGCTCAGTATTGGATTCGCATATACTGCAGCAGGCCATAAAAGTACTGGATAGTGTTCAGAGGGGCTTGCCGTTCGTATGCGCTACAATTCGGGATCGGATATCCGGGAGCGCATCAAAGTTACTGGGAACGCAGAGCCGGAAGCAGGCTGCCGCGTTGGCCAGTGCTGAAATACTTTTTATGTCGCCAGACAGGACTTCTTTGTTGCTGATGTCGAGCAGAAACCGGTGGCTTAACAAGCCTATGACAG
>Ga0315321_10001798_pt1 | contig 16607 bp, 14 predicted proteins | sample M180m21515metaG_FD_203464 | JGI IMG/M metagenome (GOLD analysis project Ga0315321, IMG submission 203464) | Ammonia-oxidizing marine archaeal communities from Monterey Bay, California, United States - M1 80m 21515 | ecosystem: Environmental > Aquatic > Marine > Intertidal zone | place: USA... | reverse complement strand
GGCGTTGCTCTGGTGGCGTCAGCTGGGCCAGCAGCCAATATTCTGATTTGCTTGGCGGCTGCACTTGCCCTCTATCTCTTGCCGCTTTTCCCGACTGAGACCGGTCGCTGGTTTGCGCAGAATATGGAGAATGCGCTGATCATGAATGCCCTCCTTGCGGCGTTTAACATGCTTCCCCTGCCCCCGCTTGATGGTGGACGGGTGCTGATGGCAGCACTGCCACCAGCCTACACCAGGATGCTCGCCCCCTTGGAGCGGCACGGCCTATTCATAGTCTTGGGCCTAGCCCTGATCCTACCTGCCCTGACGGAAGCACTGGGCATGCGCTTCAATCCTGTTGGGGATTGGACGCGGGCCGGTATGGATATCATCATCAATGTTGTCCTGACGGTAACCGGCTTCATCTGACGGCACCAAGCTCAAGCCGTATCTGGATTATAGACCTTGATTGGGCGGTAGGTTTTGTAGGCGGGCTTTTGGTCCGCCCACATCACGCCGCTGGCCCCACCGCCATCGACAACGATGGACTGGCCTGTGACGAAGCTGGCCCTGTCGCTCGCCAGGAACATCGCCATCTGCGCGATATCATCTGGCATGCCGGCCCTTGGAATTGGCTGTCGCTCCACATAACTATCGAGCCGGTCTTCGATCAGATCGTCCGGACGGCCTACGGTGTTCGCAGATAGTGGCGTTGCGATATAGCCAGGGCAAATGCAGTTGACCCGGATCTTGTCTTCGCCAAGCGGCATGGCTGCCGTTTTCGACATATGGATTACAGCGGCCTTTGCGGCTGAATATACCAGCGGGCCACGCCCAGCAGTCACGCCAGCGATGGATCCGGTATTGATAATCGATCCCCCGCCTTGCTTCTGCAACACAGGTATTGCGTGCTTCATGCCGAGAAATACGCCTTTGACCAACACGTCAAAGGTCATGTCGAATTCATCCGCCGGGATATCTTCAAGCCGGCCAAGTGCGCCGCCAAATCCAGCATTATTAAACACGCAATCAAGGCGTCCCCAGGTATTAACCGCAGCGTCAATTGCGCCTTTCACTTGGTCCTCCTGGCGGACTTCGCAGGAAACGAACACCGCGCTGTCGCCCAATTCCGCAGCCAATGCTTGGCCACGTTCCTGTTGCATGTCCGCAATAACAACGCGCGCGCCTTCGTTGATAAACAGGCGCACGCTCGCCTCACCGATACCGCTGGCACCACCCGTGATGACCGCGACCTTGCCTTCTAATTCCGCCATATCTCTCGCTCCCACGTAAGACCTGTTATTCCGCTGCGGTTTTCATATTGGCTTCCGCCCGGTCCATAGCCTCCCAGTCATAGGTTGAAGGCTCTTTGTCCCGGAAGCGCTGAACGGCCGCTTTGTGATACTCGCTGTTCTGCGCAATCGCTTGCCCCATTGCTTCCATTTCCAGGAGCGTTTTGTGATCATGATTGAATGACTGGTTCAGGATGTTCTTGGCGATGCCTAGCGCCACTGGAGAAGCCGCCCGGAACCGGCCTGCCAAGGCACGGGCCTCAGCCATTGCAGTCTCTTGCCCGACGATTTTGTAGACCATCCCCATTTCCTTGGCCTCTTCCGCCTTCACCTTACGTGCAGTGAAAACCAATTCCTTCGCCGCCTGAAGGCCGACAAGCCGTGGCAGGACGAAAAATCCGCTCCAATCCGGAACGAGCCCAATGCGGCCAAAAGCTTGCATGAACATTGCGCGCGGCGTTGCCAGCACGAAGTCCGCGGCTAAGGCGATATTGGCACCGGCACCAGCAGCCGGACCATCGACCAATGCAATCACGGGCAGTTCGATATTCATCAACTGCATCATTCGATCATGGCTGGACTGCATGCGGTTGCGGTTAGGTGCGGCTGACTTATCGCGCCCGCCCATGGCCTTAACGTCACCCCCTGCACAGAATGCGCCACCAGCACCCGTTAGAATGATCGCCTTTACGCCATCGCCAGCCTGATCCGTGCATTGCTGAAGAGCGTCGCTTAGCTCTTGGCCCATCTCCCGAGATAGCGCATTCATAGCCTTCGGCCGATTGAGCGTGATCGTGGCGATCTCGTCGGTGATATCGAAAATTACATGCTCATATTCGGACATTTGTATGCTCCTGCGTCTTTGGTTTTGGCCAGTGCTTTAGGCTGTGCGGAACAAAAGCGTATCTGGCAGTAACCCATTCGTCGACAGCGCGTTCAGACGGCACTTGCAGGTGCGGTTGGTGCAAACCACACTTGGCGTGCCGATGCCCCTAATCCTGCCAGCAGCAATTGCTATGGAGGTTTCACGATGCCTTTCTTTGAACGCGGCGACATTCGGATCTATTACGAAACCCATGGCGAAGGGTTTCCTGTGTTGGCGCTGGCGGCTGGCGGTATGCGATCGGCTATGCCGTTCTGGGAAAACGCCCCTTGGAACCCAGTTAGGCAATTGGCGCATCGATATCAGGTGATCACGATGGATCAGCGCAATGCTGGCCAATCAACCGCCCCAATCAGCGGAAGCGACACCTGGCACGACTACCGTGATGATCAACTGGCCCTGCTCGACCATCTCGGCATCGAACGATTTCATGTTGTCGGCATGTGCATTGGCGGATCGTTCATTATGGAACTGATTGAGGCGGCACCTGAACGCGTCGCGTCCGCAGTTATGCTTCAGCCGATTGGGTTTGAAGGCAATCGGCAAGCATATTTCGATATATTTGATAGCTGGGCGGCGGAGCTAAAAGCAGCGCACCCGACCGTCACAGACCGAGATTGGACGCAGTTCCGCCAGACAATGTTTGGCAGTGAGGACCTGTTGTTTAATCTAACAGAAGATCATGTCGCCAAGTGCCCTGTGCCTCTCCTAGTCCTCATGGGCAAAGACATTTATCACCCGGAAGCAATCTCCCGAAGGATCGTTGAGCTAGCACCACAAGCAGCGCTGGTTGAGCACTGGAAGGAACCGGAGCATGTCGCAGCTGCAAGTGCGGCAGTGGCGGACTTCCTGGCGAAACATTCCTAAAGCGGCCTAACGGTCAAAAAACGGCAAGACTGTTTTTGCCCAGATATCAGGCGTGTTTACTGGTAGGAAGTGACCAGACGCCAGTGTTTGATACTCAGCGCCGGGGATAGCTTCCGCCACCTCACGCATAGCGCTGGGTGTTAGTAGCGCATCATCTTCCCCGCCAAGCACCAGCGTTGGGCAGGTGATCTTGGCAAGATTCGCCCGTTCATCCATGCCCGCCAACATGCGATTGTGGCTAGCGTAACTGCTTGGGTCGTTCGATATCCAACGGGCACGGTATTCCTGGAACGCAGATGCATCTACCCGATGTTTCGGCAAGAACGAACGATCGAGGCTAGTATCGACCTGGCCACGCATGCCCTTTTGTTCCACCTGATCAGCCCTGGCGCGCAACATCGCTTCAATACCACTGGCACCGCCAACAGCAGGGCTTGAGACAGCCAGCTTCCGAATGCGCTCGGGCATACGCGCAGCGAAAGCCAGCGCCACGCCGCCGCCAAGTGCGGTTCCCGCCACATCTGCGGGGGCAGACAAATCAAGCGCATCCATCAGTGCAGCTAGGTCTGCGCAGAGCGCGTCCACCGAAAGCTCGCCACGAATTTTCTCAGATTGCCCAGCACCCCGCCAATCCCAACGCAATACGCGTCGATGGCCAAGATGCGGCATCACCCGATCCCAACTCTCCAACGCGCCGCCAAGCTCATGGATTAGGACAAGCGGCGATGCATCAGCGGGCCCGTCTATCCTGTAATGGAGCATTACGTCATTGACTTCGATCCAGGGCATTTGGGTTTCCTCAATAATATCAAGCAGTTTTGGCAGGTTATTCAGTCAGAACCGCACGGTGCCAACATAGATAAATCGACAGCATCACCCATTGCCAGATATCCCGCACGGTTGGGATGTAGACGATCAGGCGGGCCGCCGAGTGTGCTGTCAGGTTGGAATTCTGCTTTGAACTCCCCTGTGGCCGCGTCCATTGTCGCTGCCTCAAAATCGACCACGCCATCGAAGATGCCAGACGTTCGGATAAAAGCATTCACTTCCCTACGCCGCGCATCGGTCTCCGGCGCACCATAGAATTCCCGGGTCGCGTTCAAACTCGGCGGCAATGTACCGGCGATGACCTTGATCCCTGCTGCCTGCATGCGTTTAACACCCGTGCGCAGGCCTTCGATGACCGCCTGAGCAGTTGCAGACGGTGTACCAGCGGGAGCAAAGGCCTGACCAAAATCATTGACGCCCTCCACCCAAATCACATGGGTAATTCCAGCCCGGCTCAGAATATCGCGTTCAAGCCGATCAAGCGCGCTTGGCCCGCCATTGAAGGATGGCGGATACGTTGCCGGGCCGACTACTTGATTACCGCCGATACCGACATTCACCACCGAAACATGGTCGCCATAGGCTGCATGCAAGCGACGAGAAAGGCGGTCGCTCCAACGGTCATCGCCATTGAGCGTTGCGAACGTCCCATCCGTTATGGAATCACCAAGTGCGGCGACGACGGTGGCGTCCTTCGGCGCGGCCACATCGAGCCCATCTAAGAAATGCCAAGCGGTCGTCGTGTAAGGGAATGCGGCATCAGACTCATCCTCACTCAGCACGCCACTATCTGGTGGCGAAATATAGGAGGTGGTCATAGCCTTTGCATGCCACGTCAATGGACCCGTTTCGCCCTCAACATGGAAACTGACTGCCAGCTTGCGCCCGATCAATGCCGCATCAGACGAGCCGTCAACGAACGGCAACTCAATCGGGTCGCTCAATATTTCGCTGCCGCACGGAATAGAAGTATTGTCTGCGGTCGCAAATCTCACGCGCGCCGTCGTGCCTGGAACGAGAGCGCCAGAACCGGCATGCAAAGCCACGCGAACCGCGCCAAGTTTGATCGCGCGGTCACCATAAGCATTAGAAAAACGGAGCCGAACCAACCTGCCCCATAGATCTGGTCGGATCACCATACGGAAGGTCTGGTTACGGGCGCTGTATCCGGGCAGGGCAAACGACTGGTCTGGCAAAGCCGCTGGCACGCCCGCCGGTGCCGGTCCCTGCATTGCAGCAGTCCATGATGACGCCCACTTTGCACCTGCCGGTCGGTCTTTGCGATCCGCCGCATTCTCAATCCGCGTGGCGTTCATCGTTTCTCATCCCCGAAGCGTGATTCTGTTGATAGGGTAACGCATGGATCATCCATATGCCTCTATGAATGAATTCACTGGCCGCCAGCTGATTGGGGCAAACATGCGCATCAAACGAAGTCTGGTTGCGAATAAAGCAAATCCAAGCCACAAACTGCTGGTATGGAAGCTACAACGTGGGACGTCTCTGGTTAGAGATATTTGCAGAATGAGTAGTCAATCAGAAACGCGCTATGTTGTGGTCGCGATGTACCACTTCGTTGGCCTCGATGACTTCGAGGACATGAAGCCGCCGCTGCTTGATCTATGCATCGCGAACGGCCTGATGGGCACGATCTTGCTGGCACGAGAAGGCCTAAACGGGACCATTGCGGGGCCTCGCCAGGGCATCGATAACCTGCTGTCTTATCTCCAAGCCGATGCGCGGTTCAGTACTCTTCGATACAAAGAGTCTTACACCGACACCCTCCCGTTCCGGCGCATGAAAGTTCGCCTCAAGCGGGAGATTGTCACCATGGGTGTGCCGGACACTGACCCCGGCGAATTGTGCGGTGAACGGGTAGACGCGAAACGCTGGAATGAACTCCTGCAAGACCCCGATGTTCTGACCATCGATACCCGCAATGCCTATGAGTGCGGCATCGGCACGTTTGAGAATGCCGTATCGCCCAATACGGAGACGTTTCGGGAGTTTCCAAAGTTCGTTGATACAGAGCTTGATCCGCAGAAACACCGCAAGATTGCGATGTTCTGCACCGGCGGTATTCGCTGCGAAAAGGCGACGAACTACCTGATGAAGCAAGGCTTCGAGGAGGTCTATCACCTGGATGGCGGTATCCTCAAATATCTTGAGACCGTGGAAAAGGATGAAAGCCTTTGGCACGGTGAATGTTTCGTGTTTGATGACCGCGTCGCGGTTGATGAGAACTTGGCGCCCGGATCCTATGAGCAATGTTATGCCTGCCGCCGTCCAGTATCAGAATCCGACCGGCAATCACCGCATTATCAACTTGGCGTTTCCTGCCATCATTGTCATGGCAAATACAGTGCGGACAAGATTTCCGGCCTGAAAGAACGGCAGCGGCAAATGGAAATGGCGGAACGTCGCCAAGATCAGGACGACTGACCTGCTATGAGCGCTTACCCAACCCTCTATTCATTCCGGCGCTGCCCCTATGCGATGCGGGCGCGGATGGCGGTCATGCAATCTGGTGTGGTTTGTGAGTTGCGGGAAGTCGTGCTGCGCGACAAACCGGCCTCCATGCTTGAGCTATCGCCGAAAGGCACAGTGCCAGTTCTACAATTGGCTGACGGCACGATGCTGGAAGAAAGCCTGGATGTCATGCGTTGGGCACTTAACGTCAATGACCCTGACAATTGGCTAGACACGCTTGATGAGTCTGCATCACTGCTCACTCAGCTCGACGGTGAATTCAAAGACGCGCTCGACCGTTACAAGTATCATGTGAACCACACCGAACATCCCCAAAGCTTTTACCGGGATAAAGGGGCGGAATTCCTAGCGATGCTGGAAGGCATGCTGGCTGCCAATGGCGGTAAGGCGCTATTTGGTACACGCCTAACATTCGCTGATATCGCAGTGTTCCCGTTCATCCGCCAGTTCGCCTTTGTCGACAAAGCATGGTTCGATGAAACACCGTACCCCATGTTGCAGAACTGGTTGAGCAGCCACCTGGAGAGCAATTTATTCCTCTCCGTGATGACTAAGTATCCTGCCTGGAAGCCTGGGGATGATGTTTTCCTGTTTGGCCCGAACTAGGGTCAGGACCCACAAAATTGGAATTGAGGCAGGCCTGAATGCAGTATCATCTGAACGGATACCGTAACGGTGATCCTTCTGTTGCAAAGCGCCTTGAAGATGGCCCTGCCCGTTCCGACGCTGTAGATGTGCTGATCGTTGGCTGTGGTCCGGCAGGATTGACGCTTGCAGCGCAACTGTCGGCGTTTCCAGAAATCAATACGCAGATCGTGGACCGCAAGCCAGGGCCTTTAGAGGTCGGCCAAGCAGACGGCGTCGCCTGCCGTTCCGTCGAAATGTTCGAGGCGTTTGGGTTCGCTGAGAAAGTCCTGAAAGAGAGTTACTGGGTCAACGAAGTCGCGTTCTGGCGTCCAGATGCGAATGGCGCTGGCCTCACCCGCGCAGAACGCATTCAGGATGTCGAAGATGATCTGTCCGAGATGCCCCATGTCATTCTCAACCAAGCGCGCGTGCATGACTTCTACCTTGAAGTCATGCGGAATTCATCAACTCGCCTGCAGCCGGATTACAGCCGTGAACTGGTATCACTAACGCTTACGGATGACACAGATTTTCCTGTCACTGGCACCTTCAAATGCCTTGACGGCGAAGGGGGTGCGGAAACTATCCGTACGAAATATGTCGTTGGGTGCGATGGTGCGCGAAGTGCTGTCAGAAACGCCATGGGCTATGAGCTTAAGGGTGAAGCCGCCCGGCAGCTTTGGGGGGTGATGGATGTGCTGGCCGTCACGGATTTCCCAGATATCCGCCTGAAGGCCGCCATTCAATCAGCAGACCACGGCAGCATCCTAATCATTCCGCGCGAGGGTGGGTACATGGTGCGGATGTATATCGAGCTGAATGAACTGCACGGCGATGAACGCGCTGCAGACAGCAATGTCTCTTGCGAGATGTTGATCGAAAAAGCCCGCGCAATCCTTGCCCCCCACACCTTGGATGTGAAGGAAGTGGCGTGGTGGTCCGCATATGAAATCGGCCAGCGCGTCTGTGATGCGTTCGACAATGTTGCCGAAGAGAACCGTGGTGTTCAGACCCCGCGGATTTTCATCGCAGGCGATGCTTGCCACACCCACAGTCCGAAGGCTGGCCAAGGCATGAATGTGTCCATGGCAGATACATTTAATCTCGGCTGGAAATTAGCAGCAGTGTTGCGCGGCCAAGCGGCGCCTTTCTTACTTGATACATACTCTGAGGAGAGGCGCGCTAAAGCTATTGAATTAATTGATTTTGACAAGGACATGGCGCGGCTGTTCAGCGCCAAGCCAAAAGACGCCATCGTAGCTGCCCAGTTCCAGCAATATTTCAAGAAACATGGCCGCTACACGGCTGGCGTCGAAACACGATATGACCCGTCCCTGATCACTGGCACAGGCATGCATCAAGCGCTAGCTGCAGGGCTAAGAACTGGCATGCGGTTTCATTCAGCGCCGGTAATTCGCCTAGCTGATGCGAGGCTTATGCAGCTTGGGCATGCACTTAAAGCTGATGGCCGTTGGCGATTGATTGCATTCGCGGCACAGGATGACGCTGGACAGGTCGGCGGGAGCATCGCCGCGCTCTCTGATTTCTTAGCGAATAACGCCCAAAGCCCAATCCACCGCATCACACCAAAGAGCGCCGATATTGATAGCGTCCTAGACCTGCGTGTCGTGTTCCAAGCGTCACATCAGGACATGAGTGTTGAGGCATTACCGCCGCTCCTTAAGCCCACCAAAGGCAAATATGGGCTGATCGACTATGAAAAGGCTTTCTGTCCTGATCTAAAACATGGCCCTGACATTTTTGATCAACGCCAAATTGACCGGGCAAAAGGCGCATTGGTGATCGTGCGCCCAGATCAATTTGTAGCAGAGGTCCTGCCACTGGATGCCTTTGGCGACATCACGACATTCTTCGGTGAATTTATGGTCGCTGTGTAATCTCAGGCACTTCCAAAGTCATACGGTATTGCGACCGCCAGCGATCTACCGCACCCTGGCGGTGCTACATATGATGACCAGTTAAAGAAGAAGCCCCATGCTTTCGCGCGAACAGAATAACATGCTGACCGAGACCGACGCCGACATGCCCATGGGCGCTTATTTCCGTCGGTTTTGGCAGCCGGTCGCCTTGGCGGAAGAACTGCCCGAAGCGGACGGGCCGCCCATACGGATCAATGTGCTGGGCGAAGAACTCGTCGCCTTCCGGGATAGCGATGGCCATGTTGGGGTGCTGGACGCCCATTGCCCGCACCGTGGGGCCAATCTTTTCTTTGGCCGAAACGAAGAATGCGGCCTGCGATGCGTCTATCACGGCTGGAAATTCGACCGCCACGGCAAAGCGCTTGATCTGCCCAACGTGCCAGCAGACAGCAACCTGCATAAAACAGTGCGAACGAAGGCTTATCCGACGCAGGAATTCGGGGACATCATTTGGATCTATATGGGCCCGGCAGCTAAGTCCCTGCCCGGCGGTGCCTTGCCAGACGCACCCAAGTTAGAATTCGGGTGCGTGCCTGAAAGCCATCGCTTCGTCACCAAGCAACGCTTCGATTGCAACTGGGCACAGATCATCGAAGGCGATTTAGACACAGCCCATTTCAGTTTCCTGCATATGCCAGCGCCGAGCGAACCATCTGTCTACCACCCGCACAGCACGGCGGATGAAAAACGCCTGCGCTGGATGCGCGATGACCCAATGCCGCAATTTGAAGTGCTGGAGCATGAATGCGGCTTCGTCGTCGCCGGCGCCCGTTCAGCCGACGGTCAAAAGTACTGGCGCATGACCCAGTATATGTTCCCGGCACACGGCACTGGCCCATCGACAATGCCCGGCGAAACCTATCACGGCTTCACCATCGTCCCGATATCAGACACCGCATGCTGGGCTTATGCGTATTCCTGGAACCCAGAGCGGCCCCTTGGCGACGAAGAACGGGCAAAGCTAGATGCAGGTTGGGGCCTCGTCTGCGAGCGCGACGAAAACTACATGCCTGTCCGCAACGCGTCCAATGACTTCATGATCGACCGGGACGAGCAGAAGCATCGCACCTTCACTGGCGTCAAAGGATTGGCTGAACAGGATTCAATGATCCAACACAGCCAAGGCCCAATCGTTGACCGCACCCGCGAAACATTAACCGGCACAGACGCAGCCGTAGTGCGGTTCAGAACGCTCTTGCTGCAAGGCGCACAAGCCCTTGCCGATGGTGTTGAACCAGATGCTCCCTATCAGGCAGAAGCGTTCTGCACCCGGCCTGGAAGCTGGCTCGCTGCGTCTGAAAAATCCCTAGGCATCGTAATGATGGAGCGTTTTCAGGACCCTCTGGGCCGCGTCCGTGACGAGGGGGCGGCAGCGGCGGAGTAGGTTCCCATTCTCCCAGCAACAGAGCGATTGGGGATCAGTACACAATGAGCAACAAACCAGATCTGGTCATTCGCGGCGGCACTGTGGTTGACGGCTCAGGCGGGCCAATGTTTGCCGCAGATGTCGCCATTTCAGATGGCTGCATTTCCGCTGTCGGCACGAGCCCGGAAAGCGGCATCGATGAGATCGACGCGCGCGGTCGGCTGGTCATGCCGGGCTTTGTCGACGTGCACACGCACTACGATGCGCAAGTGACATGGGCCAACCAGATCACCCCCTCTTCATGCAATGGCGTCACCACCGTGCTGATGGGCAATTGCGGCGTTGGGTTCGCACCCGTGCGGCCAGAAGACCACGACATGCTGATTTCAGTGATGGAGGGCGTGGAGGACATTCCCGAAGTCGTCATGCGGGAAGGATTGCCTTGGACATGGGCCAGTTTCCCCGACTATCTCGATATGCTGTCTACACGACATTTTGACGTAGATGTCGCCACTCAGGTGCCCCATGCGGCACTCCGTGTATTCGTCATGGGCAAGCGCGGCGCTGAACGCGAAGAAGCAACGGCAGCTGACCGCAAGGCAATGGCGCAACTGACTGCTGAGGGCATCCGCGCGGGCGCATTCGGGTTCTCGACCTCACGGCTGCTACAACATCAAACAGCAGAGGGCGAGCCAATTCCCTCATACGGCGCGGCAGAATCAGAACTTGCTGAAATCGCTGATGCTGTAGCCGATGTGGGACGTGGCTGGCTCCAAGTCGTTGGCGATTATGGTGCTGCAATCGACCAGGAATTTGGCCTGCTCACCCGCTTAGCAAAAAGGTCTGGAAGGCCGCTCACCCTTACACTTTTGCAAACGCACGCCTATCCTGAGCAATGGCAAGACTTGCTTACCAGAATTGCAGCAGCAAACGCAGATGGCATTCAGATTACAGGCCAGGTCCGGGGCCGGCCAACAAGCACCCTGCTCGGCTTTGAGCTTTCAGAGAACCCGTTTCTCGGCTGCCCAAGTTGGCAGGAATTGGCGCCCCTAGCGATTGATGAGCGCGTATCCATCCTTCAGGACCCTTCATTCCGCGCGCGCTTGATCGCCGAACCAGCAGGCAATTCTGCGCAGATAAAGCGACTACGGGATTGGGACTGGATTTATCCATTCGGCGACCCGCCAGAATACGAACCAGACCCAAGCACGAGCATCGGGGCTGAAGCGCGGCGGCGCGGCGTAGACCCTGCTGTAATCGCATACGACCTCATGCTTGAAAACAATGGTCGCGCCATTCTCTATCATCCAATGACGAACTATGCGGATGGCGGCATGGACGCTGTCCACAAGATGCTTGGCCATCCGAACACATTGATTGGCCTTGGAGATGGCGGCGCGCATGTCGGCATCATGTGTGATGCGACCGACATGGCACACACGCTGACATACTGGACCCGTGATCGTGAGCGTGGCCCAAAACATGGGCTTGAAGACATGGTGCGGCGACTAACATTCGCAAATGCCCAGGCCATTGGGCTTAAAGATCGCGGCAGCATCGCGCCGGGCATGCGAGCTGATATCAATGTCGTGGATTATGACGCGTTGCAGCTGAATGCGCCCGAAGTCCACTATGATTTACCGGCGGGTGGAAAACGAATTCTGCAACACTGCACGGGCTTCGACGCAACGCTTGTGGCGGGTATTCCGACATGGCGTGACGGCAAAGCGACTGGTTCCCTCCCCGGCCGTTTACTGCGTAGCAGTTACTGAAGGCCGTTCGCGAAACAAACACATGAATTGCGCATTTTTTAGCTAAAGGGTGAGTGATGTCTTTCGAAACTGGCACATCTAAATTGTTGTATGAGCAGGATGGGCCTGTCGCTATTATCACGATAAACCGGCCAGAGGTTCGCAATGCGCTGGATAATGAGACGGCGGATGCGCTAACCCACGCGCTCAGGGCTTTCGATCAAGATGATGCCCTGCGGTGCTGCGTGCTTACGGGCGCTGGCGGCTTTTTCTGTGCCGGTGCTGACCTAAAGGCGCTTGCCACCGGCCAGGATTACCGTGCCTGGGCAGGCGACCCTGATGGGCCCTGTCACGATACGCTGTCCAAGCCCATCATCGCCGCCGTCGCCGGGTTCGCCTGTGCAGGCGGACTTGGCGTTGCCCTGCGGTGTGACCTGCGCGTTGCGGAAGAAACAGCGACATTCGCCGTCCTGTCCCGTCGATGGGGCGTGCCGATGAGTGACGGCACCACCGTGCGCTTGCCACGCTTGATCGGCGCTGGGCGCGCAATGGATATGCTTTTGACCGCACGTAAGGTTTCCGGAACGGAGGCCCTGGCGATTGGTTTGGCAGACCGTCTCGTCCCAAAGGGTCAGGCGCTCGTGAAAGCGATTGAACTTGCGCATGAAATTGCTGCATTCCCGCAAATCGCAATGCGGTCAGACCGTCTTTCAGCCATCAAGCAATGGGATCTGTCGCTGCCCGATGCGTTCCAGCAGGAACTAGAACTCGCTGCCGAAGCACGACGTGAGGAAGCGCAACCGGGTGCTGAACGCTTTGCGGCGGGCGATGGACGACATGGCGGAAAGGCCAACACCTGATGCGCGCTGTCATTGGCCATGATTTCGGTGGCATCGACTCGTTGAAACTTGAAACTACACCGCCTCCTGCGATGACACCGTCTGGCGTGCGGATAGCGATCCATGCAGCAGGCATCAGCTTTGCCAACCTTCTGGTCATCAAGGGCGAACACCAGAACAAAGCCATTCCTCCGTTTACACCTGGCACAGAGATCGCCGGCGTCGTGACAGAATTGGGACCGGAGGCTGGCGGAAACCTGCGCATCGGCGACCGGGTTTGTGCGGGCCTGCCTTCAGGTGGCTTCGCGGAGGAAGCGGTTGTTGAGGGCAACAACGTCTTTCGAATTCCAGACAGCCTTCCATTCACTAAGGCAACGCACTTTCCGACCATCTATGCGACAGCCTACTGCGCCCTCCAATGGCGGGCGCAGATTGAGCCGGGCGAAACCTTGCTCGTCCACGGCGGTGCAGGTGCCAGCGGCCTCGCCGCGGTTGAGGTTGGCGCAGCGCTTGGCGCACGGGTCATTGCGACAGTCGGTAGTGCAGAAAAAGCCGCTGCCGCCCTCGCCCATGGCGCAGCGCACGCCATCAACTATCGCGACCAAGCGTTCAAGGACGAAGTGCTTATACTGACCGAAGGGCGCGGCGTTGATGTCATTTTCGATCCCGTTGGCGGCGATATGTTCGATCAATCATTGCGGTGCTTAGCACCACTGGCCCGGGTTTTGACGATTGGCTACGCGTCTGGCCGGATACCGCAGATCCCGGCCAATCTTATCCTGGTCAAAAACATCAGCATCATTGGCTTGTATTGGGGCTTCTACATGGCCTGGGGCAAAACCCAAGCCTCCCCTGCGCTACGCGCCCGGGTACGGGAAATGTTTGATGAAATGTTCGCGCTTTTCGACCAAGGCAAAGTGCAGCCGGTCATCGATTGCGAACTGCCTCTAGCTGATTTTGCACAGGGATTGCGGCGCATCGAGAGCGGGAAAGTGATAGGCAAAGTTGTTCTCGTGCCCGAGCGCTGAGAGGCCGCGTTGCCTTTCGGCGCAGAGCATACTTAACCAGAATTTAATTGGATTATCACACCGCCTTCGGGCATAGTCCGATCAGCAGACTACAGCAGAGGAGCATCCCCATGCGTATCGGTAAACTACTCGCAAGTCTTGCATTAATCGGCGGGCTCGGCAGCTCGCTCCCTGCAAAAGCGGAGGCGAACATGGACTATTTGAAAGAGAACGCGAGCAAAGAAGGCGTCACCGTTACTGAGAGCGGATTGCAGTATCGCGTCCTGCGTGAAGGTACAGGTGAAATGCCCGTGGCAAGCGACACCGTAGAGGTTCATTACAAAGGCACGCTGATCGACGGCACACAGTTCGACAGCTCCTTCGATCGTGGCCAAACGATTGAATTCCCGCTGAACGGCGTCATTGCAGGCTGGACCGAAGGCGTTCAGTTGATGAAAGAAGGTGCACGTTACGAGTTCGTGATCCCCTCTGACCTCGCTTACGGCGAACGCGGTGCCGGTGGCGTCATTCCAGGCGGTGCCACACTGATCTTCGAGGTCGACTTAATTTCGATCAAATAGGCAATCAAGGCCCGCCCCAATGGACAGTCATTGGGGAGGGCATGAAGCCCAACGCTATCATGTTGATCTGCCAGGGCAGTTGATCCAGAAGCATGTCACACGGCTCTGGTGACACGCCTAGCGTGTAGATATTCGGCTCGGTCTCAGTTAGCCTGCCTCTTCGCTGCAGAAATGTTTCCCGAAGTGTCGCGGTAGAGCTGTTGTTTAAAGGCGGCCAATTTTTGCAAACTGCATTAAGTAAATCTTCCGAGACGGAACGTTCCTGCTCGATCAGATCAATATGCAGCGGCACGACTGTTTCTAGGGGTACACCGCACAAGATTTTGGGCAAAGTAAGCTGCAGCTCCTCTGCTTCTGCGCTTCCCGTGACCAGATAATGGATGAGCATGACGCTTCGAACTCTAGCGCCGGCGCTCAAAAACTTGCCTTCTTCCAGCAAGCCGATCTAATCGAAAAAGCGCGGCAGATATGGCCAGAGCAACGCTGCGCCCGCATTAGCGACGCATATCGGATCGTTCGGACTAGGATTGGCGCTGACCGTTCCCGCATGTGGCGCTTGCACAATGGGATCAGTCAATTTCACAACAATCCTTGGCCCAATCGGCACTTCGGCAAGGCCATCCGTTCTGCATGCAGTTCCTCCAATATTAGGTCTCTTAGCGCGCAGAGTCTGGTTCAGGTCAGCCGTCGCAACAAGTGCATTGGCCTTGGCACCGCTGGGCGCGCTGAATACTCTAAGCTATCGCCGCCCTTCAATCCGCCACTGGACCCCTTGAATGCCAGACCCACTTCGCCTCGCCCTCGTCTCCGACATCCACCACGGGGATGACAAGCTCACCAAACGCGGGTCTGCCGCCCTCGGCCTGCTGGAAGATTTCCTGGCCTTTGCAGGTGATTGTGGCGCGGACATGATTGTGGAATTGGGCGACCGCATCTCCGATATCGACAAAGCCACCGATGAGCTTCTGGAGCAGGACGTTGCTTCCCGTTTCGTCAACCTGAACACGCCCCATGTTCACTTGAATGGGAACCACGACGTCGCTTTTCTGGGCGAAGCAGCGAACGCCGAGACCTTGCGGCAAGAGGCTGGCAGTCACGCCGTGATGTTGAATGGCTGGCGCTTGGTTTTCTGGCAGGCGGACGCCTTCATTCCCTACCCTGACCCGTTCACTATCCGTCGCTCGGACCTAGATTGGCTAGCCGCAGAGCTACCGAAAAGCGATGCGCCCACGATAATTTTCACCCATGTGCCATTGGGCGACGGCTCTATGGTTGGGAACTATTGGTTCCAGAATAACGCGGCCCATGCAGGCTACCCGAACGCTGCCGACGCGCGGGCGATCATTGAGGAGCACGGCCATGTTGTCCTGTGTGTTTCTGGGCACGTGCATTGGAATTCCATGCACCGCGTCAATGCGATCCCCTACGTGACAATCCAGTCCCTTTCAGAAAGCTTCACAACGAATGGCGAGGCTTCTGGCGCCTGGGCGACCATGGAATTGGATGGATCCCAGTTGCGTTGGCAGACCTTTGGCCGTGATCCGATTGAAATGACTTTGCCTCTGCGCAAGCCTGAGGAATGCTGGCCGGAACCTCTACCGCCGCTTCGACATCTGAAGCGGGCATGGCGCGAGAACGCAGCGTTAAATGGCATCAAGGCGTTGGTTTTTGACCTGGACGGCGTGCTCTACCGGGATGCCGATCCAATCCCGAACGCACCTGAATTTGTTGCATGGGCCAACGCGCAAGGTCTCGATATCGCTGCTGTCACCAATAATGCGGGCCGAACAGCGGCGGACTACGCCGCGAAGCTTGCAAAGCTTGGGTATGACATTCCAGAAAACAAGATCATCACGGCGGGCATGGCTACGGCGCGCTGGCTGGCGAACCGAACCCCTGGTGCCCGCATTCATGCACTTGGTCCCGCAGCCATAAAAGCTGAACTAGAGGCAGCCGGATGCTTAGAGGTTGGTGGTGATGCCGATTTCGTCGTAGCAGGTATCACGTATGAAATGACTGTTGGGGACTTATCGCGGGCAACGCGGCTGCTGCGCAACGGTGCCAAGCTCATCATCAGCAACCCGGATCAAACCCACCCCACCCCCAATGGCTATGCGCCAGAAGCAGGTGCGGTTCAGGCCTTCTTGGAAGCATCCG
>Ga0315321_10001794_pt1 | contig 16614 bp, 15 predicted proteins | sample M180m21515metaG_FD_203464 | JGI IMG/M metagenome (GOLD analysis project Ga0315321, IMG submission 203464) | Ammonia-oxidizing marine archaeal communities from Monterey Bay, California, United States - M1 80m 21515 | ecosystem: Environmental > Aquatic > Marine > Intertidal zone | place: USA... | reverse complement strand
CGCAGTAGTCGGTCTCCAGCTCGAAGAAGCCGTTTTCAGCACCGTAGGCGACCGCGGGACAGTCGACCGGCTCGTCGGGCGGAAACGGATCGATGGCCGGGTCCACCAACAGCCACGCTTCGTGCGCCAACACCAGCCCCTCGCTGACCGAGTTGTCCTGGGGGGCGGAGTCGGAGGACGCGCTGTCGGTCTTAGTGCCGCACCCAACCAAGCTGACAGCCAGCCATGCGCAATGCAGCCTCACCGACGCGACATGGCCGGGGCAGGCTCAGGACGCGCACGTGAGACTCGACGACGGGCACGACTCGCTTCGCGGGAGTCGAGCGCATCGAGCCGGGTGAGCAGCTCCTGGGCTTGGGCATCGTCGCCCTGCCAAGCGCGAGCTTCGGCCAGCAAGCCCATCGCTTCTGGCAACGCTTCGGTGGTGGCGTGGTTGGCCACCACTCCAGCAGCGCGCCCTTCGACAGCCACCCATGCCTTGCGACGGCGGTAGAACTCCGCGATGAGAAGCTCCTTCTTGCCAAGGCGCTCACGGCACACCTCGACCTTCTCCTCGACCTCGACGATGTGTTCGCTCTCGGAGAAGCGGGTGGAGTAGCCGGTCCAGGTGTCCGCAGCACGGATGGTCCAGCTCTGGTCGCGGGCAGCCACCTTGTTGGACTTCTTGTACATGCTCATGCCGACTCGAAAGACCACGTAGTCCGCATCAGGATGGCGAGGGTGCCAGCGGAGGAAGTCCTCGTAGGCATCGCGCGCCTGATCCCACTCATGCTTCTTGAAGTAGACGTCGGCGATGGCCAGCTCGGCTTTGACGGCGAGTGGATCGTCGCGGTGGTAGTTGCGGATGCGGTTGAACTGCTCGAGCGCCTTGACGTAGTAGCCGCGCTTGAGGTGTTTGAGACCCAGCTCGTACTGATCCTGCACCGTGAGATTGCGACGCTTGGCGTCGGCTTCGGATGGCGCAACGGACCCGCAGAGCGCAGCCAGCACCATCACAAGCGCCAACGACCGCAGCGCGGTGGACCTCGAACGTCGATCTTGGGCGGGCCCCACTGGCATCCAACTCACCTTCCGGGCCTACACCCGGTGCAAACGCCCCCGCCCGGTAGCGCGCCAGCATCGCTGCGGCCATCGGACGGTTGCCCGTCGCGCATCCGCGCATACAGAAGCGCCGTCCGGCCCCCAGAACGGGAGTGGAGGCCGGCTCCAACCCGCGACAGGCCCAACCGTGTCCCCTCACCTCTCCGGTCTCGCCTCCCAGCCGCGCATTGATGCGGTGGTGGGCCTTGCGACTGTGGGCGCAGACGACCGCATCCCGGCCATCCACCGCCACACCACGCCCACCGTCGCCGAGCGTCGGCTCCAGACCCCCTCGGTCAAGATCGGTCCGCGCACCTCCGCCCTCCTTTACCCCTCTATCGACGCGACCCCTCGCCTCTAACTTGAGCCATCTCCCCGGAGCCCCGATGCCTGCCAACTCAGACGCCGTCCCCTGCACCTTCACCCACTTCATCGTCAGCATCAGCCAGTCGGCGCTGGTCGCCATGGGCGAGGTCAAGGGACCCGAATCGGCCAGACCCGACCTCCGACTTGCCGGGTACAATCTCGATGTACTCCGACTGCTACAGGCGAAGACCGAGGGCAATCTCGATGGCGATGAGCAGCGCCTGCTCGACGCTCTCGTGAAGGAGGTGGGCGATCGCTTCGCGGAGCGCTCGAAGCGCTGAGCGACCTTTCAGAGCGCAGGCTTTCCCGCAGAACGCCCACTCCATCGCCATTGTCAGCCAGTCGACCATGACTACGCGGACGTTGACACCCGTGGGACGGACGAGTAGGGTGCGCGGGTCCTGGCTTCGGGCCGGACGGCAGCCGACCTGAGACTCGGCTCACCCGCGCCGGCCTGTCCCGCGCAACGGAGGAGACCACCATGACACGCATTTCCTGGATTTCGAAGCTCGCCGCAGTCGGCGCCCTTTCCCTCGTGGCCTGTTCTGGCGACAAGGGTGACTCCGCCGCGGGCGAAGGCGAAGGCGAAGGCGAAGGTGAGTGCAGCATCACGTTCACCCACGCCAACCCCGCCGACGGCCAGTCCGACTGGTACTACAAGGCCGCCCTTGAGGTGGAGCTCAGCGAGGCCGACGCCACGGCCGCCATCACCGTCACCGACGCTGGCGGCGCCGCAGTCGACGGCTCCGTGTCTTTCAGTGAAGACGGCGCCACCGCCTACTTCACCCCCTCGGCAGACCTCGCTCCCTCCACCCAGTACACCCTCGACGTGTCCGTGTGCAGCGGTGACGGCGGTGGCTCCATCGGCTTCTCCACCAGCGATCTGGGCACCCCCCTGACCTGCGACCTGAGCGGCGATACCTTCCGCGTGAACCTCGCCGATGCGCGCTTCCTCAAGCCCGCGGGCGTGGCTGCGCTGCTCCTCGACGCACTCGAAGACGACATCATGGTCGGCGTGCAGACCATGGGCGACACCGAGCTGGAGATGCTGGGCGCGCTGTCCGACGGCCTCGGCGGGGGTCAGAACCTCTGCTACCCCTCCATCCCCTTCCCCCCCGCAAGCTTCGATGATCCCGCGTTCCTCGTGGGCCCCGCCGACACCACGCTCAACGTGGCCGGTGTCGAGCTTGAGATCTCCAACCTCGCCATCAGCGGCGCCTTCGCCTCGGACTGCTCCTACTTCGGTGGTGGTGAGCTCTCCGGTGAGCTCGACGCTCGCGTGCTCGGTCCCCTTCTCGGCGACCTCCTCGGTGTCACCGACCCCGACGAGATCTGCGGGCTCCTCGTGACCTTCGGCGTCACCTGCGGTGCTTGCGGATCCGACGGCGAGCCCTACTGCGCCGACATTCTGGCCGACCAGATCGAAGCCAGCAACGCCGCGATCACGCTGTCCTGCGTCTCGCTCGAAGAGTGCCACCCCAGCTGCCCCACCTCGGGCGACAACCCCGAGTGCGCCGACCCGCTCGACGGCGTCTGCGACTGAGCCAGCCCGGCACTGAACACGCCCCGCCTCACGCAATGTGAGGCGGGGCGTCGCTCTTCTTGGAGCTCCCCACAAGGCATCACGCTGGCTTGCCGGTCGCTCGAAGCGGACTCAGTCGGTGAACGGAACCGGCAATCCCAGGGTTGTGAGCAACGTGGAAAAGTCGGCTGGCGGGGGTCGCTGGAACACCCTGCGCCCGCCCTCCGGATGCATAAAGCCCAACAAGCCCGCATGGAGCATCTGCCGCGTGATCCCACTCAGCACGGGCACCAGCGACGTAGGAAGTGGACGCCGACGGCCGTAGAGGGGATCGCCCACAAGCGGAAGGCCGAGGTGGTGCATGTGCACGCGGATCTGGTGGGTGCGGCCTGTCTCCAGGCGACACTCCACCAAGCTCAACACACCGCCCAGAGGCTCGCCCTTCGTGGCGTAGCGAGCCACTGCAAGCCGGCGCCAGTGAGTGACCGCATGCTTGCCATCGCGGGGACCACAGACCGCAAATCGCAAGCGGTCCTTTTCGTGACGGGCGAGGCGGGCCTCGACAGTACCGGAAGGACCAGGCGTCTGTCCCCACACCAAGCACACATACGCGCGCTCGACACTGTGGTCTGCGAACTGGGCGGACAAGTGCGTGAGCGCGGCAGGGGTGCGCGCCACCACCAGCACCCCGCTGGTGCCCCGGTCGAGGCGATGAACGATTCCGGGCCGACCCTCGGGCGTGGGGTGGGGACCTTCGGTGCGGCGGGCTTCTGCGATGAGCTGGAGCAGCCCATTCACGAGGGTGCCGTCGAGGTGGCCGCGCGCAGGATGGACCACCATGTCCGCGGGCTTGTCGACCACCACCAAGGCATCGTCGCAGTGGATCAGAGGAATGCCGAGGTCTTGGGCCACCAGCTCGCTTGGCGGAGGTGGCGGCTCCAGCACCTCGAGATCTTCGCCACCCCGCAGCTTGTGGCGTGGACGAGTGACCACCTTGCCGTCGACCTTGACCTGACCGGCTTCGACCAGCGCCTTGAGTCGGCTTCGACTGAGCGGGAGAAGAACGGCGAGAATAGCGTCGAGGCGCGCCTTCCCAATTGGAGCGGAGGCCCTGTGGAGAGTGCCGTTCATCCCCGCTGGCTGCGGTAGGCGGCCATGAAGGCCTCCACCACTCCGTGTCCGTCGAGGTCCAGCTGCTCCACAATCTGCCGGACGTAGCCCTTCACAAAGGTGGCGGAGGGCAGCCGGTCGAACGCGTCGGCCTCGATGGCTTCGAGATACCGCGAGGAGATGCGGGTGGACTTGGACAGCTCATCGAGCGACATGCCGCGATCTTCGCGAACGGCCTGCATGTAGGGACCGGTGGCACCATGCCGACGTCGGGCGGTCTCGAGGGGATCGAGGCTGTCGAGCTCGTCGTACTGGGGGTCGGGATCTGGCGGAGCCGGCGGAGACTTCTGGCTCCGGCCCCAAGCCGGCGCCTTGGGCAGCGACAGCCGCGAGAGGAAGCCCAGCCCGGGAAGTGAGGGGTCCTCTTCGACCTCGGCCTCAGCCACGTCGCGGGACAGGGCGCCGTGGGGGTCGGTTCCGTCGTCGAGCCAGACATCTCCGGTGTCGGCGTCTTCGCTCCAGGTGGCCGGCGGAGTGCGCAGGCTCGGATCGGAGACCGGGAAGGTGGGCTCCCCCATCGGGGGTCGGCGCGTGAGATCGGTGGGCCGACGCTCCTGCTCGGAGCTCAGAGCGGTGACATTGGGCGGAAGGTCGATGCCATGGGGACTGAGAGGAGCGGGTCGAGCAGGCTGTTCGAGCCATGCCAGCTCTTCATCCGACAAGCTGATCTCGATGCCGGGATCAGTGGCCGGCACCAAGGTGGGACGGTCGGGGCCCCGCTGGGCATCGAGGCCCGGAACGTGAGGCAGCATCGGCGGACCGACGACCGGTGTGGCAAGCGCTGGCTCCGCCTCGGCACGCTGCACGCGCACCGGCTTTGGCGGAGGCGGCACAGGCTGACCGAGCGGCAGATCGGTGAGGGCCTGCACAGTGGCCAGCGCGAGCGAGACCTCCGGGGCCACCAGAGACGCCTGCACATGCTTCCACAGCGCACCCGCCGTCTCCGGCAGGCCGTCGTCCATCGAGGTGCGGTAGGCGTCGTAGCGGCGGCGACGGGTCGGGCTTGACAGCACCTCGCGGGCCTCGCGGAGTGTGCGCTCCTGAGCCTCCAGCAAGGTGACATCGGCACCCTTCTGGCGAGCGGTGCGAAGCCGACGCACAAGCTTCGCCAGCCGGACCTGGTACGCCAGGCGGATGCGGTCGGGGGTGACGTTGGGCTCAACCCCGAGCAGCTCGTAGAATCCTTGGGACATCGCGGGCGCTTAACCAGAAGGGGCCCACTCGGCCGTCTCCAGCGTCATCCCGTGGGCGCACACTGCAGGCGGGCCGCCCGGATGGCCTCGGCCACCTCGCTGGCTTCGCCCTCCAGCAGGGTGCGAGGGTCGAGCCGCACCTTGTTGTCAGCCACCCGGGCCACCACCGCGGGAGTGCCCATGCGCAGGGCATGTAGAAGCCGATCACAACCGCTGTCTGGAAGCACCACGACCCAGGTGGGCAGCCCTCGGCCGGGCAGCGCACCCCCACCGGTCACCCCGTGGTCGGCCTCCACTGTGGACCCCGAAATTCGGTCGCTGAGATCCACCGCAGCCGCCCGGAGGCTGTCGAGGCTGGCGCCCAGCATGCGATGGGTGGGCAGCTCGGCCGCCCGGCCTTCCGCGACCATGCGCAGGGTGGCCTCCAGGGCGACCAGGCCGAGCTTGTCGAGCCGAAGTGCTCGATACAGAGCATGCTTTCGAAGCTTCCGGACCAGCTCGGCCTTGCCTGCGATGATGCCGGCCTGGGGACCGCCAAGGAGCTTGTCCCCGCTGAAGCAAACGAGATCCACCCCAGCCTGAAGCGCGAGCTCTACCCGCTCTTCGTCGAGTCCCATGCCCGCCACTGGAGGCGGTCCAATCAGGCCACTGCCGAGATCTTCGACGAGGGGGACGCCGTACTGCGCCGCCACCTCCACGAGGTCGGCGCGCTCCGGGCGTTGCACGAAGCCCACCTGGCGAAAGTTGCTGGGATGAACCCGCAGCAGCACCGCGGTGTCGTCGGTGATGGCGTCGGCGAAGTCACTCGCCCGGGTTCGGTTGGTGGTGCCCACTTCGACGAGCTTCGCCCCGCCCGCGCTGATGACATCTGGCACCCGAAAGCTACCGCCGATCTCCACCAGCTCGCCCCGACTCACGATCACCTCGCGTCCGCGGGCCAGCGAAGTGAGGGCCAGCAAGACCGCCGCCGCGTTGTTGTTGACCGCGATGGCCGCCTCCGCACCCGTGGCCCGTCGCATCGGATCGGACACCCCTTCGAGCCGTCCCCCGCGCTGTCCCCCCTCGAGGTGCATCTCCACATTGGCGTAGCCACGGGCCACTTCAACGACCGCCTCGACCACCTCGGGTGCGAGGGCCGCGCGTCCGAGATTGGTATGGAGCACTACGCCCGTGGCGTTGATCACCCGCCGGAGACGCCGCTTGCGGGCGAGGTTGGCCCGCCGAGCCGAGTCCTTGAAGACGCCCTCCAAATCCACCTTGTCACCGCCAAGAAGCCGGCTCCGCAGCGACGAGATTGCGGCGCGCGCCGCCTCCACCGCCAGCGCATGGGGGACGCCATCGAGACTGGGATGAGCGAGCACAGCGCTCACCGAGGGCAATGAGGCCAGCTGTTGCCGCACGCGTGGGTCCACCTCCACCTCCTGCATCCACTGGACCGAAGACCGACTTTGAGGCTATCCCGCAGGTCGGCCCCCGCGTGCTGGAGTCCCCATCAACACCCTCATCTACCTCATCGTGGCCCTCACCTGCGCCGCTCTCGGCGTCCAGGCCTGGGACCGCGACCGCACCGACCCGGTGCACCGCAGCTTCTTGGGCATGGCCCTGCTGGCGTCGGCCACCTTCGGCTCCTTCACGCTCCACCTGCTGCCGGGCTTCACGCCGCTGCGGGCCGTCTACGCCGTTGTGGGAAGCTTTCTGCCGGTCGCGCTGCTCACATTTCTCGACCGCTTCTTCCGGCCCGCCGGCTTGCCGCTGTCCGCCGATGTGTCCCGCTTCTGGGCGGCCACCACGCTGGTCACCGCGACCTACGTGACGGTCGAGGCGAGCATCTTTGACGGCTTCGGGCACACCACTCCCCCCGACATCCTGCTCGCGTTCTACGCGCTGGGCGGCTTCGCGTGGTGTGGCCAGCGGCTGTGGGAAGTCCACCAGAACAGTCAACAGACCGTCGAGCGCAGCCGCATCCGCCTGCTTCTCGGGCTCTTCACCGCCGCCATCGTGTCCACCGCGGTCGAGCAGCTGGTGCGCACGGTGGGCGGCCCCGACGACTTCGGCGACCTGTCCGGCCACACTCGCTCGTTTGCGCTCCAGGGCGCCCTTCCCCCGATTGGTGCCGTGCTGAGCGCCGTCACCATCTACTCTCTGCACTACGTGGTGCAGCTCCACCGGCTGCTCGATCTGACCGAAGTCTTTGCCAGACTCGCCGTCCTCACCGCCGCATCGTCACTGCTGCTGTTGACCACCGGCGTCACCATGGCCTGGTCCGAGGCGCTCGCGGACTACCCTCTGCATGTCGCTTTTCAGATGTTCCTGGCCTCGGCGCTGTTCCTGTCGTTCTACGAGCCACTGCGCAGTCGACTCGAGGCGTGGGCCGGGGAGTGGTTCAACCGCCAGGGTCGTCTGCTGGAGCTCACTCTGGGTGAAGTGGACGGCGCACTATCTCGGGTCATCAGCCTTGAGGCGCTGGGCGATGAGCTGCTGGGTCGCTTGCAGGCATCGGGCCGCGCGCCGCTCGTGAGCCTGTACCTGTGGGACCACGAACAGGGCGCATTTGTGCTCACGCTGTCTCGCGGTCCGGTCGAACGCCCCTTGGTTCACGCCATTGTCGGCCCCCCCTTCACCGACGGCTTCAACAACGCCGAGCGGTCCTACGCCCGCGCGGAGCTCGACCGCGCGGTGCTGCGCGAGCTCGTCGGACATGAAGCCGCGGCAGCCCGTCTGCGCATTCTCGACGCCATGGACGCCGACCTCACCGTCGCCATCCACTCCAAGGGACTGCTCCTGGGCTGGCTCAATCTGAAGGCGGAGACATGGACTGAAGGCTTCACCCACGACGAGGTGCGGCGGCTGTTTGTCACCCTCGACCGGGCCGCGGTCATCCTCGAGAACATCCACAGCTTTCAAGCCCTCCACGAGCAGCAGCGTCTCGCCGCCCTTGGCACCATGGCCGCCGGCCTCGCCCACGAGATCCGCAATCCCCTGGCCGGCATCAAGGGTGCGGCGCAGTACCTCCACACCAGCACCGGTCCCCCCGACCCCGAAGAGTTCGCCGACCTCCTGGGCGTCATTGTTGACGAGACCGACCGTCTGGCCGGAGTTGTGGAGCAATTTCTCGACTACGCGCGCCCGCTACGGGTCCATCACACCGCCACCAACCTGGCCACGTTGTCCGAGCGAGTCCTCCAGATCGCCCGTCTGCCAGGGATTCCCGAGGGTGTGGATCTGCGGATGGAGTCCCGTGGAGAGCTTCCACTGGTGCACTGCGACCCCGACAAAGTCCACCAGGTGGTGCTCAACCTGGTGCGCAACGCACTGGAAGCGGTGGGCGACGACGGCGAGGTCGTGGTGGGCCTGGTCCGCGGCTACGTCACCGGCACCGGCCCCGGGCGTCCCACTCTCGAAGCGGTCGAGATCACCGTGGACGACAATGGACCCGGCCTGTCCACCGAAGCGCTGCAGAAGCTGTTCATCCCGTTCTTCACCACCAAGCACCACGGCACCGGCCTCGGTCTGCCCATCTCGCGCCGCCTCGTCGAAGCCCATGGGGGCGAGCTGTCCGCCCGTCGCCGAGCCCGCCAGGGCACGCGGGTCACCGTGCGACTCCCCGTCTTGCTGCCCGGCATGCAGTCCCCGGAGCCCGTCGCTGAGAGCTGAGGGCTGAGAGTCACGTCGCGCAGACTCTTTGAAAGTTAATGAAAGGGAGGGGGTTTAAGCCGGCGCCAGCAGATCCGTACTACCGAGTGATGCTGACACAAACATACGCCCTCGCTGTCGCCCTGACCGCACTGCAACCTCCCACCGTCCAGTCGGACCGCTGGAGTCGCGCCGCCCGAGAGGTGGTCGACGACCGGCTGGTCTTTGAGCTCGCCTTAGAGCGAGAGGGACTGAGTACCGACGAGGCCAGCGTGATCTACGGCGCCCAAGAACCAATCCTCAACCGCTGGGGCAAGATCCGAGACCGTGCAGGTGTCGGCTGGCTGCGTCTCGATGGTGAAGCGGTCCTCGACGATGTCAACAATGCTGGCGACACCCGTCGACTGCGCTGTGGCGAGCTTCTAGGCCGCGACCCAATCCCCGGAGTGCGCGAGCTGGTCCCTCTGCAAGGACGCCCACGCCCCCCCGAGGAGCTCAACGAAGCCAGTGGCGGGCCCGAGATTCTGCTCGCGACCCGCGGCAGTGCGATCGATGGGTCACTTCACGAGATGGCCTTTGTGGTGGTACATCCAGGCGAGTCAGTGCAGGTCACCACGGTGCTCGATGCCCGCAGTGGCGAGCGCGAGGAGCTCATCGAGCTTCAGGTGTCGGCCAGCCAGCAAGGCATCGTGCTCTTCCGAAATGAGCGACGGGCGACCGCCTGCTTCCAGGGCACTCCACCCGACGAGCGAATCGAGCGCGAACGCCAGCTCAAGGCACTTTGGAGGTAGGCGGGTAGGCGTGGACTTGGCCTTGCCAGTCCCGCACGGTCCAGCCGCCCTCCCCCGCAGACTCCACCCAGGCAGCGGCAGCAGGAACCTTGCCGTGACCGCCAGGAATGTCGAGCACATAGGTGGGCTGGCACAGGCCCGAGAGTCGCCCGCGGAGCCTGGCCACGAGGGCCCGGCCTCTCTCGAGCGATGTGCGCAGATGGGCGGTGCCTGGCGCGAGGTCTCCGTGGTGGAGGTAGTACGGCTTCACTCGGCATCGCACGAGCTGTCGAAAGAGCGTGGTCAGCGTGTCGACGTCGTCGTTGATGCCCTTGAGCAGCACCGTCTGGCTGACCAGCGGCAGTCCCGCATCGACGAGTCTTGCCAGCGCAGAACGGGCGGGTGGGGTGAGCTCGTCGGGATGGTTGGTGTGGACGGCCACCCAGGTCGCAGCGCCGTCGGCCTGGAGCGCGGACACCAGATCGGGCGTGACGCGCTGAGGCGCCACCACGGGCACGCGGGTATGGACGCGAACGACGCCGACATGGGGAATCGCACTGAGTCGCGCGACGAGGGCACCGAGCCTTGATGGAGACAGGACCAAGGGGTCCCCGCCAGTGAGGATGACCTCGAAGATGCCGTCTTGGGCCGCAATCCAGGCCACAGCGCGGTCGAGCTGACCGGTATCGAGCGACAATCCCTTGGGGCCGACACTCTCGCGCCGAAAGCAGAAGCGGCAGTACACCGGACACACATGCACCGGCTTGAGCAGCACCCGATCGGGGTAACGGTGGACAACACCCGGCACGACCTCGTGGACGTCATCGCCGATGGGATCGGCTCTCTCGCCGTCGACCAGCCGCAGCTCTGCCCGCGTGGGCACAAATTGCCTGCGCAGGGCCTCCGAGCCACCGGAGATGCCCTCAGCGATGTGCGCCGTGACCGCCACGGCGTAGCGGGCCTCCACTGGGGCCAGCTCAGCGACCACCTTGGGGTCCAGCAGCCCTTCCCGAGCGAGCGCCTGGACACTTCGCAGCGTGGTGCTCAAGAGGCTGCGGTCCCGCTGGGATGCACTCCTTCAATACGGGCTTCCCAGGCACCGTCGACCACTTCGATGCGCACCGCTTGGCCAGGCTCAGCGTCGCTCACAGAAGACAGCACCCGGCCGTCGGGCGCGCGCACCATGGCGTAGCCGCGCTCCAGCACCCTCTGGGGAGACAGGGCGTGGAGGCGTCCGCCGAGGGTGTCGAGCGTGGCTCGGCGGTGTTCCACCTGGGCCAGCATGCTGTCGACCAGCCGGTCCGACGCCATCGCGAGGGACTGCCGAGCGCGCACGAGGGCGACCTGAGGCGGGGGGATTCGGAGCAGCTCCAGCCGCTCCCGCGCCCGCATGACCAAGCGGGCCATCGACCCGCGCATCCGGTCCCCCAGGTCGTCGACCGCCAGCAGCAGTCCGTCGCGGTCGGGCACCACCAGCTCTGCTGCGTGAGAGGGGGTGGCGGCGCGCACATCCGCGACGAGGTCGGCGATCGAGATGTCGGTCTCGTGGCCCACCGCGCTCACCACGGGCACCGGCATGTCCGCGATGGTGCGGGCGACAGACTCGTGGTTGAAGGCCATTAGGTCTTCGGCGGAGCCACCACCTCGGCCCACAATGATGACGTCTGCACGGCCATCTTCCACAATTCGACGCAGCGCCTGACACACTTCACGGGGCGCTTCACGGCCCTGCACGCGGCACGGCGACAGCAGAATGGGCACGGACGGGAAGCGCTCGCCAGTGATCCGCAGAATGTCCTGAAAGGCCGCACCAGTGGGGCTAGTGGCGACGCCTATAGCCCTCGGCAGTGGTGGGAGACGGCGCTTGCGCGAGGGGTCCATCAAGCCCTCTGCGGCCAGCTTTCGCTTCAGCGCCTCGATGCGCTGCTGGAGGTCGCCTTCACCACTCATCTTCAGGCGACGCACGATGAAGCTGAGCTGACCGCGCGGCGCGTAGAGGTCGAGGTGACCGCTGACCACGACGAGGTCTCCCACCTTGGGGCGGACGCGCACGTAGCGATTTTGCCCCCGAAACATCGCGCAGTCGATGACCGCCTGGTCGTCCTTGAGCGTGAGGTACCAGTGCCCCGAGCGCGCGGCCGTGAACCGCGAGATCTCGCCACGCACCTGCAGAGCCCCCAGCTCCATGGCCAGGATCTGCTGGAGCTCATGGGCGAGATCGCTGACGCTCAGCACGTCTCGGGAGCCTGCGGCAGCGTGGGGCATCGGGCACCAGGGGCGGGGGTCCCTCGGTTTACACCGATGCCATGCGTGTGGCCACAGAGTGAACCTCAAGCGAACGGGAGGAACACAAGCGGGTGGCCCCGGGTCTGTGTCACCATTCGAGTGAAATTGGATTGGAGCATCCATCTCAACCTCTGCCTGTGAGCGCTGCGGCCGCACTGTCGCCAAAGTCCGAGGCTGTCCACGCCATCCCGGACATCCGCTGCTCGACTTGCGCCGAGCCGACGACCGCGCCTGGCGGGACTCCATTGTGGGCCTTCGCAAGCGCCGCTGGATGAGATTGGGATCGGCTCTGGCCGCCGCAGTGGCGATGGTTGGGGGCTTCGTGGCGCTCACCCGTCTCGTGTCCAACGGCACCGCCGCCCACATCACCGGCGATGTGGGGATGAGCTTCGTGCTCGGAATCGTGCTGCGCTTGCTGTCGGAAGCCGTGGTGTTCGGAGGACTCGCCTGGGCCCTGTTCACGATGGCGACCAACCTCCTCGCCGCTCGTCGAGCACTCGACACCATCGACCGAACCGCAGCTCTTCGTCGGCTGAGCCGCGCGGCCACGGTCGGAGCCGCAGTCCTTGTCTATGCGCTGTGCCTCACCCGCGTCGGCGAGGTTCTCGTTGGCGTTCCGCCCGAGCTGATCGCAGCCGCGGGAGCCATGGTCGTGGCCGCACCTTTCGAGTCCCTCATTGAGCGGCTCGCCCACAAGGTCACCTCCGAGCCGGCCACCCAGGCGGTCCTCCCCCCCGACCCCGAAGGCACCCCCATCGACTCCCGCGCAGACGACCCCTTGGAGCGGGCCCGCCGCGGCGCGCTTCGCCAGTCGATGATGGGACGGCGATAGCCAGCGGTCGACAAGGCCCCTCCCCCGGTCTACCAGTCGCGTCACAACGCGCACCGACGCACTGGACAGGGAGCGGCACACATGGAGCTGTTCGGGCTCGACCTCGAATTTGCCATCGGCCTGAGCCGTGGTCAGAGCGAGGCGTGGAAGGTCGTCATCTGCCTGGCGACGATGCTGTTGGTGATGGGCTGGCGCTGGCTACCGCGCAAGCTCGGCATCGGCCTGCTGGGGGGTCTCACGCTGTGGGCCACCGTCAATTACGCGCGCTACGACACCGAGCTGGTGGAGTCTAAGTACGACACCTACGACCTCATGCACTACTACCTCAACGCCAAGTACTTCGACGAGCTGGGCTACTACGACCTCTACCCGGCCTGCCTCGCCGCAGACCTCGACAACGACGGCCCCTACTTCAAGAAGCAGGGCGTGCTGTACATGGCGCAAAACCACGCAGGCCACGGCCGCATGCTCATCGAGCACGGCGTGGAGCGCGGCCAGTGGGTGCGGGAGCACAAGTTCACGCCCGAGCGCTGGGACGCCTTCGAGCACGACTTTCTGGTGCTTCAGCGCACGGGTCCGTCGATGACCGACAAGCTGTGGCGACAGATGATTATCGACCACGGCTACAACGGCACCCCCGCCTGGACTGTGATGGCCCGGCCGTTTGCGCAGCTCGTGGACGTCGAAAACATCAAGCTGCTGGGCTATCTCGACCTCGCGCTGCTCGTCGCGGCCACGGGTGCGGTGGCGTGGGCCTACGGCGGTCCCACCGCGATGTTCGCGTGGCTGTTTCTGATGGTCACCTACAGCGTGCGCTGGCCGACCATCACATGGGCATTCTTCCGCTACGACTACGTGGCCGCGCTCATGGTAGGCATGGCGGCACTGAAGAAGGGCCACCACGCCATCGCGGGCCTGCTCACCGCGTTTGCTGCGACCATGCGCTTCTTTCCCGCGATGTGGCTGTATGGTCCCGGCATGAAGGGCTTTGCAGGACTCACCCGAAAGAAGGTCCACAAGCCACTTCTGGTGCTGGCCGGCGCCTTCTTTGTGGGCGCCATCGCCATCGAGGGAGCCACCGTCGCCGTGCTCGGCAGCGACACCGTGGAGGTCCACTTCGAGAACATGGTGGACCACAACAGCTCCGAGCAGCTGTCCAGCCGCCGCATCGGCCTGGCCCTCGCACTGCCCTACCGCGGTGAGCTCAACCCGAAGTTCATCGAGCCCGAACGAAAGGAAGCCATCGAGGCCCAGAAACCGCTTCGCTACGGCATTGCGGTGATCGTGATGCTGCTTCTGGGGTGGGGACTCCGCAGAGCAGACGACGACGAGACCTACGCGCTCGGCTTCATCCCGTTCTTCCTGCTCACCACCGCCAGCTACTACTACTACGTCACCCGCATCACCCTGATGATGCTCCACGCCAGCAACCTGAAGAAGCCACGCAATGTGGTGGGGCTGATGATGCTGTTGGGCATCGAGCTCTTCGGCAACTGGGCCGAGTCCGTGCACGGCGGCCACCGGGTGTACCTGATTGGGTCCACCGCGTGGATGCTGTCGGCCTATGTGCTTTTGATGACGCTGTGGTTCAACGTCGAGGCCCACCAAGCAGACCGTGCCGACACGCTCAAGGCGGACGCAGGCAGCTCCGGTTCGCCTGAGAGCGATGGGGCCAAGCCCCCGACCGCCCCCACTCAGTCAGCGGAGGCAGCAGGGTGAACTCGAGCTGGCTCAGTGACCGTGGTGGTGGGCGTTGCCGTCGATGCCATGGGCGTGGCCATGCTCCAGCTCGGCCGCAATGGCTTCGCGCACGGCGACCACTTCCACGTCGAAGTTGAGGGTCTCGCCAGCGAGGGGGTGGTTCATGTCGACCCACACCCAAGCGCCCTTCACGGCGGTGATCCAGAGGGTGAGGTGGCCGCCGTCGGCGGTCTCAACCGGCACGGGCTGGCCCTCTTCGATCGGGAAGTCTTTGGGGAACTCCGAGCGACGCACCCGCTCGGGACCGTCGCCACTCTTGTCGCCGTAGCCTTCCGCCGGGGGAACCACGACCTTGAAGGTGTCGCCTGTGGTCTTTCCAGCGAGGGCGCCTTCGAGGCCAGGGACGATGTTGTGATGACCGTGGAGGTAGGGAAGCGGGTCGCCGCCAGCCGAGGAGTCGAGGACCTCGCCGGCATCATTGGTCAGCGTGTAGTGGATGATACCGACACAGCCGTCGGCCAGAGACAAGGACATTTGGGCTCCCAGAACAAGGCCCAGCGGCCCTATTCCGATGCGGGATGCGTGGCCCCCTTGCCAGCGATTCTCCCTGTGACGACTGCGCCGACGACCATGGTGCTGTCGATGGGGTCCGCGCCCGAGTGCATGCCGTGGAAGCCTGTGAGCTCGCCGGCTGCGAAGAGCCCGGGAATGGGCTGCTGGTGTGCATCGAGAACCTGTCCACGCGCATCGGTGGAAAGACCGCCGAGCTGCTTGGCAGGCGCCCGCACCATCTGGAGGACCGCGTGAGGACCTTCGGGGGCCGGAACGAGTCCACGGGGCGTGTGTCGCTGGAGGACCTTCGTAAGGTGTTGCTTCGAAATGCCCGTGTACTCAGCCATGTCGGCGAGGTCAGCGACGAGCTTGCCGCCGCCTTCGTCGAGGTGTTGGGACAAGGGGACCAAGCGTCCAAGGTCGACGTCGAACAGCTGGGTGCGCGACTGTTCACTACCGCTGACAATGGCCCATGCCACGCCGTCTTCGCCAGGCCCCCATCCTCGGAGAGCTCCGGGGATGCGGAGTCCCTTGGCGGACAGCGCGACGGTGGACGGCGGGGCGACGAGGGTGCGTCCGATGGTGCCGACGGGGCTGATGTGGTCGAACCAGAGCACCCGGCCGCGGTCCTGGACATCGACATCGACATCCAACTGGGCGGTGAGCGACAGTCCAGTGGTGGCAGTGGTCTTGGGGGACAGGCGCGGGGTCTCTTCTCCAAGCCAGTCCCTTCGAGCCGCGTCGTCGCCCAGCATCGATCCGGTGGCGAGCACGAGGCGCGGGGCTGAAAAGGAGCCACACTTGTCGGTGATGGCGGTCCACACGGAGTCGTGCCGGATGGATGTGACCGCACAGCCGGTGCGGAGCTCCACGCCGTTGCTCCGGGCCTCCGAGACCAGAGCAGCCACAACCTGCGGCCCACCTCCACGCGGCTGAGATGCTTGGAATCCACGGGGGGCGGGAGCTGCGGTCGGCCCGAAGGACACTCCAAGAGTGGTGAGCCAGTCGATGCCTTCGGTCTTTAGAGGGTCGAGTCGTGGGTGCTGGCCGCGCTGGGAGGGAACCACCGTGACCGCCGACGCCCAGCGTGCGCTGCCCCCTGGCTCTGCGTTGGCTTCGAGGACCACCACAGAGGTGTGCTGAGAAGCCTCGATGGCCGCAGAGAGTCCGGCCGGTCCGGCGCCCACGATGAGGACGGGCTCCGGAGAGGTGCAGGCCATCGCCCACAACGGAACAAGGGCTCTCACCACCACCCCGATCGGTCGGGCAGCGGACGGGCACGCGGTGGAGACCAGGGGTCCTTGGTGACGGGCACGCCAAACACCTCTTCGGGAGCGTCAGTGGCATCGGCGATGGCGGCTGCAAGCAGCGGAGAGCCCGCTGCTGGAGTGCGGTCGGCATGCATGGGACCGATGAGGGCGTGGCGCAGGGACAGCGGGCGGTCATCCGTGGAAGGGCGCGCACCGGCGGCGAGCTCGATGAGGGCGGAGGGTCCGAGCAGCACGCGTC
>Ga0315321_10001792_pt1 | contig 16622 bp, 12 predicted proteins | sample M180m21515metaG_FD_203464 | JGI IMG/M metagenome (GOLD analysis project Ga0315321, IMG submission 203464) | Ammonia-oxidizing marine archaeal communities from Monterey Bay, California, United States - M1 80m 21515 | ecosystem: Environmental > Aquatic > Marine > Intertidal zone | place: USA... | reverse complement strand
CGCCACGCCCGACGTGGACGGTAAGACCTTGCTCGACAACACCAGCGTTTTGTACGGCAGCGGCATCGGCGACAGCCACTACCACAACAATTACGACCTGCCCGCCGTGCTCTTTGGAGGGACCTCCACTTTTGCCCACGGGCACCACCTGGCGGCGAGCGAGCAACCCTTAGCCAACCTGCATCTCGCGATCTGCGGCGCCGCGGGGGCAGAGCTCAACACCTTAGGCACCGCAGGCGTCGAGCCCTTAGCGGGGCTCACATGAGCCTCAGGCATCTGGTTGTCATTAGCTCACTGATCGCCTGTCAGGCTCCCACCGAGCCGGCGGCGACGCCACCGGTTGAGCCCCCTGCGCCAACCCCGCCCCCTGCGCCGGTGGTGCAAACACCCTTTGAGCGCGACCTGGCGCCCAAGCTAGCGGGCTGCCTTGGCTGTCACTCAGCAGACTCCCAAAACGGGCTCGATCTAACGGATCTGTGGGCGAGCGTCGATGAGCCCTCAAGCCAAATAGAGATGGCGCTGATCGCATCGGGCGACCACCTGCAGAGCTATTTATGGCATAAGGTCGCCGGCACGCACTCCATCGCTGGCGGCTTAGGGCAGCGCATGCCGGTGGGCTCAACGTGGTCTCAAGACGACATCGACTTACTGGCGCGCTGGATCAACCTTGGGGTGCCTCGCTAGGGGAGCTCACACAAGAACTGGCGCCGGTTGGTGCAGGGCTCTGGGTACCAATACTGACTCGAGGTCGTGCACTGCCCAGGGACCGGCGGATGCGGTGGGTTGGCGCAGCCGTTGCCGTTGGGGTAGTCGCAGTAATAGGTGAAGGTCAGCGGGTCGCCGTTGCTCCAGGTGTGCTGTCGGTTCTGATCCGTCGGCGTCAGACCAATCCACACCCCGCCGGCGTCAGCTCGACTCATCAGCCCTTGGTAAAATCCGTACTCTGCTCGATCGTTGACCGCGATCAAATGACCGCAAAAAGATCGGCACTGCGCTTGAGCATCTTGCCAGCTCACCTGCGCTCGGCTGATCGCATACGTGCTGCCACCGTATTGCCCGCTGGTGAACGATTCTGGATCCGGCGTTTCGCACGCGGTGGCGCAGTCGCCAGAGCAGCCGTCACCGTCGATGGTGTTGCCGTCGTCGCAGACCTCAACATCGCCGAAGACCTCACCGTCACCGCAGTACGCGGTCGCGCCCGCAACCTCTTGACAGGTCGGATCGCAGACGGTGCAGCGCTCAAGGCCGTAAGCACACACCTCGAGGTCTTGATTGCCATCATCGCAGGCTTCCTGGTCGGCCCACAGCACCCCATCGCCGCACGTCGCGGCGACGCAGTTGCTCAGGCACGCGTCGGTGTCGATGGCGTTGCCGTCATCGCAGGCTTCACCGTCTTGCACCACGCCATCACCGCAGGTCGCGGGCTGACAGTCGGTGCAGTCATCGGTCGGGTCATCGTTGCCGTCATCGCAGCCCTCTCCAGGTCCGACAAAACCGTCACCACAGCTCGCCCGTACGCAGCTGCTCAAACACGCATCGGTGTCGATGGCGTTGCCGTCGTCACAGGCTTCATAGCCCTCGTCTTCTGGTCCCAAATCAACTCGAGTGACCCCATCGCCGCAGCGAGCCGTCAGGCAAGCGTTTAGGCAGCCGTCGGCATCGTCTCGGTTGCCGTCGTCGCATTGCTCAAAAGCTAAGCCGCCTTCGGAGACGTCTTGCCGAATGACGCCGTCACCGCAGACCGCGATGGCGCATGAGTTGGTGCAGCCATCGTCGTTGTCGTCGTTTCCATCATCGCAAGCTTCATAGCCCTGACCATCAGGGCTTAGATCGTTTCGAGTCACCCCGTCGCCGCAGAGGGCTCGCTCGCAGTCATTGTTGCACCCGTCGGTGTTCTCGCGGTTGCCGTCATCGCAGGGTTCATTCCCTTCGACTTCGCCGTTACCGCACACGGCGATGTGAAGGGGCACCGGGTCCTCAGCGCACGACACCATTAAAACGATCGCTAACGCACCGAGGTGCCAACTGATCCGCATGATTCGCCTCCATCGAGTGGGTAAACTGTCCCTAGGGCGTGCAATTGTCGAGACTCGACGGATCCCCAGGCTTAATCCACCCCCAAGTGGGGAGCGTCCATCGCCGGGTCACTGTACCCGCCCACATAGACCGCTGCGCAGGGCGTATCGGCCTGAACGTCGCGGCAATGCTCTTTGAACAAGAAGGAGACGTGCTTGAGCGCTGAGGTCTCGACGACGCAGTGGTACGGCTCAGGGAGGTCGCTCTGCTTGAGCGCTCCGTGCGCGGCTTGCAGCTCGGCGCGCGTGCTGCCCGCGCCGGTGCCTTGTTTCGTGCGCACGCTTGCGCCGACCCAGACCCCCAGCAAGGTGCGGTTCTGAGTGAGTCTCGCCACGACATCGAGCTTGGCGAACTTGACCAGTGGGTACCCCTCCTGGTCTCGAAAACCTTGGATGGCTACTTCCATCTGATCCAGACCAGTCATCGGCTGGGTCCAGAGCTGATCAAAGCTCTTTCCTTCTCGCGCAAAGACCGACTCGGGGATCGGCGCCCCGGGGATGAGCGCACCGACGCCGGTCGCGTGGAGTGTCCACGGGCTCTGCTGCTTCGTCGTCTCGATCTCTTGCGGGGGCCATTGCACGGGGTTCGCCGGTTGGTGAGCACAGCTCAAACCAAACCAGACGAAAAGGGCGACCGCAAAGCGGTGATCACGGATCAACGAGATGGAGGTCTTCGAGCTTGTCGGCATGCGTCTCCCTTACAGCAGAGCCCCAAAGCTCTATCGTGAGCGCCGTTGGTACGACTGCCTTCGCCGACGCACCTTCCGGACAAAACTAAGGATCTGAAAGTTCGCAGAAATAAGGCTTAGCGGCGCTGCAGACTAAATCGTTCCAAGTTCCCGAGGCGTCCATTTCGACGCAGTTTTCGGCGCCCTGACGGTTCGGCTCGCCAGGGGCCCAGTTTCGGTAGTCCGATGACCGTCCTAGCCAATTCCATGACATCCCATCGACGTCTCGACGCAGCCCAATCCAAACACGACTTACACCGGCAACCGTTCGGAGCATGTCGTTATCGGCCTCGTCATCGATGGTGACCAACTGACCGCCCCACTCGACGCAAAAATCCCCAGCCAGCTCCCCACGCAGCCAGTTAGGGCAAAATGCGGTGATGCGCGTGCGGGTTCGAACAAACGAACAGTCATCCGGTGCTTGCACTGACCTGCAGTCGTTGGTGCAGCCATCAAAAGCGTCGTCGTTGGCGTCATCGCAAGCCTCGATGTCTTGATGCACCACGCCGTCACCGCAGCGAGCGGTTAAACAGCCTGACAAGCAGGCATCGGTCTCGACTTGATTACCATCGTCGCATTGCTCGCCTTGATCGACGACGCCGTTGCCGCAACGCTCTATGGCGCACACTTGGGAACAGCCGTCGCCCGAGTCATTGTTGCCGTCATCGCAGGCTTCGACGCCCGTTTGTACGTAGCCATCACCGCAGCGAGCCAGCTGGCAATCCACCGCACAGCCATCCGTTAGCATGCGGTTGCCATCGTCGCAGGCTTCAACACCTTCTTGAACGTTCGAATCACCGCAACGCGCAAGGCGGCAAGTGGTCAAACACTCATCGGTCTCAAACCGGTTGCCATCATCACATTCCTCACCGCTGTTTACGACGCCATTACCGCAGTTTTCCAGCACCAACTCGGGGCCATAACGATGCAACCAAACCAAAGACGTTTGCGTGAGCGTCTGCTCATATGGTTCAGCAGGGCAGGTCTTGCGCCCGCGCCCAGACGTCACACAATCCACCATCACTCCGCTCAGATCACGCGGCTCAAAAGCTTGCTCGCAGTCTTCCCCACAATCGCTGAGTACAACGATCCGAAACCGATCACCTGTGCTTTGAATTCCTGCAAACTGAGCCTTCAGCTGCGCCGAGCCACCTTCTGGGACCACCACTCGATACATCGGCGTCAAGCGTCGATCGCTGAAATAGGTCTGGTGATCTCTCAAGGCCTGCAGCGCGGGGATTGGGTCGGTATCGACATAGGTGATGATGTCTGCGCCCTCGCCATCAACGATCACTCGACCGCAATCGCTGGGCTCACCAGCCGCAAACGCTTGCCGAGCGCTGTGCTGGTCGTTGCGAAAGTCGCTGAATTTACCGTCGGCGCCCATGGTCAATTCTTCAAGGTCGGAATCGCCGTCACCGTCTAAATCAGGGTCGATCCCGTCAGCAATTCCGTCTGCATCCAAGTCGCCACAGCTATAGGGATTTAAGCGAGTCAACTCCGGCTCATCCAAACAGCCATCATTGTCAGGGTCCTCATCGACTGCGTCGCTCAAACCGTCACCATCGGTGTCTGCGCCGTCGGCATAGCCGTCGCCGTCGGCATCGTAAGTCGCCCAACGTGCGGCCATCAATAAGTCGCTCGACCCCCTACGAACATGATGCAATCGCGTACTGCGTATCGGCATCGCCGACGAATCCGCTTTGCTGCGGAGCATCAGCGTGTGGGGTTCAGCAAAATCCAGAGCAAAGGCAAAAGCACCGTCGGCTTCGAGTCCCATCACCTTAACCGGTTGCGCCGCGCTCAAGCCCTCTGAATTGCGACCAATTAATGGGGACACCACCAACTCTAAATCGCTCGCATTCATCCCCTCGGCGAGATGCACCTGACCCGATACGCCAGCGGTCGACGGCTGCCCGACTGTAGCGCTAAGCAGCACCGCCTCTTCAAGGGCTTTGACCAAATACGGCTCCACCGTCGTGGCGATAAAGGTCGTGGGTGCGACGACATAATCTTCATAAACAAAGCCGATGCGCACATCGCCTTCGGGGATGCCATTCAGATAGAAGCTCCCATCTGGACCGCTAAGGTCATCGGCCCCTGGAACCCCCTCGACATAAACAATCACCCCACCTGAATGCGGCTCGCCGACCAGTTCGACGCGTCCGGCGACGCTGCCGCGTGCGCCCACATCCAAGTCCACCGACACTTGCGCCTGGGTTCCACCCAACAAATTGTACACTCGACGGCCGGCCGGCGGTGCGTCCTTAGGCACATCGGGATCAAAGACTAAAAACTCAATCGTTCGGTCGCTCGCGAGCGACGGAACCTGCAATCGAAACCAGCCAGGCGGACCGGATGACTCAGGACCGGAGCCACCTGCGGTCACCAGCCCATAGCCGACAACTTCAATGCGAGCGCCCGGCCAAGGGACCAAAGCTGACTGACCGTCGATGCCGTGCCTAACCACACCTTCAAGAATAACCTGACCACCCGTTGCAGGGGGCAAACTGGGCAGGCGCTCAGACCAACAGCCCAGCATCAAACCACACACAAACAAAACTCGCGTTGATCTCATTGGCACGACTTTCTCTCTGGCTTGATCGGTGATGGTCGGCGCTACGCCGTTTGTAAAGCGTCAGCCCCCTTGATCAAAGCTCTTTCCTTCTCGCGCATAGACCGACTCGGGAATCGGCGCCCCGGGGATGAGCGCACCGACGCCGGTCGCGTGGAGTGTCCACGGGCTCTGCTGCTTCGTGGTCTCGATCTCTTGCGGGAGCTATTGCACGGGGTTCGTCGGTTGGTGGGCACAGCTCAAACCAAACCAGACGAACAGGGCGACCGCAAAGCGGTGACCACGGATCAACGAGATGGAGGTCTTCGAGCTTGTCGGCATGCGTCTCCCTTGCAGTAGAGCCGCTCAGTCATAGCCTAAGGAATTGATCGAGCGACGCGAAAGCCCATGTGTCCCATTTGAACCATCGCTCCAGCGCTCATGCGGTAGGACGCACGGCAGTAGTCGGTCGTGTAGTGCCAGCTGCAACCACGGCTCACGCGGTTGGCGCCCCTTGAAGGTCCCACAGGGTCAGTTGCGGCATCGACCGAGTAAGGCCCATACCAGTCCCCAGTCCACTCCCAGACATTGCCGATCATGTCGTAGAGTCCCCAGGCGTTAGGCTCCTTCGTTCCCACCGGATGGGTTCTATTGCCTGAATTGTTAACGTTCCAGGCGATGCGGTCCACTGCCCCGTAAAGCGGCCCGGTTGTACCGGCTCGCGCCGCATACTCCCACTCGGCTTCCGTCGGAAGGCGGTAGCCAGCGCAAGCCGTTGGGTTGCCAGCCGGAGCCGTCACGCTCACTTGCGTGCAGCTGTAGATAGCGCCTGGGTCGCCCTTGCAAGCCGAGAGATCATAACACGCCGGTAACCCCTCGCGCGCACTGAGCGCATTGATGAACGCCATCGCATCCCACAAGCTCACCCGCTCCACCGGATGAGACTCCGCTTTCTGACCAGACGCATCCGTCGTGAATTGAGCCGGGTTACTGCCCATCAGGTCGGACCACTCCTTCTGCGTCACCTCGGTCGAAGCCAAGAGGAATGGTCGGGAAATTACAACCTTATGAGCCGGTCTCTCGTTGCGCCAGCCTTCGCACTCTTCACCTTCTTTTTTACAGGCAGCCGATTCATCAGCGCTCGTGGCTGGGTCGTCTTTCGGACAGTCACCTGTGATGACCTTCTCGAGTAGTTTCTTAGCGATATCAGCCTCGGTAGGCTTCTTTGTAGCCTTCTTCGTCGCGGGTTTACAGGTCGACCCCATGACAAAGCTCCCAGCGGGAACCTTGACCATCTTCGTGTCGGACAAGCCCGCCGTCTTGGCGGACGCTGATTCCCCACCGAGTGCGGCTCCATCAGAACCGGACACGGCCTTGAGCTTGCTTTCCTTCGCTGCGTTCTTCGGGTCTTCATTACCCTTTGACTGGTGAACACAAGCGGGCCCCAGCGCCATGAGCAAAACGCAGAGTAAGCGGATGGAATTCATATCTTAGTAACGTCCTAGCGAGTGGTGTAAGGTGAGCGCCCTTGGCGCGATGGCGTTCGCGATCGCCTTATACGGATAAAGCTCAACTAAGGATCAAAAAAGTTCGCAGAAATAGTTCTTCTTGAAGCGAAACCGCTAGGGTTTCACGTACACCCACAAGTAGCGATTGTCCGGATTTTGACCAAAACAATCAGCAGCCTCATAGCTACACCCCGAGCCGTTAACGATGAGGCGCCGCTCAATGCGCCATGCGCAGCTTGAGCCGTCGCTACCCCAATGAGATTTGCCGGCGTGCGGATGCGAGGGCCTTCCGTCCGCCCAAATAAAGTTCGACATGTCGATGTTGTTGCCGGTCCCCCAGCTACTTCGTGTGATCAAGTCACGAGCCGGAGTGCCCGCATTAATACCGGCCCCAAGCCCATCACGAAAGACGTTGCGATTAACCTCAATGAACTTGCTCTGAAGCGCGCTCGCACCGCAGTACAAACGGACTTTTCCCATGCCCTCAAGCGCACAAGCGCTGCCCCACTCTTGCGGGATGTCCTCACGGTCTCGGCGGTCCAGATAACCCGCACATTGACGCCAGCCCTCACCGATCACGGGCCCTTCTTGACCGCTAAAGTTGTTGACCAAATGGCTTTGGTCTTCGCAGGCGTCCGAGCAGTCATCGCCGTCGTCGGTGTTGCCGTCGTCGCAGGCCTCTTCACCCGCCCAAACAAAGCCATCGCCGCAGCGCGCCGTTTCGCAGTTCTCATTGCAGTCATCGCTTGAGTCGGTGTTGCCGTCATCGCATTGCTCTGCAGCGTCTTGAAGGAACCCATCACCGCAAGAGGCGGCGCGGCAATCATCTAAGCAGGCGTCGGTGTTGTCCTCGTTGCCGTCATCACATGCTTCGTTCTCAGCGTGGACAACACCGTCACCGCAGCGGGCTAAGACGCAGGCGCTCAAGCAGTCGTCAGTGTCCTCGGCGTTGCCGTCATCGCACGCTTCGCTTTCAGCGTGGACAAAGCCATCACCGCAGCTCGCCAAGACACAGGCGCTCAAGCAGTCATCAGTGTCCTCGGCGTTGCCGTCATCGCAGGCTTCGTTCTCTGCGTGGACAAAGCCATCACCGCAGCTCGCCAAGACACAGCTGCTCAAGCAGTCATCAGTGTCCTCAGCGTCGCCGTCATCACAGGCCTCTTCGGCCTCGACCACGCCGTTACCGCAATAGATTTCAGCGTCGATGGTCTGCGGTAATGGACAAGCTGTTAAGAGCAAAGCCCCAACGACCACAAGAATTGAGCAACGACGGGTAGAAACAGCGAACAAGTCAAAACTACGCATCCTGCACTCCTCGATCCACCCCCTTAATCGAGCGCGCTGTCTTTGTTAAGACCTCAGCGCCTGCTAACGACCGACCCGATGGTGTCGCTGACGACGCTCAGGGCTCGAGGTCGTGAACAAGGCGACACAAAGGTTCAACCTTAGACTCCGCATTCATCACACGACTTACACCCCCAAAAACCCCAGCGTAGATCGAGCACCCCAAATAGAAGTCGAGATCACCTTGCGGCGCCACGCCGACTCTCGCTATAGATTTCAGACCGTATCGGAGCGCTCATGAACGCAGCAAAAACCGCCTTTGTTCTCATCGGCTATCAAGAAGACTATTTTGGCGACGACGGCATCCTTAAGGCTGTCATTGAAGAATCAGCGAACACCAACCAGGTCCTTAAAAACACCCACGCACTGCTCGAGCAATTGCGCGCCAATCCAGCGCTCATTATCCAAACACCGATCATCTTTTCCGATGACTACAGCGAGCTGCAGCAACCGGTGGGTTTGCTGCGCGCCATTAAAGATGCCGGGGCTTTTCGACGTGGCTCGGACGGATCCAACCCCATCGCCATGATGACGGCTTTCGGTGATCGCATCCGAACCATCGAGGGCAAAGACGGCTTCAACGCCTTCGCCAACACGGAGCTTTCACAGACCCTGAAAGCCCACGGTATTGAACACGTCGTCTTAGCCGGTGCGGTCACATCCATCTGCATCGACTCCACTGGGCGCTCAGCCCATGAGCAGGGTTATCAGGTGACCGTTTTGTCCGACTGCACCTGCGGTCGAAACAACTTCGAGCAAGAGTTCTATTGTGAGCAAATCCTGCCGCTGTACGCCGAGGTCTGCACCACCCAAGACATCCTTGAGCGTCTGAACTAAGGCTCAAGCCTGGGCGCGCCCTAAAAGCATATAGACTTGCTGCTCGCCTTTGCCCTTCATGGTGATGCCGCCGCAGTCTTCAAACAGCCACCCATCGCCCAGCACCTCACGCACGACGTGCGAGCAGCGAACCTGTCCTGGCGCGCCTGTGCTCTCAAGCCGGCTCGCCATGTTGACCGTATCACCCCAGATATCAAAGGCGCGGCGCTCCTTGCCCACCACGCCGGCAATGACGGGGCCTGCGTGGATGCCGATCCGGAAACTTAAATCAAGGTCGCACTCGCGGAAATAGGCGCCCAAGGCTTGGGCCGAAGCGCAGGAAAATTCCGCCAAACGCTCGATGCTTTTCTCCGCCTCTGCGACGTCGAAGAGGCCGCTGACCTCAGACACGCCGCTGACCTCAGACACGCCGCTCGCCACCATCAGCGCATCGCCAATGGTCTTGATCTTCTCGACCCGGTGCTCGCGGCAAAGCTCCTCCAAAACACCAAAAGCACCCTCGAGCATCGCCACCACCTGCACCGCATCGGTTTGTGATGCGTACGCGGTAAAACCTACGAGGTCGCAGAAGAAGACGCCCGCTAGATCCACGACTTCAGCGATGCGCTCTTCACCCTCTTTGAGTCGCTCTGAGACCTTTTCGGGCAGCACACTCCCCAAAACATCCTGGGTATCTTTGTGGGCGCGCACCAACCCCAACGCGGTGCCAATGCCAACACCAAACTGACGCACCACGTTGCGCGTCGCTCGATCAAAATGGTCAACGACTCGGGTCGCCACGAGCATGACCCCTATCGGCGCCGCGCCCGCCCGAATGGGCAAGGCCATACTCGCCGAATAACCTGAATCGTTCAGATGGTCGGCCCAGCCAGGCAATTCCTGCCCCATTTCTTGACTGACCTGCTCGCCCTCATCCAAAATCAACTGAGCCCAAGGCATCGACACGGGGCCAGCCCAAGACGATTCGGTGACCCCCAATTTGTCATGCATCACCACTCGACGAAATCGAGTATGTCGGCTGTCGAGAAGCAAAAGCTCAACATACTCTGCGCCCGTGACACGGCTGGCGACTTTAGAGCAGGCACGCAACACACCAGGCTCGGTGAAATTTTTCGACAAACGATCTGAGAATTCGCTCAGAGCCGCCACCCTACCCAGTTGCTCCATGGTGTACTGCTGAGCTTCGACGCGCCCACGCGACTCACGCTCTAAAGCTTGAATCAGCGCCTCTTCCTCAGCGACCTTGCGCGCTAGCTGCGTATTTTTTTCTTCGAGTTTTTGGCGCAGACCATACAATTCGAGGTGGGTCGCCACCCGGGCGAACACCTCCTCGAGCTGGAACGGTTTGGTGATGTAGTCCAAGCCACCGCGCCGAAAGGCTTCAAGTTTGGCGTCCATCTCCCCTGAGGCGCTGATGAAAAGGACAGGCACATCTTTAAGGACAGGTTTGTCCTTCAAGGCGGCGCAGACCTCAAAGCCGTTCATACCCGGCATGTTGACGTCTAAAAGCACCAGATCCGGCGCTTCGTGTTCGGCTGAATCGAGCGCATGAGGACCATTGGTTGAGGCGCGCACGCGGTAACCTTGTGAGGTGAGCGCGCCGGCTAACAAGCGGAGGTTCTCTACCGTATCGTCCACGATCAAAATATTAGGCGTCGTCGGCTCCGTCATGACTGAACCATCCGTTCAAGTTCGGCGACCAAGGTCTCATAGTCAAAGCTGTCGGCGAGCGCCTTAAGGCGAGCTCCCATCGCTTGGTCATGGGTTGCGGCTTGCGCCACATAGGCGTCGATGGTGGCGATGTCGCCGCGTCGCGCCGCGCTGCACAAGGCGTCCACAAGCTCCGTCGGGAGCCCAGCGCCACCGACGCGGCGAGCCTCAGGCTGTGGGTCATCCTCGGGCGCCGGCTGCAACTCATGGCTAGCGCGACGATACTGCACTCCGGTCAATTGCTGAATCATGGCAAACAAAGCGCGCTCGTTCACCGGCTTACTCAAAAATCCGTCCGCGCCGCGCTCAACGGCAAGTCGTTGCTCGTCTTCCAAGGCGCTGGCCGAGACAATCACGACGGGCAAGCGAGCCTCAGTTTCGTTCTTGCGCACGCGGTCGATCACCTCAAAACCATCCATCCCAGGCATCCGCAGATCAAGCAGCATGAGATCGAAGGGTTCCGCAGCGAGCGCCGCTAAAGCCTCTTCACCGCTGCTCGCTGCGCGCACCGTCAAACCGATCGCCCGCAACAAAGCGCAGAGTAAATTGCGGTTGTCGGCTTGGTCGTCGACCACCAAAACCTTAGCGACCTTAGAATTTGGCATCAAGCCCACGACCGACGCTTCCGCCTTAGCGACGTGAATCGCATCCAAAGGTTCGGCGCTGAATTCAAAGCGAAATTCACTACCCTGTCCGAGCTGCGAGGTCGCGGTCAGGTTACCGCCAAGCAGCTGCGCGAAGCGACGACTCACCGCCAGTCCCAGCCCTGTTCCCGTGTGGGTGGTGAGCTGTTTGGCTTGTTTGAACGCCCCAAAAACCGATTCGAGCTGCTCAGGCTCGATCCCCATACCCGTGTCCGCAACCAGCACAACAATCCGCCGGCTACCATCGTCGAGCGTCGTCGCACTTAAGCTGAGACGAACTTCACCCTCTGAGGTAAACTTAAAGGCGTTGCTGAGCAGATTGATCAACACCTGCCGAACTTTGCCGGCATCGGTCTTAAGGGCGGCAGGAAAGCCCTCTTCAACGGTGACCTTAAAGGACACGCTCTTCGCCTCAGAGCGCAGGTGAAACATACGCTCAAGATCAACGACCATCGCGCTCAGATCGACCTGCTCTTCGTTCAAGGTGATCTGCCCTGACTCAATCTTCGCCATATCGAGCACATCGTTAATCAAAAACAAAAGATGCTGACCGCTGCGCGTGATGGTCTCAAGATGGTCTTGCTGGCGCGTGGTTAATCCTGTTTCACGCTGCAACAGCTGTGCGTAGCCCAAAATGGCGTTCATCGGGGTGCGAATCTCGTGGCTCATATGGGCTAGAAAGCGACTTTTTGCTTCGTTGCGCTCTTCGGCCTGCTGACGCTTGAGATTCGCAGCTGCTTGATTAAGCACGCCGCGCAACATGCGCCTTTGAAGGGTCACGGTGATGTACACAAAGAGCGCGCCAAAGAAGAAGATGGCGCCGATCAACAGGTTGCTCAGGAGCGGTGAATCAAAGACCACGCCCAAAAGCACCACGACGTAACCCAGCAAAAAGAAGCCCATTAACGACCGGTGGATCTTGAGGAACCGCTCGAGGACCCGGCGTTCCTTGGCGTCAATGAATTGGATCGTTTCGAGGATGGGGCTGAAGCGGACCACGGACGCCGCCATCACCACGGCGCCTGCGGTGATAGCCGCTGCGCTGACCAACCCGTCCCAATTCATAAATGCCCCTTACCGATCACCAGGTCTTCAGCCCGGATCCAATCCTAAACCACAAAACTCTCGCCAGGTATCAAAGCGGTCCAAAGCACGAGCCCTCGCCTTGCGCCCAGGAACATTTAACAGATCCAGCGCAGCAAGCCCAGAGACAGGACGAACGACCGGGCAAGACAGAAGGATAAACGATGCGCTAAGGCGCCTAAAAATAGCCTCAAGCGCTCCCCTGAGGGTCGTTTCGGTTGTCCAGTAGAGCATCAGAACATCAAAGCAAGCGTTGGAACGACGCACCGTGACGCAAAAGGACCCTGTACAAGATCAAGTCGGTGTTACGGTGTTCGAATCGCTCAAAGGGCTGGTCCCGGGCTTGCGAGAAAATCTTGAAGCGCTCTGTGGTCAGACGAACACAAGCTATCTGCCGGCCGTCGAATTACTTCTTCAAATGCTTATCGATAATGGCTTTGAACCGATCGATCGGCTGAGCACCAGGGATGTGGTCGCCATTGATGTAGAAGTTCGGTGTTCCCCGAGCACCGACCTTCTTGGCGAGTTTCTTATCCGCTTCGATTTTCGCTTTGGTCGATTCGCTGTTGAGGTCGTTCTCCCACTTGGCGTAGTTCACACCGATCTCTTTGGCAAAGCCCTTGATCGACTCTTCGTTTAGCGTGCGATGGTTCGCGAACAGTTTGTCATGCATTTCCCAGAACTTACCTTGCTTCCCCGCTGCGTGAGCAGCTCGAGCAGCGAGCTCGGCGTGCTTATGAAACGACAGTGGCAAGTTCTTGAACACCACACGGATCTTATCCCCGTACTCTTTTTTCAACGCCGTCATCGTGTCGGCAGCCTTTGAGCAGAAGGGACATTCAAAGTCACTGAACTCGTAAATGGTGACTTTGGCGCTCTTTGGACCCAAAGCCATATCCTCTGGGTGGTCATCAACTTTGATCGGACCTTCGGGTTTAACTGGAGCTTTCGGTCGCTTGACGTTCGCAGTTGGCTTACCCGCTTCTTTCATCACTTCCGCATAGACATCTTTGAGTTTCACACCCTTCTTGATCAATGCGTCCGCTTTTTCGAGTTCAGCTTCGATGGTAGGCTTGAAACGCGCATAAGGCAGCGCGCCACGCACTGGAATACCATTGACGAAGAAGTTCGGCGTTCCACGAGCTCCTACCTTGGCGCTTTCGGCGACATCAGCTTTGACGATGTTCTTCACCTTCTCCGAGTTCATATCCTTCTTGAACTTGGCGACGTTGAGACCGAGCTCTTTTGCCCATCGCTCAAAGTTATCTTGGGTAAGGTTCCTGAAGTTTGCGAACATCTTGTCGTGCATCTCAAAGAACTTACCCTGCATGCCCGCGGCTTCTGCGGCACGAGCGGCGGGCTCGGCGTTGCGGTGAAAGCGTAAGGGGTTGTGCTTATAGATGAAGTACACATCCTTACCGTGGTTTCTAAGAATCTCTTCGACGGTCTTTGCGCCACGTGAACAGTAGGGGCATTCAAAGTCAGAGTATGCAACGATCGCGACCTTGGCAGGCCAGGTGCCTTTACCGCGGTAGCTCTTCTTGGCCGGAATATTTTGACGGGTATCGGCCGGAGTCTTGGGACGAGCAGGCGGCTGGGCTGCAGTAGGGGCAGGCTTGTTCACCTTCGAGGTTGCGCCGTTCTTGATGATCTTTGCGTAGACATCTTTAGGGGCGACGCCCTTCCTGATCTTCTTTTTTGCATCTTTAAGCGCTTTTTCAATCACCTCTTCAAACTTGGCGAGCGGCTGCGCACCACTCAAGAAGCGACCATTGATGAAGAAGGCTGGAGTCCCTTTTGCGCCGAGTTTGACCGCTGTGGCTTGCTGTGTTTTGACTTTCTTGAGCAGCGCAGGCTCTTTGAGGTCCGCTTTGAATTCAGCGATATCCAAACCAATCTCGCCGGCCCACTTTTCGAAATTGGCATCGGTAAGGTTTCTTCGGTGAGCAAACAAGATGTCGTGCATTTGCCAAAACTTACCTTGTTGACCAGCGGCTTCGGCGGCAACAGCGGCGGGCTCAGCTCGGTTATGAAAAATAAGAGGGTTATGGTAAAATACAACTCGAAGGTCTTTGCCGTACTTCCCCTGCATTAACTGATCGATGGTCTGATTGACTCGAGCACAAAATGGGCACTGGAAATCGCTGACCACAACGATGGTCACCAAAGCCTCGGGATTACCTTTAGTCGCCGCATCGCCGAGCGGAATCTTATAGATGGGTTCAGCGTTGAGGCAGGCTCGAACAGCGTCTGAGTGACAATCGATGTCGTCTTCGACGGCCGCAGGCGGTTCCTTAACTGTCGCTTTGCCGGGATTTGATCCTACAGGCGGCGCTGCCGTTTCATCTTGGCAAACACAGGCTCTGTACGAGCCGCTACCAAAAGGTACTGTTCGGATACCAAGCATCGCCTTGTCGAGACGGGTACAATACTGCTCACAGGCATCAAGTGCGCTGCTCACCGGGTCGTTTGCTTGTGCGATCGCTGCGAAAAAACTGATCACTATAAAAACGCGCATTCAGCTTATCCTTTGTCTTTGGGTGTGTGTGTGTAAGTTCATCCGCATCGATCGCTCGACCAAGACTGGGCGACCCAAAAAGTCGTTGTGCTTGGGCGCCTTCTTTGTAGTCTGGTAAGACGATTTGCCCGGTTAATCAAAGACATTTCACGGTCAATGAGAGCCCTGAAGCCGCGAAAAACATGACGAGTTTCGCTGCGGTCAGCATATCGATCGTCCTGACTTTGGCGTCGGTGTTGTCAGTTCAGTCCAAGGACAAAATATTAATGTACGATTTAATGATCACAAATACAGGATCATACGAGAATCGTACCTGCACGTTTTACCGTCGCGCTAAGTGATTTCGCTAACATTAAGCGCAGCGGGCAATAACAGCATTATCGCAACGACTTGCTCTACAGTTGATATCGTAACCATCACCATTCGTGGCATCGGTTAGAGCCGCCGCCCCAAAACAAAGAACGACACCCCGGAGGGTGCCGTACTCGTTGTTCTTGGCTGCCCAGCAGGGACTCGAACCCCGGACCTAGTGATTAACAGTCACCCGCTCTAACCAACTGAGCTACTGGGCATCAGCGGCGCGGGGGTAGAATCCGCTGCGGTTGTCGTCAAGTCCGAAAACGCCGGAGCATCAGGCCAATCGAGTCGCGCGTCTGGCGCAGAGGTCGGCGGCTCGCCAAAATCAGCAAGCTCAAGCCGCTGTAACGCACCAACAACTGCTCTCGTTTTTGCATCGAGGTCGTGCCCTGTAAGCGGGTGAAAATCTGCTCAGGCAGGCGGTGCGCCCAGCGCCGCAGGCCAAAGCGCCGTCGCATACGTTGGCGCTCACCCTCGCTCAAGCGCGCCAAAAGCAGCTCAAGCTCCCACAGGCGCCGCAAGCGATTGGCGGGCGCCTCGATCAAGGCCTCGATCAAGGCCATGCCGTAGTCGTCTTCGGGGGGCAGCACCCACACCCCGGCGGCGTTGCGGATGCGTCGCTCCATCAGGACCGCAAACTGATCGCCGCCCTCCGAATGAAAGGGGCTAATACCCAGATGAAAGTCCAAAGCGAGCGCCGCGCTCGGGCGCCAGTTAAAATGGCGCGTGCTGCGATTTTTCTCGCCGCGCTGCACGTCACGCTCAAAGTCGGGCAAGGCGGTCAGCGCCGCTTCGATCTGCGGCCAATCGCTCGGCAAAACGTAAAGATCGACGTCGCCGCAATTTCGGTCTGGGATGAGCGGGTCGGCGAGCCGCGCTGCGCCTCGGGTTACAAACCAGGGCACCTCAAGCCCATCAAGAATCTGAGTCAGCTCTTTGAGGTGCAGCTCAAAGATCAGGTTCTGCGCTCGGACCTGCTGCAAGCGCTCACGCCAGCGCGCAGGCAAGGGCTCCCCTCGCGCCGCGGCCAAACTAGCGATGGGCGAAGCCACCTGATGAACCAGGGCGAGGTCGTAGAGCGCATCGTGCTGATCAAGGGGGCTTGCGCCGGCGCGAAGAGCTTCGAGCAAGCGACGCCGCTTACCGCTCAGGCGCTTGGGTACCCACTGAATCTTCACCGAGTGCGCCTCTGGTCGGTTAAGAATGACGAGCGCTGAAAGCAAGCAAGCTGCGATCGATCCATTTAGGCTTCAGGGACGTATTG
>Ga0315321_10001783_pt1 | contig 16649 bp, 16 predicted proteins | sample M180m21515metaG_FD_203464 | JGI IMG/M metagenome (GOLD analysis project Ga0315321, IMG submission 203464) | Ammonia-oxidizing marine archaeal communities from Monterey Bay, California, United States - M1 80m 21515 | ecosystem: Environmental > Aquatic > Marine > Intertidal zone | place: USA... | reverse complement strand
TCGGGCAAAGAAAAATCCTGCTAACTCTATGAACTAGACAGATTAAATCTTGGTTGCGGGGGCCCGCAACCGAACCTCTCGATACACAAGCCGAATTTGCCAGGACCGGTATCCAAATAGCCTTCACGTGCCTAAAATGGGTGGATAATGGTCGTTGCTGGCATGCTTGGCGACGCAAGAAACTCCGATGAAAGAATAAAAATATGAGCCAGATCGGTAAGCCCGTCCGCCGCGAAGAAGATCTCAGGCTTTTGCAGGGCCGTGGCCGCTATCTCGACGATGTATCCGTAATGCGTCAGGCCCATGCGGCCGTGCTGCGCAGTCCGGTGGCGCATGCCGATATCGTGTCGATCGATGCGAGCGCGGCGCTGGCATCGCCTGGTGTACTGGCAGTTTTGACGGGGGACGATCTGGCCGACCGCGGTTTGGGCACCATCGGGGTGCTCAATCCGTGTGACAAGATCGATGGCTCGCCGGGTTTCGTCCGTGAACGGCCATTGTTGGCGCAGGGGCGCGTCCGTTATGTAGGCGAGGCAGTGGTTTTCGTTGTCGCCGAGACGATCAATCAGGCGAAGGACGCGGCGGAACAGATCGTAGTCGATTACGATACGCTGCCAGTATTGTCGAGCGTTGATGCCGCCCTTGCCGATGGCGCCATGGCGCTGTGGGACGACAACCCCGACAACCAGGCCTATACGTTCAAGCGTGGGGATGCGGCGGCAGCCGATGCAGCCATTGCCGGTGCCGCGCATGTCGTGCGCCACCGGGTTTGCGTCAACCGGGTCGCGGGGAATGCGATTGAAAACCGCGGCTGTATCGCAAACTTCGATTCATTTGAGGACCGCTATACCCTGCGCGCCACCGTGCAGTCGGTGCATGGCATGCGCCAGCAGATCGCCGAGCAGATATTCCGCATGTCGCAAACCCGTCTCCACGTTGTGTGCGACAATATGGGCGGTGGGTTCGGCGTAAAGGGCGGGGTTTATCCGGAATATTCGCTGTCGCTATGGGCGTCGGAAGTGACCGGTCGACCCGTTAAATGGATGGCGGACCGTTCGGAAAGCCTGCTGACCGACGATCACGCGCGCGGCGGCCTGGTCGATGCCGAGCTGGCACTCGATGTCGACGGGAAGTTCCTCGGTCTGCGGACCCATACTAAATTGCCGATTGGCGCCTATTACACCACCGACCGGAATGTCGGCTGCGCCACCAGCGGACTTGGCGGATTGGCCGGGGTGTACGGTATCCCTGCGGTCCATGCGCAGGTCACGGGTGTGCTCACCAACATGATGGGAAACGCCCAGTACCGCGGCGGCGCGAAGCCGGAACCGGTGCACGTGGTGGAGGTCATGGTCGACATCGCCGCGCGGCAACTCGACATCGATCCGGCGGAACTACGCCGGCGCAATACGCTGGAACCCGGCGATATGCCGTTCAAAACCGCAATGGGCGATACCTATGACTGCGGTGATTTCATTGGCAATTACGAAGACTGCCTCGCCACCGGTGAATACGATCGCGGCGCAGATCGCCGTGCGGACGCAAAATCCCGCGGCAAGCTGTTGGGCATCGGGACATCGAATTCGGTGACGGGCGTTGCCAGCACCAATTTTGAACATGTCGAGATCCGGTTCGATGCTTCCGGCGGGATTACGCTGCTCAGCGGTGCGATGGATCACGGTCAGGGGCACGGCACGACGTTCAAACAGGTGCTGTCCGATAAACTTGGGGTCGATGCCGCAAAGGTCGCCTACCGCTTCGGCGACACCGACAAGGTGGCGACCGGTGTCGGCACGTTCAACGCGCGTGTTGCGGTATTTGTCGGCTCGGCCGTGGTCGATGCGGCGGACAAGATCATCGCCAAGGGCATGCGCATCGCAGCCCACATGCTGGAAGCGGCCGATAGTGATATCGAATTTGCTGACGGTACATTCACTGTCTCCGGCACGGATCGGTCGGTCAGTCTCGACCAGGTCGCGCGCACGGCATTCAACAAGGCGAAACTGCCGCCGGATATCGAACCGGGGCTGTATGAGCATGGTGAATTCGGTATGGGGCAGGGCCAGGCGCCGGTGTTTCCCAATGGCGCCCATCTGGCCGAGGTCGAGATTGATCCTGATACCGGCAAGGTGGCGCTGGTGCGCTACACCGCGGTTGACGATGCCGGTACGATTCTCAATCCCATCCTGTTCGACGGCCAGGTTCATGGCGGTATCGTGCAGGGGGCAGGCCAGATTCTGATGGAAGATGTCCACTACGACCCGGAATCGGGCCAGCTCATCACCGGATCGTTCCAGGATTACTGCATGCCGCGTGCCGACGATTTCTGCGATTTCAACATTGCCGCAAACGAGGTGCCGACGGCGCGCAATCCACTTGGCGTAAAAGGTGTCGGCGAAGCCGGCACGGTGGGGGCCATGCCGGCAATCATGAACGCCGTCAACGACGCGCTGCACCGCGCCGGCGCGCCGGGTATCGAGATGCCCGCGACACCTGAAAAGGTTTGGCGCGCACTGCAGGAGGCATAGAAAGGGCGGGAATCTGATTCATCAGGCTTTACTGCATGTGCGGACCGTTACCGGGCTGCGCCATATATTCGTCCCAATTTCATAAACCCAGCGGAGAATGCAATTGTCCAAAAGCGAAACATTTGAAAAAGGCGCTGCCACTCGTCTTGAAGTAATGGGACCGGCAATGGCCGAAAAAATGGCGAAGACGGTCTATACCGGACAGGTAATGGAAACATTTGCCGATTACGCGACCGAAGCGGTGTTCGGCATGTTGTGGGCGCGCCCTGGTCTGGATCGCAAGACGCGTGCGATGGTTACGCTGACATCGGATGTGTGCAACCATTGCTGGCCCGAACTCGAAATCCATCTCCGTTTCGCGCTGAATCTCGGTTGGACGGAAGAGGAACTGACCGAAGCGCTGCTGCATCTCGGCGGTTATGTCGGTGTCCCCACCGTGCGCGAAGCGATGCTGATTGCCGATAGGGTGTTTAAGGAACAACGCGACACGGCGGAGTAGGTGTCGAACTAGGGCTATCTGCTGACGTTAACTGTTCACGGCGCGGTCATATTTTCAGTCCGAGAGGAGGTCATAGGCAAGTTTCGCCGCCGAGACATCCAGGATCGCGACACCGACGGAATCGTATATCACCGTCGCACCTGCCGGAACGGACTTCTTCCCGGCATAGATTTCGCCGGCTTCGGCAAATATTTCGCATCCGGAGCCGCGAATATTCCCCGCCTGATCCCGCGCCGTATCGGTATCTTCCACGATCACGATATTGGCCATGGCTGCGTCATCCAGTTCCCGCCCATCGGCGCCGTTCCAACCGACCGAGGTGAGGAACGCGCCTGGCTTCAGCCAGTCGCCCATCAGTACCGGCGCGGTTGCCGATGTGGTGGCTGCGATGATATCGGCATCCCGCACAGCCGTTTCCGGGTCGGCGATAAACGTAGCGCCGATTTCCTCGGCCGCTGCGCGCCCCGTTTTATCCGTGCGCGACCACAGGCGGAGTTCGCCAATGGGACGAACCGCGGCAAGTGCGGCTGCGTGGGCCAGCGCCTGAACGCCGCTGCCCATGATGGTCACGATCTCGGGCGCCGCGACGGCGAATTTACGCGCGGCCGCGGCGGATCCGGCGGCGGTGCGCATTTCGGTGATCAGCCTGCCGTCCATGACGGCGAGCGGCGTGCCGTTTTCAACATCGAACACCATAATGACCGCCTGGTGGGTCGGCAGATCTGTAGCCGCATTGCCATGAAACAGCGTGACGACTTTGACCGCCATTGCTTCGCCGACGGCAGGCATGGCGGCGATGATGGCGTCCTTTCCAGGGACCGGCACCATCTGACGAACAGGTTGCTCGACCTCGCCTGCCGACAGCGAAATAAGCGCCCGTTCCATGGTGTCGATCAGCGGCGCCCATTCGAGGACGCCGGCAATCTCTGTCTCGCTATAAAACGGCAGTGAGTCCAGCCTGGCGTCCGACATGTGAATTCGTCCTTTCTGTCGGCGGGGCCCAAAGTGGCAATCCGGATCTGACCACCGACGTCGACATGGATGGTTTTACCGATATCGTCGGTGGCTTTGTAGCCGGCGACGAAATGCAGGCGCGGCAATCGAGTCCAGGACCGCTAAAATCCGCTGAACAGGATCGTTGGGAGCCAGGTAGCTGTTGACGGGTACATAGCAACCATCGCGAGTGTCAAAAGCTGGGCGATCACGAATGGCGCCACACCTTTATACATGTCCAGATAAGTGATCTCGCGCGGCGCAATCGACCTCAAATAAAATATAGAAGGCGCCATGGGCGGTGTGAGATAAGATGTTTGTAAGATAATGCAAACCATCACGCCGAACCAAAGCGGGTCGACTTCTGCAGCACGAATGATCGGATCAGCAATTGGCAGAACGATGATTAAGACCGATATCCAGTCTAATACAAACCCCAGAACAAACACGACAATCAAGAATAAGACGATCACTTGCGTTGGACCTAAACCATTGCCCTCGACAATTTGCGAAACGAGGTCATCTCCACCCTGCACGATAAATATGCTCGCAAACAAAGTGCCGCCAAGCACGATCAGTAGCACCATTGACGAGATCTTGATGGTTTGCGTAACAGCCTCCCGCAGGACCTTAAAAGAAAACTGGCGGTAGGCGATGCTCAGGATGACGGATCCCAATGCACCGACGGCGGCGGCTTCAGTAGGTGCAGCAATGCCGGCAAAAATACTTCCAAGAACAGCTAAAACCAGTAAGGAAGCGGGGAGAAGCGCAGTCAAAGCAAGCCATAATTTGGCCGTCAGGTTGACCTGATCGACCGGGTCCGTGAGGCCTGGCCCTGCATCTTTCTGCAGGAGACATCGGCCGATAATGTATACTAAGAATAAGCCAACCATCACTCCGGCGGGTATCAGAATTCCTGCGAATAGGTCACCCACCGACATCTCGGTGATGGAAGCGTAGACGATAATCACGACTGATGGCGGTATCGTAGTGCCGAGTGACCCGCCGGCACACACGGTTCCAGCAGCAAGGTCTTTTTTATATCCGGCGCCCAGCATGGCAGGTATTGCCATAAGACCTACCACAATTTCAACCGCCCCAACCACACCGGATGAAGCGGCAAAAACGCCACACATCAATATCGTTGTAATAGCAAGACCGCCCCGAAACGCGCCAAACCAGATCTTTATGGCTTCAAAAAGCCGTGCGGCGATTCCAGCGCGCTCGAGCATGGCACCCATAAAAATGAACAGCGGGATAGCGGCAAGAATGAAGTTCGAAGAAACATCGAAGAGACGGCTGTGGAATTGCGTTGGCAGAACCATCCCGAATTCCATGAAGCCGAACACGAACGCCGTCACAATCAGGCTGAATGCTACCGGAATGCCAGCAAAAACCAGAACGAATAACATTGGGAACATCAACATCGCGTTCGACAGATCAGGCATGATCGTTTGCCTCGGAAATCTCTTCCGCAGGAGCTAACGGCGAACAAGCAAATCCGAGTGCGCCTCGGAGATGCCGCAGGCATTCCGCTATGGATTGAAGTAACAGCCCTACAAAACCGATTAAAAGACCAGCATACAGGGGCCACAATAATGGCTTCCAAGGGCTCGCAGGGTCCAGCTTATCTGTGACAAAAGCCTCAAGGCATTCGTTATATGCACCGATGATGAAGAAGGAAAAAGCTGGCAAAATCAGAAATATATAGACGGCCACATTTATCCAGTCTTGGCAGCGGAGCGGAAGTCGGGTCGAGAGAAAATCAATACGAATATGACCATTTTTTCGGAGTGTATATCCAGCTGCAAATAGAAACCCCATTCCGTTAGCCATATACGCTATGTCGTAGGCCCATAAGGTCGGCGCAGAGAAGGCCCGCCGCGATACCACCTCGTAGATCATGTCGGTAATCAAAATTAGCAGTAGAGCACCCGCCAAAACAGCGAGCACCAATGAAATCTTGTCAACGATTAAAAGAAAACGAGGCATTTAGGAATCCAATACCAAGCACCGGACTGGTGTAGCCTTACCAGTCCGGCATTTCGGTAACTGCTCTCTATTGTCGTTTATTTATGACGATAGGTACTGTGTTTCATCCAACGGTCATAGAAACCCCAGTAGGATTCAGAAACGCGTGCCATCCAGGGGTTCCCCTTCGCGGACTGTTTCTTCGCCTGTGCTTTTGACCATGTTCGGCCCAAGTTTTGGATCTCTTTCTGAGCGCCCTTGGTGAGTGTAACAAACTCGTTCTTACCTTTACCCATGATTTCCATTGCCTTCAGGTCAGCAACGCCGACATGCATAGCCGTCTGGAAGCCGGCGTAGAGACCGGCAGCGGTAATCTGATCTTGGATCCTCTTAGGCAAGCCCTTCCATGTGCTTTGTTTGAAAACGGCTTCATTCATATGGGATGGCGAATGAATGCCCGGAAGGATGATGTATTTAGCAATTTTATGGAAGCCGAGCTTTATGTTCGTTGACGGGGAGGTGAACTCTGTACCGTCAATCACCCGCCGTTCCAGTGCAGTAAAAATATCCGAAGGCGGTAACACCGTCGGTGAGGCTCCCACCATTTTTAAAATATCGGCCCAGGCGCCGGCGGTTCTGATCTTCATTCCCTTGAGATCGGCAATTGTTTGGATTTTTCGATGAGAATGCAGAAATATCTCGGTTGTGCCAAAGCCTGTCACTACTGGGTGCAGTTGCATGGTTTTGTGCCGCATTTCCGTAAGTAATTTAGTCCCTTCGCCAGCAGTGAACCAATGCATGAACTCTTCCATCGGCATACCGCCAACCATTCCAGCAAAGATGCCGTTGGCCGGATCTGCGTTTACCGCAAAACCCGGGTAACAAAAACAAATATCTGCTGTACCTTTTTGAACAGCCTGCGCACCATCGAACGGGCCGGCAAGGACGCCAACGCTATAGCCTTTGATTTTTACTTCGCCATTGGTCATCAAGCTTACAGCGTTGATAAACCGACCTATATATTGATTCCAAAAGCCGCTTTTTGCCGGAACAAAAGACGTTAATTTGAATTCGTATTTTTGTGCATGAACAGGCACCGTAGAGGTGACGCCCAATATCGCCGTTGCTAAAGCGATGCCAAGAACGGTTTTGGATTTCGTCATTTCACTTCTCCCAATATTTTTATATTTGAACAGACTGTTACTGATTTTACTTTCGCGGCGTGCGCTAAATATTATGACCGCTTAACTCTATAATTTAATGTGCGTTAGCACAACAGAACCGAGAAATCGGGAATGTCCGACCTGCGGTGGATCGTTCCTTAGGGGAGCGCCTAACAAGTATAGTTGAGACCCAGCCGACCGCCGTCGACATAGATGGTTTCGCCCGTGATATAGCTGGTCTTGTCGCTGGCAAGGAACGCGACCACATCGCCGATCTCGCGCGGCGTGCCGATCCGTTTGAGCGGCGTGCAGTGCGGTCGACACACCCGTATATCTGCCACCGACGATGGCAAGGTCGGTCGGGTTTTCTTTGCCATGATAGCCGACATAGACATAGCGTTGCTCAGTACTGGAATTTTCGGAACTCATCGTCAATTTTCTCCCTGACAGCTTCTGACTGCCTGAAGAATAGGATAATTCGCAGCGGTGATCGACTCGCCGTCGTAGAAGCTACGCCGTAAGCAATACGTCGGCGATTTTTTCCGCGCACATGATTGTCGGGATGTTCGTGTTGGCGCGTGGTACACAGGGGAACAGTGATGCGTCGCATACCGTCAGGCCCTCCACGCCATAGACGCTGCCGTCCGGGGCCGTCACGGCCAGCGGGTCGTCAGCCGTCCCCATCCGGGCGGTTCCCGAAGGATGCCAGCAGCCGGTGACATTGGTCCGGATGAAATCTTCCATCGCCTTTTCGTCGGCCATTAGATCATCGAGGGTTTTCCCAAGGGTGATAAAGCTCTTGATCGCCATACGGCGGAGCGGGGCGGGGCCGTCGAGAATCGTTGCGAGAATATTCGTCAGAATACGGTTTTTCGTATTCACCGCACCGATCCGGCGCACCCGCTCCGAATACGCGCTCGGGAAGGCATCCGCGGCGATATCCGCCATCGCCGGGTGGGCGAAATAGCCCGCCATCCGATGCACACCCTCGGCGAGCCGGTTGTAATCCCGACGGTCGGCAAGCATGTTGAAATCGACATTGGGTTCCGCCGAAGGGTCCGCACTGCTCAGCAGGACGTGCCCGCGTGAATAGGGCTTATTGCACCACATAAGGAACGAGCCGAGTCTGACCCCGACCGCATGCCAGGCGGATTTAGCCGTCGCCGAGACATACATGTCCCCGGGTCCACAGTCCGGTACCTCGGATGAATAGCGGAAAGATACCTGGGCATGTCGCCGAGTTCCCGTATCCGCGCGCAGCCGGGCGTTTGATTTCAGATAGGCAGACACCGCGATGGTCGGATGTTCGTTAAGGTTGTTTCCGACACCGGGGCGGTCGGCGATAACATCCACACCCATGTCCTGGAGGTGGCTGCCGCGTCCGATCCCGGAACGCATCAATAGCGTCGGCGTGTGCAGTGCGCCGGTGGACACGATTGTGCGCGTACCTTTGACGGTGCGCCGAGCGCCCTTGGTGTTTACCGTCGCGCCAGTCACCCTGCGCCCGTCGAATGTCAGTTTTTCCGCCGTCGTTTCCGACAGAATATGAAGGTTCGGCCGGGCACGGACATCCCGGTTCAAATAGCCCATCGATGCCGACACACGGGTTTCGTCCTTGTTCGAAATCGTGCTGCGAAACCAGCCATCCTCGAAATGCCCGTTTTGGTCTTCGACCTCGCCAAGCCCGGTATCGGTCAACGCCTTGGTTACCCCGTGGGTAAATTCCGGCCAGTGATTCTTGGGCACACGCCGGATTGAGATCGGGCCTTCACTGCCGTGATACTCGTTCTGGATATCATGATCGGTTTCAAGTTTGCGGAAATAGGGCAGCACACTGTCCCAGTCCCAGCCCGTCGCACCTTTTTCTTCCCATTCGTTGTAATCGAGCGGCGAACCGCGATTGGCCATCTGGGCATTGATGGACGACCCACCGCCGACAACCCGTGCCTGTTCGAGAAACCGCGGTGCCTGTCGCTGTGCGCTGTTCGACGGAGTGTGCGACAGCCGGACCTTCAGCTCGGTCCAGTGATAAGCAGGGTTAAAGGACGCGCCCATCGGGTATGAATCCAGCATGTCCGCCGGTTCGTTTCCAGGCGTGTAATCCTTGCCGGCCTCAACCAGCAGAACTTCGTTCGACGCGTTGGCAGATAAACGGTTCGCCAGCGTGCACCCTGCCGAGCCACCGCCTATAATGATGTAGTCGAAATGTTTGTTTTCAGTTTCGGTCACTGAGGATGCTCCGGGTCTATTCTATTTTTCTGCGTCTGTTTGTTGTCCGGCATATTACCGATTTTGTTCATGAAATCGACCATGACGTTGGCTTGCCGCAGAATGTTCGCCGCGCTTACACTGACTTCACAATTGACGGTGAAAACAACTATTGGACGAGCGGTGACCCTGAACGAAGCATTTTTTACCGGGGCGGGGTGCTTGCCTGGAGGCTTCGTCTATTTCGCGCGATATTTGCCGTTTCTCAGGTATTGAATTCTGGCGTGGATAAGCAACTCGCTGATTGTCTGCGGCATTTGCCGTCCGTGTCGATGCCGGAAAACGAACACTCCAGTGAGTCCGCTGCCGGACCAACCGCCCGGCCGGACATTGGGTCGGCTACCGAACCGGGAAGAGGTGTATTACACCGCCGGTGCGGCTGCGGTCGCTGGCTGCAGATTGTCGCGCAGAGCGGTTTGCCTTCCCTTCCTGTGATGGCAGGTCTTTAATGACCTGATCAAAAGCAGAACGAATGATCAGGGAATATGCGGTTTCTCCAAAGAGGTGTGACGATCGAGGACGATGGCCGGGCGGCGGCGGGATACACCCTGTTCGCGCCGCTTTTGCAGCGTAAGGCCTATCTCATCGATATCGCGGGCGTGGTTGTCCACCAATGGGACATTCCCGGGCAGCCGGGTAACTACGCCAAGCTGCAACCCAACGGCAACCTGCTGGTGGCCAGTTGGCTGGGCGGCGGGCCCGAAGGCCTTGCGGCGCGCGGCGGGCTTATCCAGGAGATGGATTGGGACGGCAAGATCGTCTGGGAATATCACGATGAGAACCAGCACCATGATTTTCACCGACTGCCCAACGGCAATTTGATCTATTTGTCCTGGGAACTGATGCCGGAAGACGCGGCGGCGAGGGTGCAGGGCGGGGCACCGGGTAGCGAGCACGAAGCCGGCGGTATCTGGGGCGATCTGCTGGTCGAGGTGAACCCGGCCGGCGAAAAGGTTTGGGAGTGGCGGATCTGGGAACACCTGGAGATCGAGAATTATCCCCTGACGCATACTAAAACACGCCATGAATTCGGCCACTCCAATACCATCGCGCCGATGGGTGACGGGCTGGTTGGGATTTGTTGCCGCTGTCTCGACTGGGTTGGGGTGATCGATCAAGCGACTGGTAATCTGGTTTATGACCGGCGCGAACCGGACTGGGGCGGGCCGCACGATTTTCAGCGGCTCGAGAACGGGAATTATTTCGTTTTCGCCAACCGTAATGCTCAGGTGCCGCGTGGCTCGAAGATCGTCGAATGGAACCCCGAGACCGACGAGGCCGTCTGGGAGTACTGGGGCAATCCGAGCCACACCTTCGACAGCCATTTCATATCGGGCTGCCAGCGATTGGCGAACGGCAATACGTTGATATGCGAAGGGCTGTGGGGGCGTATTTTCGAGGTAACGCCGGCGGGGGAGATTGTCTGGGAATATATCTCCCCCTATACCAGCAACGAAACCAAGGGCATGTCGACCGGCGACCAGTCGACGGTGTTCCGGGCCTATCGTTATGCATCGGGGTCGCCGGAAATCGGCGGGCGGTTATAGACAGTATTTAGTCCACCACGAACAGTTTCACCCCCGAAGTGGTCGATGACCGGTGCGGTTCGGCGTTGTCGGCAACCTGGTAGCTCATCCCCGGGGTGAGAACGAAGGTGCGGCCGTCTTCGAGTTCCGTATGCAACTTGCCTTCGAGGCAGAACAGGATATGGCCCTTTTCCCACCAATGATCGGCGAGATAGCCCGGTGAGTATTCGAGCATCCTCACCCGGATAGGCCCGAAATTACGGGTCCGCCAATAGGCAATACCGGATTCTCCCGCGTGCTCGGTCTGTTCGACCTCCGACCAGTCGGTGTTGCCGAAGGGAATGTTGTCCATCTGCATAATCTTGCCCTGTAGTTAGAGTGCCCCGTGCCGGCCCAGTATAGAAATTTGCGGAATGCTCCGGGGTCGGTTTAGGGGCAGTATGGCGTGATGGATATTCGCAAGATAGAAGGGCCGGAATGGGCGACGGTGGCATCTTCGCTAGATGCGCATGGTTGTGCGGTGGTTAAAAACCTGTTGCCCGCCGAAACCTGTAAGGCCATTGCCGGTCTGTATGAACAGGAAGATCTGTTCCGGAACCGGGTCGTCATGGCGCGTCACAGTTTTTGGACGGGGCGAATATCAGTATTTTGATTATCCGCTTCCCGAGGCGGTAGCGACGTTGAGGGCGGCAATTTATCCGCCCCTCGCAGGGTTCGCGAATTGCTGGTAAGAGGCCATGGGAATTGATACCCGGTTTCCCGCCGATCATTCGGCATTCCTGGATACCTGTCATGGCGGCGGGCAAACGAGGCCTACGCCACTGCTGCTGAAATACGGACCGGACGACTAAAATTGTCTCCATCAGGATCGCTACGGAGATATCGTGTTTCCGCTCCAGATGACGGTTCTTTTGTCGGAGCCGGGGGCCGATTTTACCGGCGGCGATTTCGTCCTCACGGAACAACGTCCCCGGATGCAGCCGCGGGCCGAGGTCGTGCCACTCCTCCGGGGAGACGCGGTTATCTTCCCGGTCAACCAGCGGCCGGTGCGCGGAAAGCGCGGATTCTATAGGGTTACGATGCGTCACGGGGTTAGTCGCGTGCGCACCGGTTTGCGGTATACGCTCGGCGTAATACTGCATGATGCTGCGTAAAATTTTAAATAAATCAACGAATTAGGTTGCTATTAACGCCCGTATGACCATAAACCTCTTCAACAGTCGAACGCGCCTCGTGTAGAGGACGAAAATTTCGTCAAAGGCAACCGGCTGTTGCGCAATTGTCCGTATCGATCGTTGCTCCAAAGCAGTGCTTTCAAGCACATACGCAGGCGGCTGATCTACGCGAGCTCCCTAAATTTTAAACGTCGTTGCGCGCAGTCCGTGTGGATTCGCGATTAGCAACGATATTATGAAAGACGTCACTTGAAACAATTCAGTGATCTCGGCCTTGCCGAGACCGTGCTTAAGGCCGTTGAGGCCGAAGGCTATACCAATCCCACCCCAATCCAGGCGCAGGTCATTCCGGCCATGCTCGACGGACGGGATATCCTCGGCACCGCGCAGACGGGAACCGGTAAAACCGCTTCCTTCGTCCTACCGTTGCTTCACAAGCTTGCCAATGGCCGTGAACGCCCTCCGCAGAAATGCTGCGGCACACTTATCCTGGCGCCGACCCGCGAATTGGCGGCCCAGATTGCCGACAGCGTGCGCACCTACGGCCAGTTCGGCCATACAAAAGTTGCCGTGGTTGTCGGCGGGGTAAAACCCGGTCCGCAGATCAAGGCGATGGCGCGCGGCGTAGATATTCTCGTCGCAACGCCGGGCCGCCTGATGGACCATATGCAGGGCGGGGCGATCCGCCTCGACCACACCAGTACGGTGATCCTCGACGAAGCCGACCAGATGCTCGATCTCGGGTTTATGCCTGCGATCCGCAAGATCATGTCCAAGGTGCCGAAGGAACGCCAGACGGCCCTGTTGTCGGCGACGATGCCCCCGCCCATTCGCAAACTTGCCAATGATTTCCTGACCGATCCTGCCGAGGCTGAGGTTGCGCCCACGGCACGGCCGATCGAAAAGATCGACCAGCAGGTTATGCTGGTCGACCGCTCCGCCAAACGACGGACACTGATCGATATCCTCAGCAAGGACGACGTTGACCGTGCCATCGTGTTTACCCGTACAAAACGCGGTGCCGACAAGGTTCAGCGCACACTTTCGGATGCGGGACTGTCGGCAGCGGCGATCCATGGCAATAAAAGCCAGAACCAGCGCACCAAGACGCTCGACGGGTTCAAATCCGGCACCGTGACGATCCTGGTCGCGACCGATATCGCCGCCCGCGGTATCGATGTCGACAATGTGTCCCATGTGGTCAATTTCGAACTGCCGAATATTCCTGAATCCTACGTCCACCGTATTGGTCGCACCGCACGCGCGGGTAAGACCGGTATTGCAATCTCTCTGTGTGATGGTGGCGAGCGAGAATTTCTGCGCGATATCGAAAAGCTTGTTGGCTATTCGATTAAATCCACCGGCAACGGTGGCGCAAACGATTTGCCCGAGAAACAGGGCGGACGCGGTTCCAACCGCCAGCCACGCAACAATGCACCGAAGAAAGCACGTCCCGGCAACCGGCCAGCGCGCAATAACCGGTCCAAATCAAAATCGTCCGGCCAGGTTCAGGGCTCGGGCAACGGGCAGGGCCAGAAACGCAGCGAAGGCCGCGCTTCCTCCGAAGGCGATGGAGATGGTCTGGCCCGGATGCTCGGCACCAAACCAGGCGGAAACCGCCCCAGCAACCGGGGTCGTCCCGGTGGCGGGTCGCGTGGCCGGAACCGCAATAAAAATGCTGGTTCCCGGCAGGCTCAATCTGCCTGACCCGATGTTTGCTGGTTAAAACCGGCGCAAAGTTAGGGACGGCCACCGGCATATCTGCTGGTGGCTGTCATCGTGTCAGGCCACGCCGTCATATGCCACACACGACCGGCCGGCCATATCTTTTTTCCAGGTGGTCAGATCGTCCGCGGTAAATCCGGACAGATGATCGTGACCGCAGGCCCGCGCCATGACCTGCATCAGTTCGACCGAGGCGTCGAAGAAGTTTTTGAGCTGAATAGCCGAGCTTTCGACCACAAGCCGACTGACCAGGTGCGGTTTCTGCGTTGCAATGCCGGCCGGGCAGTTATTGGTGTGGCACGCTCGCATAGCGATACAGCCGATGGCTTGCATGGCGGCATTTGAGACTACAACCGCATCGGCGCCGAGCGCCGGTGCCTTGATGAAATCTGCCGGTTTGCGCAGCCCACCCGTGATCACCCGCGAGATGTCCTTGCGACCGGTGCTGTCGAGATGGCGCCGTGCCCAGGTAATCGCCGGGATTGTCGGTACGGAGATTTTATCCCGGAAGATGATCGACGCTGTTCTTGCCGCGCGGAAAGAATAACCCGCGCCTACCCGGCTCTTAGGCGGCTGCGTCGACTTCCATAAGTTCTATATCGAACGTCAGATCCTGACCGGCCAGCGGGTGATTGCCGTCCAGTGTCACCGTGGTTGCTTCGATTGACGCCACGGTAAGAACGAGCACCTGGCCGTCGGGGGCGGTTGCCTGCAATTGGGCGCCGATCGCCAGCTCGACCTCTGCCGGGATCATAGAGCGTTGGACCGTCTGAATGGCGTCCGGCTGATGCGGGCCATAGGCGTTCTCTGCTGTCACTTCGACAGTTGCCTTGTCGCCGATATTCATGCCGATGACAGAGGCTTCAAGGGTCGGGATGATCGTGTTCTCCCCGATCACGAATTCGAGCGGGTCGCGACCTTCGGAAGAATCGAAGACCGTTCCGTCATTGAGCTTTCCGGTATAGGTGATTTTGACGGTGTCGCCGCTATTGGCCTGTACCATGGTATGTCCCCTTCTCCCGGCGCGCATCCAGCGCGTCGCGGTTACTCTGGCGATATACCGAGCCTTGGCCGGCCGACAGAAAAACTGCAGGAGAATTCCAGCGGGTTTTGAATCTTAGGCGGCAACCTAGCAGTGTGAATTCGTGGCGGCAACGGTTCGTGGGTAATGGCGGTTCAAGTGCGCTATCCCAACAGAAAATGCTCAGCTTTTCCTATCATCCAGGCAATGGTCAGCCCATCATGGAAGGGTTTGCGATGTCACTAAAAGCTGCGGTGACGACGGAAAAAGATAAGCCTGACAGCACCGCCGTCGCGTGGGCTTACTCCGCCGCATCAGACGTAATATCTTTTCGTTCCGCCGCAATTGGATGATCGCGTTTCGCCCAGTAATCGGGCGATTCTTTCATTTTTTCCCAGTCTTCCAGGGTCTCCGCGCCTGGTGCCATTGAGGCATCCGTTCCCGCAAGAATCTGATGGTGATCGATGTTCAGCGTGCGCAGCCAGCGCTGCTGGCCCATGGTGATGGCGACGAAATAGCCCATTTCGACGATTTCAGCTTCGCTGAAATGATCATACAGCGCGGCCCATAAGGCATCGCCACATTCTAGGTCCCAGACGATGGCCTCGGTATACCGGAGGGCCGCTTTCTGCCTTGGGTCGTACCTGTCTGCTTTTTCGAAGTTCAGCAGGTCGAAATAATCGTCCTCGACGAGGCCTTTTTCACGCGACTGGATTGAACGCTGGTTGCCGCAGAATTCGCATTTAACCGAATGCGAAACGTAGACCCGGCAAAGCTCCTTGATCGTATGATCGCATACACCTTCGTGGAATACTGATTGCCAGGTTTTTGCAAAAGACCAGAAGGCCGCTGGTACATGGGCCCGGATCGCCTGGCTTTCCGGGCGTGGCGTGCCGCGCACCCGGCAACGTTCAAGCTCGGCCTGCATATCTGTGTCGGTGATTGTAGCCGGGTCGACGTAACTGATGCGTTGCTTCGACATATTTCAATCCTCCAAATTCGTTTCTAAACGAAGGTTAATACCATTTGATATCTTTGTCCCGCGCTGAATGCGCAACGTTCTTCGATCTTACAGGTACTTCGCGCGCGTGGTGGGTTTTTCGACGGCTGTCCGCCATGAAGTAACCGCCAGTTGCGGGATAAACGCCAGAAGAATACCGGCTGCCCGCAACGTGTCCCCCTGGGCGCGCCGCGCCCGAAATACCTCAATGTGAATAGCCAGTGTCCGGTACCACAGATTTCGATATACCCCGCCCGGCCGCCCCCGAAGGGTCGTTGCAAACCGGTGGGCGATCTCAAGACTACATAGAAGCCGTCGCCGGGTATTCGTCGTGATGCTGCCGGCAGTTATGTGATACCGCATCAACGCGGCGTCGAAGACCGTGAACCGGCAGCTGGTGGCGGCGAGCAACGTGAGCCAGAGTTCGAAATCCTGCGCGTTACCGAGTGCTACGTCGAACCCGCCGGCCGCATTTACCAGATCCCGGCGTGTGACCAGCGTCGATGTCGAGAGATAGCCTTTCCGGTAAAGCGCTACAAAGGCGTCGGGGCCACTGCGAAAGCGCGCGTGGCAGTCGATATGGCTTTCAGTGCCGTCCGGGGAGACCGCAGTGTAATTATGGGCGACGAGTTGGACGTTTTCCGCGTTCAGCACGGCGAAACTCTGCTCCAGCTTTGTCGGGAGCCATTCGTCGTCGGCATCGAGAAACGCTAGATAGGTGCAACTTGCCTCGCGCACGGCCCGGTTCCGTGCGTCGCCGCCGCCGAGGTTGTCCTGGAA